>Ga0070750_10001393_pt1 | contig 13471 bp, 20 predicted proteins | sample VirMetDEL_Nov_24_FD_77013 | JGI IMG/M metagenome (GOLD analysis project Ga0070750, IMG submission 77013) | Aqueous microbial communities from the Delaware River and Bay under freshwater to marine salinity gradient to study organic matter... | ecosystem: Environmental > Aquatic > Marine >...
ATGGCAACCTACAAAGGACGCAAAGTTTCTCTGAACAAGCCTCGTCGCATCGGCAAAGGCGAGCCAAGCTATGGCAAAAAGAAGTCTGTCGTTTATGTTCAGGACGGTGACAAAGTCAAGCGTGTCACATTCGGTGATCCTAACATGAGAATCAAAAAGAATCAAAAAGGTCGCAGGAGTAACTTCCGATCTCGGCACAATTGTGATAATCCTGGACCAAAGACGAAAGCACGTTATTGGTCATGTAAGGCTTGGTGATATGGCTAAAGCAGCAATTAAAAAAGTAGCAGCAGCTGAAATAAGGGCAGCAAAAAGTTTCCTTGATCGCAGGAAAATAAGTGCTGTTAGTCCTAGACAGTTCGCTATGGCTGCAAAGGAACTTGACAAAGGATTCCAGGACACATTGAATGTTCTGGCTCGTGAATTATCAGGAGGACAGGTCTAATGGCTGAAACACCAAAAACAAACGATCCAAACTACCGTATGGGAATTGCTGCACCAGAAGAGCCAACAATGCGCCAGTCTGTTCAGCAAGCTATCGCTAATTTTCTTTTAGATACAGGCTTGGTCTCAGACAACTACAGAGCACAACGCACTGGCGAAGCGATTGTTGGGACAACACGCGAAGATGCTCCTGCAATGGGCATCGGGCTGACTGACTTCACTCCTGCAGGTCTTGCTTTCATACCAGAAGATGTGAAAGAACAAGCTGATCAAGGCAACTATGTCACAGCAGGGGTTGTTGGTGGCCTCTCTGCACTTGAGGCTTATCCTCTGACTAAAGCACTCGTCAATCCAACTAAAAACTTTTTAGTGAATCTCGCAAGCAAAGCAACACCACAAACTGCTGCATTTGATCAAACTAGACGAGATTTGATGCAAGGGTCGCTTGCCGCAGGAGCCCTTTCAACATTGCCAGTAGTTCAACAAGTCGCGAAAGCCGTTGATGATGCCCCATCTTTTAAGTTTCACGAAGGTCGTCATGCTGGCAATGTTGTTGACAGTCTTGATGGTCTTAATTATTTTGAAGCCATAGATGGTAATTTTATTTACAGGATGATTAATGACAATGAAGCATTAAAATTGGACAATAAACTTTTTGATTATTTGCCTGAAAGTGGTGACGATGTCCAATACATATTGAACAGGAATCCTTCTTTTGCAGGTGATGTGATATCTGCCCTTAAAGGCTCTGATAACGGCAAAAATTTGGATGATTATTTTGAAGGAAAAATAGATTTAGAAGATTTGCCACAAGAAGATAGGGAAATAATAACATCAATACAAGACGACCTCATTGATCAGGAAGTTGAAGTTTTGAGTAGAGAGGCTGTAAGACAAGCAAGGCAAGAATACATTGATCTTGTCGATAATTCTGTGAATGATAAAAGTCTTACTAAATATTTTGACTCTGTCGATGAAAATGTACGTGATTAATTGATATGGCAGCATTGGCAAAGATTCTACCAAGATTGTCGCTCGAAGTCAGAGACTTTATCATGGCTTTGGTCAATAAGTACGAGGCTATGGGAGTTGACACCCCTATCTCAAGCTCCCCGATGGGTGCTGAAGCTGCACAAAAACTACAGAATCTGTATGACAAAGCTCCTCAGCAGTTTTATGCCTACAAACCTGAGTACCTAGAGAAAATCGCGGTAGAAGCAGCAGAAAATCCAGCTAACTCTGCCATAGCTCTCATGGATCCAGCTAATATGAGGACTCTCGCGCCATATCTTTCTGATTCTTCTTTCAGAGAAGGAATGTCTTTTGCTGATAGGAAAGCTGCCATAAGAGAGTTGGTTGAGCAAGGATATCCTCTTGACGATGCTGCAACCTTGATTGTTGAAATGCCTACTAGCCCAGCTTCAGTGAGAGTTGGCTCCAAAGAGGAGCCATTAGCTCAAGTCACAGGTCACGAAGGTCGTCACCGCAGTCGTGTTGCTGAAGACATGGGGATCACTAAAGTCCTTGTTGACCTTTACGACCAATATGGGTCATTTGGTGATAGCATCTCAGCTGAAATGAAGAAAGGCATGCCGATATATGGTCAAGGCGTGCCAGCTACCACACCAATCAAATCATCAGTTACTGGCGAAACGATTACAGCTCCTAAAGCTGGAGACACTCGTGGGATTTTTGAGTTCTTGAGCACATTGGGAGCATTGCCTGTCGGTTATGGCGTACTGAAAAACAGCGGAGCATTGGAAAATGTCAGCGATAGCGAAGCTCTTTGAAAAGTACAGCCCCAAAGCAGTCGCATTTTTAGAGCGAGTCGCCAAAAAATATTTTGACAACATAAATGTTGATGCGTCGCCAGAAGAAATAGAAAAAAGAATGGCTGACTACGATTCTTGGATTGGCCACAGGATCAAGAACATTGATCGTGATTTCCCAGAGGCTTTTGATCAGTACGAAACAGACGCTTTGTTCAAAGCAATAGAGCAAACAGAAATAAGCAATAAATCGTCTCTTGCCATGATGGATCCCAAGAACTTTGAGAAGCTGGCACAACCAATACCAGATGAGTTCATGGATTATGGTCATGGCATGCCGATGCCAGAGAATCCAGAGATAAAAACATCAAGAGAAAAGGTCAAGTATCTGACAGAAGCATTCTCTGAGGGTCAACCTGTTAAAAACATACCAGCTTACTGGATGCAGACAGTCACTAGGCCATTTGATGCTGGAGGCGAGGTAATATCGCCAAATGACCCAAATTATCTCAACAAGATTCTTGAATATTGGCAGATGTCAGGTCACGAAGGTCGCCATCGCAACAGAGCATTGATAGGTGCTGGTAAAGACAAGTCTTTGGTCAAAGTCTACCACCCATCAGTAGCAACCCCAAAAGAAACACCAGATGCTCTTATTAAAAGTGAGCGTCCTTATGATGGTGAAGAGGGAGCTCCATCAGAGATTCGTGGAACTGTTTCCGATTATTTAAAATTTTTAGGATTTGGAGGTCTTGCTGCGTTGCCTGCGACACAACAAGATTTTCCAATAAGTCCGTGATGTTGAACAGAGCGGCATTTTCACAACTAGTGAGTAAAAAAGGAGGCAAAGCCATGAATGATTATGGTAAGAAGCCAAAGAAGAAAATGATGACTAAGAAAAAGCCAATGGCAAAGAAGTCAATGGCAAAGAAAAAGTCTGGAAAAAAGAAAGGATATTGATATGAGCGACCAGAAGAAGGAACAAGAGGAACAAGTCGTCGAGGTCTTTGTTTCTGGCGTGTCAATGTCCGGTAAAGCGGAGATTAACAATGACAGTGAACGATCTACTGAGAATGATCAAGAGCAACCTGACGGAGAAAAAGTCTGAGTTAGCTAACCTGATGGTCGATGGTCGCATGTCCGACTTTGAGACTTATCAAAGAAGTGTTGGTATAGCAGAAGGTATAGAAATAGCCAAAGCGATTATCGACGAAACAATGAAACAAATAGATGAAGAGGATGTATAGCATGTCTCATCCGCATGAACAACTGATAACCGACGAAGATTCGGAACAGACGCTAGGAAGTCATCAATTTCCCAAGCCCCTCGGCTGGAAAGTCTTGGTTCAGCCTAATCAAGCCAAGAAAAAGACTGCGGGAGGCATCATTTTGTCTACCCAAAGTCAGGAAAACGAAGAATACCTAACAGCACACGGAACAATACTTTCTCTCGGACCAACTGCCTACAAAGACAGGGATACTGGTCAATCTTGGGAAGGTCAATGGCCGGATGTGGGCGACAGAGTCACATATGGTAAATATGCTGGCCAGAAGCTCGTAATAAATGGAGTCAAATTGTTGTTACTCAATGACGACGAGATCACATCGATCTTGCCTGAGGGTGCCAACATAACGACTTATGTCTAGGCGATAACTTGGAGACGCCACCATGGAAAAAGCACTTGAAGAAATTCAAAAACAAATAGACGGTTTCAAACAAGATGAAGAATTCGAGATTGAGGTCGAGGAAGAGGCTCAAGAAGAAGTTGCAGAGCAACCAGAGGAGCCAGAGCATTCTCCTGAAGAACAAGAGTTTGGAGAAGAAGAGTACAGCAACAAAGTCCAAAAACGAATTAAAAAGCTCGTGGACCAAAGACGAGAAGCAGAGCTGCAAGCTCGTGGCTATCAAGAGCAGATGGCTCAACTGCAGTCTCGTCTTGAACGATTGGAGCAAGGCAACACTCATCGTGCTGAAAATGAGTTTAATCAGCGTTATGAGCAAACTAAGCAAGCCTTGGCACAAGCTGTTGAAAATGGCGACACACAAGCGCAGTTGAATTTCACTGAGCAGTTAGCAGATATGCGTGCTGCAATGCGTGTTGCTGAACTACAACGCCAAGTCCAAACACAGCAGTCTGCATCACCCACAGTTGGTCGTGCACAACAGGCTGCAGCAGCACCTGCACCAAAAAAAGCAATGAGTTGGTGGGAAAAGAACAGATGGTTCAACTCTGCTGGCTTTGAGCGTGAAACTGCTGCAGCGCGTGCGATTGACGTCCAATTAGACCTCGAAGGATATGATAAAAACTCCGACGAGTACTATGAAATATTGGATAATCGTTTACAAAATGTTTTTCCCGAGCTAAAATCAGATCAGAGTAAGCCTGCACCTAAGACTAGAAGCAGAGCACCAGTCGCCCCAACTGCTGGCGGGTCTCAGCGAGCTTACAAAGGTAACAGGGTTCGTCTTACGCAAGATCAACTCAGAATGGCAAGGGAACTTGGCATAACAGATGAAAAAGGTCTCAAGCAATATGAGCGCGAGATCCGTAGTCAACAGAGGAACTGATCATGGCACAAGCTAGAAACGTAAGGGCAAACGAATCCCGACCAGAGATCCGTGCGGAAGAGGCAAGGCCAGAAACTGCATGGAAACCACCATCACTGTTGGACGCACCTGATCCTCGCCCAGGAATGGTTCAACGGTGGATTGCTACCTCGATTCAGGGTAGGGATAATCCAGACAACGTATACAAACGTATGCGTGCGGGCTGGGAACCACGCCCTGCTGATACTGTGAAAGATAAGAGATTCCCAACTATCAATCATGGACAGTGGGCAGGCTGCATTGGCGTTGAGGGTATGCTGTTGTGTGAAATGCCAGAAGAAAAGTATCATTCTATGAAAGATTACTATCGTGGCAGAAACGACAGTCAAAACCAATCAATCCAAGGTGAGCTTGATGCGTTAGGCAGGAACGCTGGGCTACCTATTCAACAGAATAGGCAGTCATCCGTAAGTCGTGGCCGAGATGTCTCGGTTATGGACGATTGATAAATAGGAGTGTCGAAAAATGGCAAACGTAGATGCCGCATTTGGGTTCGTCCCAGTTCGCCACATGAGTGGTTATGCACCTCGTGCTAACAAGTACACTATCACTTCTGGCTTAGCTGAAAACATTTTCAGCGGTGACGCAGTCATTTTGGCTGCAGATGGTACACTGCAACCTGCAGGTGCTACAGAAGTAAATGTAATCGGTGTATTTGCAGGAGTTTCATATACTGCTTCTGATGGCTCATATGTTTACAGTGAGTATTGGCCAAGTGGAACTACAGCAACGGATATCGTAGCATACGTCTACGACGATCCCTACACTGTGTTCAAAGTCCAATCTGCAGGTTCACCTGCTCAGACCAACATCGGCAACTGTGCCGATATCGTGGCTGGCACTGGATCAACTTTGACAGGCCAATCTGGCTTTGAAATTTCAGGAACTATGGCAGCAGGAACTGCTCAAACAAAGATTCTGGCTCTTTATGATGCACCAGAAAATGCGTTTGGCGCCAATGCAGTCATGGAAGTGCTTTTGAATGAGCACCTTCTGAAAGATTCAGCTGGTATTTAAGAGGAGAATGAACAATGGCAATGAATAGAGCACAATTTGCAAAAATGCTCGAGCCAGGACTAAACACCCTCTTTGGCCTCGAGTATGATCAATATCCACCAGAGTGGCAGGCAGTCTTTGAGACTAGCACTTCACAGAAGGCATTTGAAGAAGATGTCCTTTTGGAAGGCTTCGGCAATGCTCCTGTAAAATCTGAAGGTTCAGCAGTTTCTTATGACGCAGCAAGCCAGCAATGGACTGCTCGCTATCAGCATGAGACAATTGCACTTGCTTTCAGCATTACAGAAGAAGCTGAAGAAGATGGTCTTTATGGCTCAATCGCCTCTCGTTACACCAAAGCACTTGCCCGCTCAATGGCTTCGACCAAAGAGATCAAGGCTGCTAACGTATTGAACAATGCGTTCACAGGTTCAGGTGTAACTGGTGGTGATGGCGTCACGCTGTGTAATACTGCGCACCCGACTCGTTCTGGTGATCAGGCTAACACACTGACGACTGCTGCTGACCTTTCAGAGACTTCTCTGGAGCAAATCCTCATCAACATCGCTGACATGAAGGACGACCGTGGTCTCCGTATTGCAGCACAAGGTACAATGTTGGTTATTCCAACTGCGTACACTTTCGTTGCTGAGCGTCTGCTTGAGTCTCAGTTGCGTACTGCAACAGCAGATAACGACATCAACGCGATTCGTTCTGGTGGCTACCTGCCACAAGGCTATCACGTTATGCGTCGTCTGACTGATTCAGATGCATGGTTCGTCATGACTGACGTTCCTGACGGTCTGAAGCACTTCCAGCGTTCTCCATTGAAGAAAGGCATGGAAGGCGACTTTGAAACTGGGAATGTCCGCTACAAGGTGCGCGAGCGTTATTCGTTCGGCTTCACCGACTGGCGCGGTATCTTCGGTTCTGAAGGAGCATAATGATAGGGGGAGCTTCGTGCTCCCCTTTTTATCCCTGACTGCTTCGGCAGACACTAGCCACGACAGGAGATGATGACATGGCTTTTACAACTTTCTCAGGACCAGTCCGGTCTGAGCGTGGTTTCACAGCGAAAGGTTCAAACTCAGTTGTTGAAATCACAGCAGAAACAACCCTCACATATAACGATCATGTTGGTCGTATCATTGAAGTAAATGATGCCGATGGTGCAGTTACACTGCCATCAATCACGACAGACACAATCGGTGCTGTTTACAAATTTTTTATCGGAACGACTGCTTCTGATCTTGACATCAAAACTGATGGCACAGATAAATTTGTAGGAAATTTGGTTCTGGCTGCAGCGGCAACTTCACAGGCTCGTGGCTTCGCTCCAGGAGCGACTAACGACGTGATCTCAATGAATGGCACTACAACAGGTGGCATCGCTGGTTCTTATTTAGAAGTCACAGCACTAGCGACAGCAGAGTACTTAGTCACGGGTGCGCTACTTGCTTCTGGAACTATTGCAACTCCATTTGCTGACGCATAAGGAGTAGGTCATGGCTGATATCGTAACTACAACTACGATAGCCGATAACCCTCGAGAGGCTGTGTTCTCTTTTCAATATCAGTATGTTGATACTGGTAATGAAAGTGCGGTCACTAAGATCGATGTATCGTCTTTAGAGACAAGCTCAAATGGCGATACATGCACAGGCGTTAGGATACTTGAATGCTGGTGGATCATTGAGGGCTTGACGGTTGAGGTGTTGGCTGACGCCACCACTGACGTAATCATCATGCACTTAGCAGAGAGCCAGCAGGGATATCACAACTTTGAAAAGTTCGGTGGCCTCCCATCAAGCTCCTCTTACGGAGCAAGCCCGACAGGTGATATAAAATTCACCACAACAGGTTCTGCTGCTGCCGGAGATGCTTATCAAGTGGTCCTAAGGGTGGCTAAAGAGTACTAAGGAGAGACGAATGGCTCAAGTATCATCAATCACAAGAGTTGGCACATCAGAGCCATTCGAACTCCAAGTTGCTCGTGGGCAAATAGCTTTCCATGAAACTGTGTTTAAATTTGGTTACAACGCTGATGTTGGAGACACTAAGGAAACCATCTGGGAGCAGGGCGGTTTATATGTTTATCCCGCATCAACCACGGTAATGACCATATCAAGCAGTTCAACTGACGACACTGCTGCAGGAACTGGTGCAAGAACAGTAGAAATTTTTGGCCTAGATGCCGATTACAATGAAATAAACGAAGTTGTCACATTAAATGGGCAAACAGCAGTTAACACCACAAAATCTTATCTGCGTATAAATCGCGGCATTGTTCGCAGTGCAGGCAGTGGTGGCGCAAATGCTGGTGTAATCTACGCTGGTACAGGAACAGTAACTTCTGGAGTTCCTGCTAATATTTACCTAACCATAAATGGGGAGGGTGATAACCAAACATTGATGGCTATTTGGACAGTTCCCGCAGGATATACAGCCTTTCTTACAAAGATGGCTTTATCTACAGGTACATCAACTCAGACACCTGCTGTTCTGAATGCTAGTCTTGTTGCTAGGCCATATGGAGAAGTCTTTCAGATAAAGGAAAGATTTACCCTGACAGATGCCACGCACGAGCAGTTCTACACTTTTCCATTAAGATTTACAGAAAAAACAGACTTAGAGATGAGAGCATTTTCTTCTTCAGGGTCGGTTGATTTTAATGTGTCTGCGTCTATGGAGTTTGTTTACATAAAAAATGATGGAGCGACATAATGGCTACTTCAGGAACAGTCGTTTTCCGACCAGATGTTGAAGAAATCGTCACAGAGGCATTCGAAAGAGTTGGCATAGATGAGCAAACTCGAACAGGTTATCAGTCTCTCGCTGCAAGGAGAAGCTTAAATTTGCTTTTTAGCGAGTGGGCTAACAGAGGAATCAACTACTGGGCTGTCCAGAACAACACTTTGAGCCTAACATCAGGGACAACAACATATACTTTGCCTGTTGGAACCATAGATTTGATTGATGTTGTCGTGCGAGAAACAGTTGGCGGGACGACAAGCGACACAGTTGTTAATAGAATCAGCATAGAAGATTACAACCAGCTACCAAATAAAGCATCGACAGGAAGGCCAAGCCAATATATGCTTGATAAACAGTACACTCCTGTCGTTTATGTTTGGCAGGTGCCAGACACTGACAGCTATAGCCTCGTATATTGGTCCATAAACCAATTAGAGGACGTTACGGCAGGAAATCAAGATGCAGACATACCTTATCGCTGGTCTGATTGTATTTGCGCAGGGCTGGCTGCAAAATTGGCCTTGAAATTCCAGCCCGATAGGTTCCAACTCTTGAATGAAGTTTACGAACGAGCTTTTGATTTTGCGGCATCAACTGACAATGATGGTGTTTCAATGAGAATCAGACCAACAGGATTGAATCTTGGCTAGGGGTGCTAGACGCGCAAAAGGCAAGCGATCATACGCTATATCCGATCGCTCTGGCTTCAAAGTCCCATACAAGTCTCTGAAAACGACTTGGGATGGCTTGCGTGTTGAGCCAGAAGATTGGGAACCAAAACACCCACAACTTACTCCTGCCAAGAATGTAATTGATGCCACAGCTCTTTTCCAACCCAGACCAGACAACGACCCTGAGAATGTTGATATTTTTTATGGTTATAATTATGATCCTTTTATAGATCCAAGGGATAGGCCACCAGTAGGCATCCCAGGATTTTCAAGAATCGGTTTTGTTAACATAGAGGGATCAGAAGACGTAACTGGGGTCGCAGGGACTGGAGCTATAGGTTCTTTCTCTCTTGGCGTCATAGTTACAGGCGTAGCAGGTACAGGAGAAATAGGAACTGCAACTCCTAACATAGTGACAGAGCTTGATGTCACAAGCGTAACAGGCACAGGTGCATTGGGTTCTGCTTATGCTAACCCAGACATATCTGGAGCTTCGGGAACAGGCGCGACGGGAACTGAAGTTGCCGAGTCTGAAATCACAGATACAAGTGTATCCGGCACAGGTGCCGTTGGAACTTCAACACCAGAGTCTGAAATCACAGAAACTGGCGTGGCAGGCACAGGTGCAGTAGGAACCGGAGTACCAGAATCAGAGTCAACACCATCAGGAGTAGCAGGCACAGGTGCTGTTGAAGGATTCGGAATATCTGGAAACGGTGTCCTTCAAGTATTAGTGACAGGTGTTGCTGGTGTCGGTGCAACAGGAACAACAGGCTCTGAAGTTGCTGAATCTGAAATAAGTGAAACAGGACTTGGTGGAACAGGTAACATTGGAGCTGTAAACATCCAAGTGGATTACGGATGGGGTGAAGGAACTTGGAGCGAAGACGTTTGGGGTGAATGATGAATTATACGACACTCGTTGCTAACATACAAAATTTTATGGAAGATGATTCAACAGAACTCCAAAACTCTATTGATCAAATCATCAGCCAAGCAGAAGATATGATATTTCAACGTCTTCCCAGCCTACCTTGCTTCAGACAAACAACATCAGCAACGATGGTTGTGGGAACGGCAGACTACACAGTTGCTGACGCCAGAATGATACGTCAAGTTTCTTTTACGAACTCTGGCAACGAGACTTATTTAGATCACAGGATTGATTCCTATCTTAGGGATTATTGGCCAAACTCCTCAACAACAGGAACGCCAAGAATATACGCAACTAAAAATGCAACAACTTCCGGCACAGTCATAACGATCGCGCCAACACCAGACTCTACATACAGCTACACAGTTGATTACATTGCACCAGAGACAGGTTTGTCTTCTGGCAATGCTAACTCTTGGATAGGTGATCATGCAGAGAATGTCCTTTTGTCTGCTTGTTTATATGAAACTTCTGCTTTCCTAAAAGCTGGAGAAACACTAAACTTGTATAAACAGCAGTTTGATGAGGCTGTCCAGCTATTCCAGCAAGAGATGGCTAGAAACTATAGTGCTGAGTATAACGGAGGCATATAATGGCTATCACTCAAGCAATGTGTACCAGTTTCAAGGAAGACTTGTTCCAGAAAGAACAGGATCTTGATTCTGATACTATCAAAATCGCTCTCTACACTTCTTCCGCATCTTTGGATGCAGCTACAACAGCTTACACCACATCAGGTGAAGTTGCGAGTGGTGGTGGATACACAACAGGGGGAGAGACTTTAACAGGAGCAACTATCGGCACATCAGGAACAACAGCTTATGTTGACTTTGATGATCCTGAATGGACTTCTGCTTCTTTCACTTGCGCAGGTGCTCTGATTTATAATGACACGACCGCAGGGAATCAGGCAATAGCAGTGCTTAACTTTGGTGGCGATTTCACAGTCACTTCTGGTACTTTCCGCATTGTTTTCCCTGCTGCTGGTGCCAATGCTATTATCAGAATTGACTAAGAGGTGATTACCCATGCCTAGTACTTATGTAAACAACCTCCGACTGGAGGAAATGGCAACTGGTGAGAAGTCTGGAACATGGGGCACTATCACCAACAGCAACCTAGAACTGGTTGGTGAAGCACTTGGTTATGGAACAGAAGCTCTAGCCAGTGATGCTGACGCAACGATAACTATGGCGGATGGTGCTTCTGATGGCATACGTTCGCTCTATGTTAAAATAACTTCTGGAGTTAGCTTAACTACCACAAGAACAATTACATTAGCTCCTAACACAGTGAGTAAAGTTTGGATCATTGAGAATGCCACCTCTGGTTCTCAATCAATAACTGTATCTCAAGGATCAGGTAGCAATGTAACTATTGGTAATGGCCAAGTAGCCATAGTCTATACAGATGGAGGTGGAGCTTCAGCAAATGTCGTTGATGCTTTGACTGATATAAATATCCCATCTTTGTACTTGGCAGGGACACAAGTAACATCAACAGCCGCAGAACTAAACATCCTTGATGGCGTCACTGCAACAACCGCAGAGCTGAATATCCTTGATGGCGTAACAGCAGACAGCACAGATCTGAACCGAACAGACATTACAACCGAAGGAACTGTCGAAGCATCCAAAGTTGTCACAGCTGATTCAAATGGCGATGTAAATTTTCCTGACAACGAAAAAGCCATCTTTGGTGCGGGGTCTGATTTACAGATTTATCATGATGGGTCTGCAAGTTACATCAGCGATCAAGGAACAGGCAACTTAAAACTTCTTGGTACAGATGTACAGATACGCAATGCGGCAGATAATAAAGCATTTATGTACATGACAGATGGTGGATCAATAACACTAAACTATAATGATTCACAGAAACTCGCCACAACCAACACAGGCGTAAGCGTCACAGGTGCGGCCACTGGAACACTTACCACAGACAATGATCTGTCGTTCGACATGAGTGCATCCAATAACTTTAAGTGCACACCATCTGGAACAGGCACACTGACTTTCACTAACATCACATCTGGCCAATCTGGAAACATATGGCTAGACAACTCTGGCGGTCATGCAATTTCTGCAGCATCAACCACTTACATTGCAGCAGCAGATCTGACAACAATAAACACAGCAGGAGTTTATTTCTTGAGCTACTACTCAGACGGCACTAACGTATTGGTGTCTGCAACCCCAGCATTAACCTCAGCAGGTGCGTAAATGAGTATTATCTCTGCAGGTGGCGCACACAGAGGCTCAGTCAGAGGCTTCTACCCTAAGACCATTGAAGGATCGCTACGGTTTAACGATGATGACTCTGCGTACCTGAGCAGAGCAGGAAAAGCAGGAAACTCTAGGACTTGGACACTTTCTTTCTGGATGAAACCAAGCGGTGTGGTTACTGGTCAGGTAATTTTTGGGGCGGGGGCAGACGGTTCAAACCTTACTAGAATTGATTATCGTGCCGACAAAAGATTCCAGATATTCAATAGCGCATCTGGCGTAGCAAACGGAAGTCTTGTATTTGACCCATATAAATTCCGTGATCCTTCAGCTTGGTATCATTTTGTCTTTGTTGTAAACACTCCTGCATCGGAAACAGATCGCTATCAGTTTTATGTAAATGGAGAAAGACTAACTGGAATTTCTTCAACACCGGGAGAAAATACTTATCCGTCCGCTAGCGCAACGACTCAAGTAAACACCGCTGTCACTCATGAGATAGGCAGACGGATAATAAGCAATAGTGAATACTTTGACGGCTACATGGCTGAGATGTTTTTCATTGACGGTACAGCCCATAACGCTGACGCTTTCGGTGAAACCAAGAACGGTGTGTGGGTTCCGAAGAACATCACAGCCACAGACTTCACAATGGGTACGAATGGGTTCTACCTCAACTTCCAAGACGATACAGAGGTTGAGGCGTTCAATACAGTGTTGTGGCGTGGTGATGGAGCAACCAAACAATCTATTACTGGTATGGGGTTTCAGCCTGATCTAGTTTGGGTTAAACAAAGAAGCAGTGGTAACTCGCACATTTTGTTTGATGCTGTGCGTGGGTTCGGTAACGGTAAAGGATTGCAGTCTCAAAACACAGCCGCAGAAGGTACAAATGACCCTAGTTATGGCTTTGTTTCGTCTGCTGACGCTGACGGATTTACTGTAAATGAAGGCACTGTTGGCGATGATTATGTAAACACATCAGGACAAACCTACGTTGGTTGGGGTTGGGACGCAGGAGCTAACAACGCTGTCACTGGTCATTCGTCTGTGACGTACACTGGTAATGG
>Ga0070750_10001394_pt1 | contig 13462 bp, 26 predicted proteins | sample VirMetDEL_Nov_24_FD_77013 | JGI IMG/M metagenome (GOLD analysis project Ga0070750, IMG submission 77013) | Aqueous microbial communities from the Delaware River and Bay under freshwater to marine salinity gradient to study organic matter... | ecosystem: Environmental > Aquatic > Marine >...
GAAAAAGCTTTTTCTACTTTGGCTCTGTATACAGGATCAGTTTGATATTTTTCATCTCCGACCATAGCGTATAGTTCTTCTTTTGATTGCGCACCATCTATTGGGGCAGTTTCTATAGGAATACGACCTTCATAAGAACTTCTAACTTTTTCTAAAGCTGCAAGTCCTCTTGCCGTACCTCCCATTATTTTGAACTCTTCGAAGTCGTCTTTTCCCCACACGCCTTTCTGGACTAATCCAGCACCCCATTTAACCATGCCATTAATTCTAGCATCAGCGTTAGGGCCGAGTTGTTTTCTTTCTTCTTCTAAATTAACTTGGTATTCTTCTGTAGCATTTTGATTCATTCCAACAACTTCACTAACTAATGAATCTAGTGCAGCTTGACTAATACCATTTTCTTTTGCCCATCCAACAACATGTTGTTTAACAGGATCATCTTCAGGCGTTTCACCAAATGCACCTAAATCATACTTACCATCTTTTGGTGCTTTATGTGTTCCTTGTGATATTTGCTTTCTTAAATCCATCCAAGATTTAGCTATACCTTCTAAATCAGGTTCTGCTCCATCTTCCTTCCAAAAGTTTTCAGGCCACCATTCTGGTCTTTCTAATGGCTCATCATCTCCTTCTTCTGCTTTTACTACTTCAGGATCACGATGATCGATTTCTGTTTCTTTTGGATCTGCACTGACTTCCTCTTCTGGTGTTGCATCGTCGAGTAGGCCAGTTGTTTCTTCAGTTACCTCTTCCGAAGTTTCTTCAGTCGTACTAGGCTCGATTGCTTCTTCCATTATAATTTCCTTGCTCTAGTTATCCTTGCTTCTATATCTCTAATTATTGAATTTTGCCCTTCTCGATAAAATGCATAACTAGAGTCGCTACCTGGCAAGGCTACAGGTTGCTCTAAAATGGTTTTGCGTAACCATTCCATTAATTCTATTCCGTTCTCATTACCGAATACTCTTAAACATAATCGGTCTGTATCGTCTCTTTGTTGTTTAACATCACGCACATCAAGTGGTAATGATTGTTCTAAGTCATCCCATCCAGCCATAATTTATCCTTGTTGTTGTGTTGCTGCTTCTACTACTTGTGCAGTTGCTTCAGGATTTTCTGCTGCCATCTGCATCATTTGTTGTTGTTGAGCTTGTTGTTGCATTTGTTGTTTCATCATCATACGCTCTTGAGGTGTTGGTCTAAGTCTTTGTGGTACACCTAATTTCTCAGCAATGTAATCCATCATTTCATCTACTTTAATATTAATTGCTCCTTCAGGGCCAGAATTTTGTGCAATCTGTGCATACTGTAATATGTTTTGCACTTCTTCCATATTCTGTGCCATTGCTAATGGTGCAACGGGTGATACTTTTATTTCTAATCCATTTACCCTTAATGGTAAAGCAATTAATCCTTTTTCATCCATGACTTGTAGCATACGCTTTACAACAGGAATCATTGTTTCATTAATTAAACGACCAAATGCAGAACCTAAGTTCTGTGATAACTCTTTCATACGCTCTACAACTTCTGTTGCTGATCGTGCTGACATATTATCTGGTGGTAGTGATTCGTCTAATAATGTACGCTTAATGTTAGTTCTTAAATCATCCATAATAATTTGTGATACATTAAAGTCACCTGCTCTTGGCAATGGTTTTAAAGACTCACCTTGTGGGCCACCATTTCTAGCAACAGGAATAATAGCACCAGGCATAATCTTAACTGTGTTTGGATTTAGTACGCCATCATCTGCCGCAGTATAAACACCACTAATAGATAATGATGCATTCTTTAATACTAACTCTAATGTTTTATTCAATGTTTTAATGTCAGGCATAGCAGTAATAAGTGGGCCTCGTCCGTATGTTTCTCCTGCAACTTTTGCATAACGAGAAACAATCCAAGGTGTATTATCCATTCTTCTATACACTAATTCTGTTTTACTTCTTTTATCAATTACATGGTAACAATAATCACCACGCTCAGGATCAAATATAGTTGCCTCAACTAACTCAACTTCTTCTGTTGGTTTTTGATCTATTAGATTTTTTAGCTCTGCTGGAAGTTCTGCATCAGGCCACTGTCTTTGTATAGATTCTGCTTTTAGCTTCATTCTTCTATAGACATTATCTACTTGACCATTAGCACCCTCATCAAATGAAACCAAGAATTGTGGTACAGAAATAAAGTTTATAGGGTTTGTATCGTCTCCTGGTTGCACTAACATAACTGCTGTTCCTACGCATAAGTCTAGTAAAAACTCACCAATAGCAATATCAAAGTTAGATTGTTTTAATGTATCAAATAACTTATCGCTATACGCATCTAATGCAGCTTGTGCTTCTGCTTTTCTGTCTTGTGGTATATCTGAACCAGGCTCTAGTCGACACCACTTTCTTTGTGGAGGGAATATGCCTGATTGCATTCTATTTGCAAATCTTTGTGTAGAGTTTATTGCAGTAGAATCAAACACACGATTCATTTTCTTTTGACCTTGTACGCCACCATTGTAATACCCGTCATACAAGTTTCTTTGTGGTAATGCAAACTCGTAAGCTTCATCATAAAGATTTCTAAAATCTTCTTTTTTAGTTAGTGCTTTATCATGCCTAGCTAATACTTGCTTTGCATCTAATCTCATCATTGCCATAGTTATGCCTTTTTATTTTTAGCTGCAAAATTACGAGCGGCTTCTTTACTGCCAAAACCCCACTTCTTTAATGCAAGTTTTAATCTTGTTGGTCTACCTTTTGAATCTTTTAAAGGGCCTGCCATACCACCAAAGCGAGCAGCAAAAGAAACACGCCTCCCGTCCGTACCAGATCCCTGCGGCTTTTTAAGGTTTGAGCCTTCAGTTCTTTTAAAATATTTACGACCTGCTTCATTTAATCCTCCCTTTGGATTTTGATATTTCTTAGCTACCATTATGCTTTTTTCTTTTTCTTAGGAAAACCAGCTAACATGTTTTTATATGCTTTGTCTGATATAGTAGATTTAGATTTAGGACGACTAATCCCTTTTTTCTTTCTTGCATTCATATTTGCATATAATCCTTTAGCCATTACGCATTCCTTTTTTTCATGTTTTTTTGAATTGCATTAGATCTTGCAGTTTCATAAGAACTCATTTTGCCGTCCTTATTTAAATCGCCTTTTTTCTTTTTCATAATTTTCTTAGCTTTATTTTTCATGTCTCCGTAATGATCTGGCATTATTTTTTCTCCTCTTTTTTCTTTTTACCAAAAATGTTTTTTAAAACTCCCTTAAATGGATTATCTCCCATTGTTCCTTTAGTAGTAAAATAATCATTTTGTAAATCTAAAAATAATTCTTTATCATCTTCGTATGCTTTTTTCATAGAAGCTTTAGTTGGCTTGCCATCTTCACCAAAACTAATTCCTTTTTTTTCATACTTCTTTTTTTTATCTTCTGCCATTGTTTATCCTAAAAAAGTTTTTTGAATGCCTAGACCATCAAAGCCTAGCTGTGGTAATTCTGGTGATAACCCTGCCTTTTGTATTTCAGACCTACCCATTAATCCAGTAGCTCCTCTTTTTTTTCTAGTTCCTTTTTCTAACTCAGCAGTTTTTCTTTTTGCTTGCCTTGTTCTTTCTTCAGCTTGACCTTGTATTGCTTTTAATTCTGCATCTGTTAAAGGGCCTTTACCTGTTACTTGTCTAGTATTGTATGTAACTTTACTGGTTGTATTTTCAAAATATTCTGGCATATCACCATATAAGTATTCTGGCTCATTTGCAGACCTTTGCTGCCTGATTAGTGCTGCTCTACCATAGACACCTTGTCTACTTAAGCTATGCGCGCCGCCTCTCCTGCGCAATTCTGCTCTAAAAGATGCTATATTTGTAGGACTGCTAGGAGCTAAAGCTGGATTAGTTAAATTTAATGGATTGTATTTTGGATTTTTTTCTCTAGGTTTATAATCTGGATTTGGATCATACTTTGTTGTTGTTGTTGTTATCTTATCTGTAACATCTCTTGTCGCAACATAACCTTCTTTAATCTGTCGATCTAATTGTTTGTTCCACCAATCTTCAGATTTAAATTGATCGCCAGCAAGCTTTCTTACCTCATCTTGCAATACTTTTTGTGGGGCAACTAATCCACGAGCTAAAGCCATTCCATAATCTAAAGCCATTATGCTATCCTAAAGTTTTTCTGTATTCATCATCATCTATTCCCATTTCAGGATTTAATCTTCTATCAGATAACAATGTTCTTTTACCGCCTCTTCTTAAAGCTTTAGATTTTGCTGCATATGCTTCACCAGCTTCTCTTTTTTCTGCTTCTGCTTTTTTTGTAGCAGCGGCTGTTTGCTCTCTTTGAAAGGCTAATGACTCTTCAGCATTTTCAACACTTCTTACTTGAGTTGCTTGTGCCTCTTTTTGTGCGGTTGTTTGTGTTACTTTTGGCGGCTTTGGTGTTTTTCCTGTAATTGCGTTTACTACTCCACCCATTTTAAACTCTCCTCATAATAAATGTATCATCTTTATCTGCGCTCCATTCTTTCATCAAACCTTCTGATTCAAAACTTAAATGTTTTGCCCAAGACAAAGCTCTCTTATCGTTAGAGTTTACTGTTATTTGTAAACGATGTAAACTAAATGATATCTCACAGTTATCAAAAAATGATATAGCACTTTTAGTCATAGCTATTGGATATCGTCTAGCTTTCTCTGAAAATATAGACCACGCTTCAGCAACACCATGCCACATGATAACGCACCCAAAGATAGCAACAGGAGTATTGCCAACAAATGCAGTAATACTAGGGCCGCATTTAGACTGTATGTCCATATGACGGACTCTATCTTCAAACGAAAACGATTTACTGTCATTTTCTGCACCTTTAAAGTTTTTAGTATGATCAACATGAAATGGTAAAAAATAAGCTCCTTTAACTTCTGGCATCTTTTTTATTACTTCAATTGTCTTACTTAAATACATCAAACTCTGCTGTCGCAACAGTCTGCACAATCATTGTATTAGCTGCTAAACTGTTCTTAGTCATTCGTTTATGCTCGCCGCCACCCAACATTAAATAACCAAAAGCATCACCAATGTGTGAGTGTTCGTTTTTATTTGGACTATCTTTAAACCTTTCATGTCCTGCACCGACAGCAATACGCTTAAAATGATAGCCACCTGCTAATGACTTTCTTATCATCTTACATGATTTATCCACAATCAAACCAGGTTTACCATTAATTAATCGTTGCATTGGCGCAGCTGCACCTTCTCGTCTAACTTTAAAATTATTAGATGCAGTGGGTTGCGCACGCAATCCTAATGTTCGTAAGTAATCAAATGCAGTTACTTCATAGATTGCATCTCTTTGCATACCAGCAGGATCACCCCATATTAATACTTGTGCTTTAGGGTACTTGGCATTAAGCTCTGCTAACAACTGATTACCAAACCTTTCTAATCCCATATCTTCTGTCACTATCTCATGCAAGATAACCCATCGACCATTGTTAAGTCTTTGCCCAATAGCTGCGGCAGGTGTTAAACCAAAGTCAAGTCCAACATGAATAGGTAGTTGTGGATCATATTCTACTTCGCCACTCATCATTTGATCATTGTACTCAGGCCATACTGGTCTGCCTTCTTGTACATAAGTGTATTTACCTTCAGCATAACAGCGTATCCAATCTAGGTTTTTACCGCCTAACATTTGCATATAGTAACCACTAGGTAAGTTATTTACATTTTCTGCTTTTCTATTAAGTGTCCACCATCTTCCTCCTGAGAAAACATGATCGTTGGCTTCTGGATTTTCTGGTAAATCTTCAGGCTGGACTTCGACCACACCGCCTGGTTGTTTAAAAAATTGCCAAGCAAACTTTCCTGACAGCTTGTCTTTTTCTGACAGTCTGTACCACCAGTGGTCGTCATCCATTGGGTTAGTGTCCATCCAGACTCCATGCCATGTAGGGCCACCATCACGCTTAGTAGGATACCTACCCACACGATGAGTAAGGCCGTCAATAACTGCTTTAGGAAGTTCTCTAGCTTCATTTACCCACGCTCCTGTAAGTTCTAAGGATAGTAGTTTGCGTACATCCTTTGGTTGATCAAGTGCTAGGAATATAACCTCACAGTCTATTCCACATGCATCACCACGCTTAGGCAATCTAATATGATGTGTTATTGGTGGTGTATATAACATTGGCCCAAAAGTATTTTCAGGAAATATCTCTTGCCATGTTTTAATTGTTGTTGTTTTTAGTTCAGGATATGAGTTACGAACGATAACAAATCTCGTGTAACGAACATTATCATGTGGTGATGGTTTCTGCCTGACAGCACGCATCATAATTTCAGCAGCACAAGCGTAAGACTTACCACTACCTACTGGCCCCATGAGTCCACGCACAAATGAATTATCCTGTAAGAAATCGTAAGTTGTTCTAGCTCCAGTAAAATCTAAATCAATTCCTGGGCCAGCAAGAGTTTTGGCACTACGGACTTTCTTATTGCTCATCGTCTATGTCTTTGAACTTCATTGTCAGCATACGCTTGAGTTCTTGATTCTCTGTATATAAAGTATCAATAACTTCCATAACCCTTGAGTTATTTTGATTAGCCATCTCGAACTCTTTGCGCAGTTGATCAATCTGTAGCTTGATGTCCATGCTCTTTTCTCCATTGCTTCCAAAGTTGTAAAGTGTGTATTGCCTTATCTATATCTTCATCACCATTACCTTTTAGGTCTACCCTTGTGACATACTTAATGATTGTATGTTGCATAGGATTAAGTTGATTAGCCATAGAAAATTCCATAGGTTGGATTTTCATTTTAGTATAGTGATTACCACCTACTTGCGTATCTTTAGGATTCGTCATCTATTACCTCTGGTGCTTTAATATTAATACCAATTACACTTGGTTTATCGGATTCATCTGGGTTATCAAGTAAGCCACTTGCTTTTGCAAGTAAGCGTAATACCTGTACCTTGTCCCAAAACTCTACAGCTATCATACCATCCTTATCAATTTTAATTGATTTAATAGCTTGTAGTGAATGCTCAGGAATATCTTTACTTGCTTTAACTTGAACATTACCTTTATCGTCCCATTCCATAACATCAGTTATTTTAGTGTTTGCCATACAAAGAAGGCTGTACGCGACAGCCTCTCTGTTTGCAGCGAGTGTCGTGCTTTTCTCCAGATTTCTCTGTAGCGTTCGGACACCGCCATACCCAGATAAACTAGGGATAGGTTTATTTTTGTTTTTAGTTTCAGCCATTAAAAGGGTAAATCATCTTCTATTTCTGAAAAACTTTCAGGCGCACTAGCTGGGGCTTTATTTTGTACTGGTGTGGGGCTACCTGAGTTCTGAACAGGATTACCAATCTTGATCCCCATCCAAGTCTTTCCACCCTTTTCGTTATTCCATAAATCGATGTAGTGTTCACTTCCATCAGGTAATAATATTTTCCCTCTATGATCTGCATGCCAATCTTCTGTTTTGCGGTCGTTCGGCCAAACTGATCCTTGTCCTGGTTTAACTTCATAATCCTGAGCCATGTTCTTCTCCTATATAATCATATAAATGTACGACAGCTTTACCGCCATCGATGTGTTCCCCTCTAGCAATCTCGATATATTCAATCTGACTATCATCATCATACATGCCAGCTTTCATTAATGCATCTAAAATAGCTTTTAAGGTGTTGTCTAAATCAAACTTTCGTTTAGATCTAGGATGAATCATTACGCTTATGGCAACTTGTTTATCGCCAAATGTTCGCGGTTTTTTATTTTTAACAATAAACGATACCTCTTCGGTAAACTTTACCCCAGCTGGACTAATATATCTTCTGTGTCCATTTGCCCTCCAATAAGTATTAACGCTTGGTGGGTAAGGTAAATCTAGCCGAACAGTTTTTTTCATAACTTGTTTAGTCTACTGTTTATGTCTTTGCCAAGATAAAACTTGATTGCTTCATTAATAATCCCAGCTTTAGTCTTTTCTTGTTCCTTTGCTGCCTTACCTAGCAGATCAACACTGGTTGGTGTTAGTCTAACTAGAAATGGTTTCAAATCACTCACGCTAATCTCCTTTATATTTATTAATAATTTTTTTACTTCTTGGTTTCTTCTTCTTCTTCTTCATTTCTTTTACTTGCTTATCGTATATTAAAGCTTCAGCAACAGCGTGGAGAGAGACTGACCGACCACCATTGAAAAACCCCTTAGTCATTTTCCAATACCCATCTGCTCTCGTCCACTTATACTCTAAGTTTTTTCCATCATTGAACTCATCGCATATTAATCTATAAAACTCTTTAAGTTTCAGTACAATTCCTTTTTACTTTACAGACATCATGCGAATCATAATATCTTACAGATCCATTCTTCATGTCTCTATTAATAATCTGTGTATCTTTTGGTAGGGAAATATATTCTTTTTGTAAACACTTATACTCCATTTCAACTTTATTTGGATCTGGATAATGTAAGTTGACATACAAAACCGCTTCTTGGCACGAGTTAAAATTTCCAACATACTCCCATTTAGAAAATGGCTCAGGCATTAAATTAATTACCATAACAAATGCAAATTCAATCATAACTACTCCTCAAAGTTGTTAATCTTATTTACCTTTACTATATGCTTAATATCCTCGTTATCCAACATATAACCTTTAACATCATCCCACTTGATTGAGTCATCAAATATAATTCGTCTTAAGTTACCTCTGATGCCTGGATAGGCAGATTTCTTTCTACTCTCTACATATCCTAGCTCTTCTAACTTTTTTAGTTGGTTAAAGACATTCTGATAGCTTGTTCGTAACTTACTCGCCATTGTCCTCAAGCCAACAATACTAAATCCTTGTTTGTTACAGTAGGCTGCTAATATACCGAGTGTTCTTATATTGGCGGCAGATACTTTCTTATCTATAATCGCTTTGAACGGCAACACAACAAAGTGTCTATGATCCTTATTTCTTAACTTCTTTATCTCTATAGACTCAGGTATCTTATATTCCATACAATAAGTATATCTCATAGATATTGTTGGTCAAGTAAATAAACTAATTGACTTATCTGCTCAATACTGTAAATTAATAAATACGGGGGCATTACCCACCCCTCCCGTCGGTAGATGGTGACCAAGGGAATAAACGAGTTTAACCGCAGAGATACCTTAATAATCCATATCAGTTCATCGATATATAGAGAGTACAGGGATCGTGAAAGCGGAGGTTAATAACCTATACTAGATAAACGAGAGCCATCCCTCCTTTTTAAGGGAGTGACCCCATATCGAAAATACTCTTTTTCTATACGGGTTAGGTTTTCTGTCGCTTTTAACTATCAAGGTGGAGTCAATAGCGTAACGATAATATGTTGTCATATTAGTCTTTAAAAAAGACTTTCTTAAAAACAATCATATCGTAACGATCAATTGTAACGATCAGTCAGTCAACAATTTCCTATAAACAGTTTTTTGAGATTATCAGCAAAAATTTGTGTATGACACCCTATATATGGGGTAGGGGGTACGGGGGGCAAAGGTACACTTATCCACAGGAAATCCACAGGGTTTATTAGAGGTTATCCACAGGGTTTATTAGATCGAATACACAAGGGTATCAACAATGTTATCAACAAGCTTTGGTGTGTTGTGTAATATGTTTAAGACATTCAAATCCAACTAGCTTATATCTATCCTCATTTAATGTGATATGTAAATTGCATTAATGACAATCAATTGACAACTGATTATATATTGAGGCCTTTTCTGATTTCATATTATTAATAGTTGCATTTTAAAATTACATCAATTAAGATATCGGTAAGCTCTCAAATTAGAGAGTATTTATAAACCATAAAAGGTGAATTATTATGAAACTATCAGCAATGAATAACTTTAATAAACTTGCAACAAATGAAACACCATTAACTAAACAGAAAGAATTATTAGGTTTAGATTATCTCAATGCAGAACTACCACAAGATGATGCAACCATGACATTTGATGAATATGAAGTTCCAATGTTCACCAATGGGGACTCTTTAATATATCAATTTTACAACGGCAATTGGAGTGCATCCGTTCAAGAAATGAAAGACCATTTCATATGGTGGAATGAATTGTTAGATTATATGATTGAGTCTGAAACATGGTGTGAATTTATATCCCACAATGACCATTTTGACCACGCCTTTTGGGGTGAATTAGGTCATGCACTAGGGAGGAAATCATAATGAATGACATAATGAAAAAAGTAAGTGATGAAAGTTATCTTATAAAAATGTTTGATGATTTCAGACTAGGATATATAAATAAGTTTGAAGTTTATCCATCTGTATTGAAACTCATTAAAGAAAAAAGAATTACATTAAAGAGGGTTAAACAAATTGCATGGATGACATGCAAAATACCCTCAAATGTGGTTGATGATAGAATTCAATACATGAAAATATTAGAGAATCAATTATAAAAGTATCAACTCATAACATCTCAAGGGGTGTTATGGGATTGTTATTTTTAACAGTCATTTTATAAACTTTAAAAGGTATAAAACAATGGATAAACATAAATCAGCATTTAATCAATTAAAAGCAGAAACACGTTCTTTAACCTATCCAATCATGAACCCTCATGATGATATTACAAATTTATTTGATTATGCCAATAATAAAATCATGGATTACATCAACAGACAAAATCACAATCTACAATATTTTAGAGATGAATTCTCAAGGTTAAGACATCAAAACGATAAACTACAAAAAATGTTAGTTAAATCAGTTTTAAATATCACCTATTCAGAACCACTCACCTTTGATGAAATAACTAGGGTATTGAGAAGATATGAATCACCAAAGTTGGAAAGTTCAACTCACTCCAAGATTCCAATCAAGTATATCAATGAGGTCAAAAAGCATTACAAAGGCAAATTCAAATATAAATATAGAGGTAAATCTATTAAACAGATAGGTTATGAAAGACCTCAAAGCCATACTACGAGAGATTTTGCCACTCATTTTGCATTATATAAGTGATACCTTTTAGCATCTTATTTAAGGTGCTTAGGGATTATCATTTGATAATCATTTTATAAACTTTAAAAGGTGAAATTATTATGGGTAATAGAGCAGTTATTTGTTTAAAAGACAACAACAAAGAAAACACAGTCAATGATGATGATTTAGGAATCTATCTACATTGGCATGGTTCAGAAGATGATGTTCAACACTTTTTAGACCTTACAAGATCCCTAATGAATGATAGGTTAGGTGATACAGACTACGGAAAAGCAAGGCTAGTAGGTGTTATTCATGAACAGATTGAGGGCAATCTATCCCTCGGTTTAGATAAATGCAAATATCTTGACACAGAAAACTTTGATAATGGAACTTATATCGTTGACTGTTCAAGGATGGAAATCACAAACAGGAGGTAGTCATAATGAATTTATTATTAATTATCTCAATGCCGTTTTTAGCAATCTGTGTAGTTGGATTTTGTGCCATGTTGCTAGAACATTATTTTAAATAACTAGGATTAAAAAGGGGGATGTCATACCATTGGCATCCCTTTTTTTTTGCCTTAGAACGCCTTAAAATGCCTCCAAATATCTCAATGATCGAAATATGGCCCTATATTTCAATGATCGATCATAAAGGTTGAGATACCAATTTCAATGGCCGCAGTAATTAAATTTGCACAAAACGATATCTATGATATATAATTGTATCCAGGTTGAGATACCTATTTTTAAACTTTGAAAAGGAAAAATAAACTATGAAATATTTAATCATTCATGTAACCAATGGTGATGACATGTCAAGTTCAGGCGTGTCGATCATCAATGCAAAAAATGATTCTGACATAGAATCACACATCCAGGAAAACTATATCAATGACCTTGGTCAAGATGTAAAAGTCACTAAAGATACTCGTGGCAGAATCACATCAGGTGGTGAAGAGGTCATACCAGGTTTACAGGTTATTTATAATACAGAATTTGGTTATGACAATGACCGAGAAGATTGTGATTTTATTGGTTTCATGCCATACGATGACACCATTAAAGCATTTTTGTTTGAGCCAAATATCTGTGAAGTAACTCCCTTGTATAGTAAAGAGACACTCAATGACATCATTGATGAGGTGCTTGAAGATTTAGACAATGGTGATTTAACCAAAGAAGATATTTTAGATGGTGATTTATTTGATTTCTTTGAGGGTTCTTATGGAAAAATCGTAACTAAAAATAATTTCAATGTGGAGGTGCAATCATGAATGGTCAAATTAAAAAATGGCTTGATGATCGAAAATTAGAATACAGGGAATCATCAACAGGTGGTGGCTTTAGTGCTTTATATATTTGGTCAGGAAACTCAAAGAAAACATACATATCTGTAAGTTCTCAAGAGTTTGATGAGATACCTACATCACTAATTCAGCCATTAAATTTAGTTGTGTCAGATGATGACAATACTTTCAATATTTCAATATTACTTAAAGATGGATTTGCATCTTTAAACGATATTATCGTGTGTTATTAACTTTAAAAGGAGACAAACAATGAACGATAACCGAGGAACTAACGAATATTTCGGGGATGAGGACGACATCCCAATGGACGGATTCCAACAGCAAAAAGAACTAGAAGAGGCGCACCAACATTTTCTGATTAGAGATTTTGGTGAACTCGTGCTAGAACTTGGCTCAACAGCCGTCATAAGTCAATTAGATGATGATGCAAGACAAGAGTTATCAATGGCTTTTAATAACCTAAGAAAAGGAGAGTAAACATGGTAGGAAAAGTAACACCAAATGACCAACTTTCAGCATCCGAGATACCTGTATTGATGGGTGCTAGTAAGTTTAAAACAGTCAATGAACTGTTAAAAGAAAAGATGGATATTATCTCAGGGATTGAACCACCATTTATATCTAATGAATCAATGGATTGGGGTAATACTTTAGAGGAAACTATCTTAATTGAATCATGTAAACGTTTAGGATTAGATGTCAAAGATTTAACGACTAAACATCCCAAGCCTTACTTTCACAAAGATTTGCCATTCGCATGTAGTTTAGATGGTGATGTCAAAGGCAATGACTCAATGATTATGACTGACTTGGATAAAGGTATTATTTGTGTTAATGAGGACGAGATAAGGCTAGAAGGTGTAGGCATTGTCGAAGCCAAGCTAACTGCGCATGAGGTAGAAAGTGCTGACCAACTACCACTTTATCGTGGCCCATTACAACTGCAAATGCAAATGGATACAGTCGGTGCAACTTGGGGTGCAGTGTGTGTCTTGTATCGTGGCACAACACTACGGACTTTTGTTTATCAAAGAGATGTAGATGTATTGGCTCAAATACATGATGCTATCAATGACTTTCAACGTAGGTTAGATAAGTATAAAACCAATGATGAGGTTGAATGGTATGACATAAAAAC
>Ga0070750_10001401_pt1 | contig 13441 bp, 5 predicted proteins | sample VirMetDEL_Nov_24_FD_77013 | JGI IMG/M metagenome (GOLD analysis project Ga0070750, IMG submission 77013) | Aqueous microbial communities from the Delaware River and Bay under freshwater to marine salinity gradient to study organic matter... | ecosystem: Environmental > Aquatic > Marine > Coastal...
TGCTTTATCTGTTCGAATAGCAATATTTGCTTTCGAACTTATATTTTCAATTTTGAAATTTCTATCTACACAAATTTCATAACTTAGGCTATCTAATGCATTTATCAAATGATTATACGCAATTCCCCAATTTCCATATGCTGTAAAAAATTGAAAATTATGTAAATTTGCAATCATAGTTTACCTAGCTTGACTCGTAATGCTGTGTCATAAATTTTAATTACAGGGCCATTTGTAGTACTACTATCAAAATATATACTATTAGTTTGATTATCACTCGAAGCAGAAATAGTCAGTTTGGCAGCAGAAATAGAATCTGCTGCAATTTGGTTAGCGCCAATTGTTCCATTTACTACAAGATCTCCAGTAATAAACGTTCCTGCCGCAGACCAGTTTCCTGTACTATATGCAGGGTTGCCTGGACCTCCGGCTGCTCCGTACACATAACCGGCAGACTGAGAGCTATTACTTGCAAGTACTACACAAACATCTCCTTCTACTGCAAAAAGTCTTCCAATTGCTCCATTTATTTTGCTTGCAGTAATTTGAGTTGCTGCTACACTCGTACTACTTGAAGTAATTCTAAAGAATGCTGCTCCAATGGGACCAGCAGGTCCAGTTCCTCCAGCAGGTCCAGTTCCTCCAGCAGGTCCAGTTCCTCCAGCAGGTCCAGTTCCTCCAGTGGGTCCAGTTCCTCCAGTGGGTCCAGTTCCTCCAGCAGGGCCAGTTCCTCCAGCAGGGCCAGTTCCTCCGTCAGTTCCAAATCTTCCTACAACTGCTGGAGCGCTCCAACCATTATTTGCGGCCAAATTATCTGTGTTTGTCTGAGAGCTTGCTATCTGTGAGCAAGCCCAAAGAGTATCATTCGTAGAATCTAAAGTTGGAGCAGTAAGTGACCAACCATTATTTGGGGCTGTAGTAAAAGCCGCACTTGAAAAGTCCCATACACTAGTATTTGACGGGCGAGTAGGAGCAGAGTTTCCATTATTTCTTTGATACAAAGTTATTGTAACAGTGTTATATGGATCATTTGCATAGTTTGCTGTAACTTCTGGAGTTCCCCAACCGCTGGTGCCTCCTGTTGCGGTTGCGGTTGTGCCTGTGCCAGATACAACTTGCGTACAGGACCAACGATATTTATTTATAGCATTTAAAGCAGGTTCAGTAATACTCCAAGTATTTCCAGCTGGGTTTGTTAAATCTGACCCACTCGCAAAAGCGGCAGTAGCAAACGTCCAAGTATTATTATTATCGGGTGGAGCTGGCGCAGATGAATTTTGAGAATCTGCAAGGTGTAATGTAATTGTTGCAGTATTTACTCCATCCTCTCGAATTGAATAAATTACTGGAGCAGACCAATCAAGAGTAGCATTTGTAGTTTCTGGAGTGCCTGATGCAATTGCATACGATACATAAATTCTATCCTGATTTGCTGTTATCGCCGGAATATTTTGGGACCAGCCAGTATCTACACCAAAGGTTGCATCTGTAAAATTATATGTAGTATCCGCTGGAGCTGTAGAAAGAGCAGTCCCGCCCGTAGTTTTTCTAAAGCAATAGACTTCGGCTACGGCTGTTCCATTAACTTTATAAGGGGTATCATTAGTATATGTAGTTGCATTTACAGCTTTCTTTACAACTACGGCCCATAGTTGAGCAGTACCTACAGTGTTAGCAATCGAAGTAACCCATGTAACATTACCTTGAGGAACTCCAGAGCTGTTTACACTCGTTACTGTAGGAGTCCCAGAAGTTCTTGCAAACCAAATATCTACAGCACTTCCATTGTTTCCGTCAGGTGTTATTTGTACAGTTTCTCGATCTACTAAATTACTGAGAGTACTTGTGTTACTATCATATGAAAGATAAAAATCTACAGTTATATTATTTGTAGCATTATTCCCCGTATTTGGAGTTACAGTAGTTGAACTTGAGGCAGAAGTGTTATTAATAGTATCAGAGCCGCCCCCCGTTTGAGACCAATAACCTGTTTGCGCGGTAACAGTCCCGTCTGGGTCTATTTTCTGTGCGCTAAATGTAATCGCCCCACTAGGAGTATGAGAAGATGTTACAGCGCTGTAGGAAACAGCAGTAACACTTGGAATAATACGATAGCTTACTCCCTGCTCTCCATTATTTAGTCGAGTAACTGTAAAATTAATACTTCTACTCGCAGCTCCATCATATGTGCCTCCGGTTTTAGGAGATGCCGTAATTTGTATATTTCCGCTTGTATAATTACTTTCAAGACGAGTTACAGTAAATACATTAAAGTTTGTGCCTGTTCCAGCTACAGGATCGGTAGCACTTGTTTTAGTATTACAAGTAAGATTTGCGGGAAGAGTCGCATTAAAATCCCACTGGTTAGAAACATCCGCACCACCTTGAAAGATTTTAGCAGTTGTTACTACACTTAATCCAGTTACTGCGGATCCTTCTTCTGCGCCTACTGTTTCCGCATCATTATCCAGTTCAAGAGTGATTCCGTCTTCTACAAAGCGATTCATTAAGACCGCATTTGACCAATCGGTAGTAACATCTGAACCGCTATCCTTACCATCAATTACAGTAGTTGCAGTATTCGATAGTGCAGCAGCCGTAGTTCTCCACACATAAGGAGTAGATCGAGAAGGAGAAGGCATTGTTTCTGACCAATTACCTAAAGTAGTATACGAAAGTGCTCCTGTCGCAAAAGTATAGGTAATGTCCGACATATTTAGTCCAGGCGGAGTAGGATTACCATTCACATCTTCGCCATCATGCGAAGCATATAACTCTAAAACTCTTGAATTTATTCCATCTGTTCCACTAAACTGTACTGGGGTCGTCCACTCATCGTAAAGAATAAAATCATCTGTCCCATTGCTATTTGCGGTTGCTCCAATTACCCATAGAGCAGCATTTGTATACGTAGCATTTGTAGATGCTGCAGTAGGGCTGGTATAGTACTCATAGTCCCCGTCTTGAAAAACTGTAGGAAATCCTGCTGTTGCAGTATGATTTACGCTTCCGTCCGCCATAGTAACTCTGACTACAGGAAAGCTAGAATCAATAGTAGTTAGATCCGATGAGGTTCTTCCTGTTGCATAGAGGTATATTACACCTGTACCTGCTTGAGCACCATTTTTTACAAGAGTAAATACTTGAGTAACACTAGTAGTAATCGCATCCCCACCATCATGCGGATATATAGTTAAAGGATATGTAATTGCTTCTTGAGTTTCAAAACCTGTATTACTTGTGTCATCAAGAGTGCCTGTAAAAGTATGATCAGGGATAGTAGCAATGTCCGGACCGCTTGACTGAGTAGTAACTGAAGGGGTTCCTACAGTTATCTTATCATTCTCAGTAGTGTCAATAGATCCTATAGTAAACTGTCCAGCAATAGGAGTACCCGAAGTTGTAAAATCTACCCCCTGACCACCCATAAACACTTCAATACTTCCACCAGAATTTGCCGAACTTAATACAACACCCTCAGCATCGCAAGGAATAATATGACTATCATTTACAAAGTTTATCGCAAGACCACCAGCGTTTACACGAATTGCTAAAATATTGTCTACATCTTTTGCAAATATGTCGGCATCGGTTACTTCATTAGTGTTTGTACCACTACCTGGAACGGTAGCAGTCCATCCCGTGGGCTTTTCTGCTACTTCAACAGTTACGCTTTTACTGCCGCCATTAACATTGGTCCAATTAAATCCGTTAGTAGCATCCCCCAGGGTAGCAGGAACAGGCCAGTCATAAGTAGCTAAATCTCCTCCTCCTCCGGCTTCGTACCAAGTAGCACTTGGATAATTTGTAGGATCTGGTACAATGGCGGTGCCATCAACTTTCCATCTAAAGATAGGACTTCCAAATCCTGGCGAAGCTGTCGCACTGAATAAAATGTTTCCAACAGCATTTGGAGTAGCTGAATAATTAGGCTGCCCATTGTAAACCGGTTTTTTGCCAGTAGAATTATAAATAACACTATAATCTTCTAGCTCCATGAACACACTTCTACCACCAGTAGCAGCAGCGACATCTCCAACTTTTCCTATTGTTAAGACTTGCGAAACCCCTTTATCAGTATTTCCTTGATCTTCTTTCTCTACAACTTCCACTTTTATAGTAAAAGCTGCTCCCCCATCATATGGTATAGGATTGGCCCCGTCCCAGACATTAAAACTATACCCATAAATTCCTAAATTAGGAACCTGAAAAGTTAATTGCGCAGGCTCAAAAATAGTAGGACTACCATTTTCATCTAAAGGCGCAGTGGAAGGATCCCCATAACTTACTCTAAATAAAGGCTCGTCAAACCCGATTGAGGTAGCTTCTATCGATATGCTTTCAGGAGCAAGAGTTAAATTCTCATCGGGGTCATATTGTAAAAATGCAACATTTGAATCTATGAGTAGAGACCTTTTTCCTTCTAAATTAGGATCTAGGGTTAAGAAGTTTTCAAAAGTAAAACTTCCTCTACCGCTGTTGGGTACCGAAACTCTACCTATAATTACATCTTTACGAAAATCAGGGGTGTACTTTTGACCGTATGCCGTAGTTCCTGCAGTAACTGCTGCATCTGTACGCCTATCAAGATACATAACAGTATCGCTCTCAATATAAGATACTCTTGCACCAAATGTACTAGAAAATCTGAATTTATTAAGATTATTAAAAGAAGTAAATGAAGTTCCGCTACCTATTACTTTATTACTACCTGCAGCAATTGATACTGTACCACTTAAAGCAGTCCAATATTTTTGTATTTCTGTAGTATTGTTCTCATCCATTGCTTCATGAAGATCATACCAATAAAACATATTTAAAGCTTCATCAAACCTTGCGTGTATAAGACGTAAGGAATTAGTAGAATGATCTAAAACAACTTGTGCATAACGATTATTATTAGCTGTTACACCAATCCACGAATCACTTCTTATTATATTTACATCAAAAGCAAAATTACTGGCAAGAGATACTGCATCAGACCTCCGGAACCTGCTAGGGGCTAGAACCGCGCTAACATTATGTCTGAATTTTAGTATTCCTCCGCGATAATCTTCCCATGTATTTATTAAGTTGTGGGTGCCCGAAGACGGCAAATATTTATAGTTGCCAAGATGAAGAACAATGTCTCCTTGTCTATACCCATCGGGATTTGTTGAAAAATTATATAGTCCTGTAGTAGAGTCATAGGCCCCTCTAAACTGGCCTCCGGACGAGTCACTTTCATTAGTTACGAAAGGGAACTGTGAGGCGAGTCCCTCAAGCTGTAAACCTTTATTTCTATTTACATTATCAGAGAAAGGGTCATCAACAAGATACCTGGCAGTTACCCAAGCAGACTTGTTACCTGAAACGGAAATTGCACGTACTCTAAATACATATTCTCCATCCGGAACATTGTTAAAAGTTTTCCTTCTAGTTTTTTTACCTATAGAAATTACATCATCTTCATCTTCTATATTTGTAAATATTTCAAAAGAATCTAAAAATCTACCTGATTCAATACTTTCACCATTTGAATTAGTGGTAACTCCAGGGTAATCCCATTCTACTACCAGCTCTTCTCCTGCAGTAGATGCTAAAGATTTTTGAAGTATTCTAACTTGTGTAGGGGCTACTACAGCTTCTGGCTCCGCTGCATACAAATCATCTTCAATATCAATTACAGCATCTGGATCATCTACATAGCTAAACTTACTTAGACTCCACTCGACTGCTGTAATACTATATATATTTGATTGGTCTTGAGTTATACTCAAAACTTTATATAAGTCGGGAGAGCCCGCCGTAGGAGTACTTCCACTTTTTTCAGTCAACATCCATACAGAGCCATTTTGAGGCAAATCTGCCTTAAGGGATATAGACTCAGTCGTATTTATACTAGAGTGATTTCCAGTAGTTTCAGTTATATCATAAGTTTTTACATAGGATTCTTCTGTCCAATTTAAAGATAAATGAACGCCCCCACTAGAGTCAGTATAAGCGTTTGCAGCTTTTTCTGGAGTATCAATAGCAGAATGATATCGACCGGTTCCAGTTGCCGTACTCTCTCCTATCCAAGCATGAGTAATTATATCACCGGTACCATACGTACCTCCATTATTACCGGCAGCATTTGTAGTTACAGTTACAGCACTTTTGCCCATATATACACCTGCAGGTTTAGTAATTAAAACTGCAAGTTCGTAGTCTAAAGTAGAATTAAGAGTTATAGAGCGATCTAACTCTATTTCTGTGCTTCCATCATCGGTTACGTTGCCGCTTCCGTCAATAGTAGCGGCTGTGTTTGTTATATCTTTTATTCTACCACTTATTTTTCTTCCATATCTATCAGAGTCTTGAACTTGAATTACGTCTCCAGGCTTAATAAATAATCCCTCAAAAGACGTTGCAAAGGTAATTACCTCAGTCTGAGCTTTTGCTGTCCATAATTTCCACTTACCGTATCTACGAGCTTGACCCTCAGAAGTACACCCGAAAGCCATTGCATCTTCTTTTATAATTTGACCAGCAGCTATAATAGCTGCTCTATCCTCGACAACTAAAGCAGACTGCTCATAGCTAAGAGCAGGGTCATTCCAAGTAACAACTACTTGATTAATTCGTGTTTTTTGTCCGGAAGTCTCATAGCTAAACATTCCGTCAATAACATTAGCTTTTGTAAATTGATAAATAGGGTCCGCCGGGGCATCCAGAACTGTTGTCATTTTACCATCCATCCAATATACTAAGGAGGTAAATATAGTTGCCATATCTTTTAATACTTTATAGACGTCAGTAGCTTTTGACAGATATAAGTTTGCCCTAAAACGGGGCTCGTAGCTACCTCGACCGTTTTCTACAAGTTCATCACAATATTTAGAAACTCTATATAAAGCGTATAAATCTATATTTTCTTTTTTGACCCATTCTCCTGCTCCGAATCTATCATTTACAACTATATCGTAAAAAATCCATGCAGGGTTATCAGTATAATAAAGCTCATCACTAAGTGTTCCATCCCAAAATTCTGGGTACACCGGAATAGTAACACCTCCAGTTCCTGTAGTCGTGGAGTACTCTCTGGGAATATAATTCTTAGGAACTCGAACTTTTAAACCTCTAATTTCATAGCTTCTTTTAGGAACGCTACTAAACTCTCTAGAGTCTAAAAATACCCCTGCATGTGCCGTATAAGGGTACGAGAATTTGTCCTTATTAATTGCAGTAAGAACTGAAATAGCGGAAGTAGCATCTCCCTGCTGTCTGTCTTCTCCTGTGTCTGCCCTATTATTTGCAATTCCTCTGCCTTTATGTCTAGTAAGTCTAACAACTCGTATTTGAAAATCGTCGAAAGGCTTAAATGCTGTTAGATCTAGATAATGTTCGAAAGAAATAGCGCTTTTATGCTTACCAGTATGATATACCTGACCCACGGAGTTTCCGGTTCCGTCATTAAAAGCATTTTTCCATTTATCTTCAAAAGAGCTTGCTCCGGGCTTTTTAAGTCTTATTTGAAATAAGTATGCTGCATTATTGTTGTATTCTTCTCCATCGCTTTTATCAATAACATAAAATGCATTATAGCTAATACCTATTCTAAGTTCGTCTACTGTTTTAACAGTAGTTCCTGATAGCCCAAAAGCACTACTAGGTATAATTGTAGGGGCTGTAGCCCCTTCGGTTGTAATGCTTTCTCCCTCTGGATAATATGAAGTACTGTAAGGCGTAAAAGTTGGATAAATTTCTTCCCAACTTTCTGTAGTTGCAGAGTTATTATAGCCAGCAACATCTAGTTGCTTTAAATTTGCGCCGCCTCCTGTGATATCTCCTAAATCCCCAGGGTAGGGAGTTCCTCCCCCTACTCCATTCAATTCTACAATAGGGTCCTGAATAGATGAGCCAACTCTAAATTGAACTGAGGAACTTGTAAGTTTTGCCGGGTCGTCTGTTTCTAAATCTTCAGGATCTGGTTCAATAGACCCAGAAATGAAAAAGCTATAATAAGTAGAGGGAGTCCCAAGACTAGAGTTGCCTAGGCTGGGAGCAGTGGCTGTAGTTATTGAAGAGGATGATATATTTGTAATCTTTAAGCTTTCAACTAATTGAACATTGTAATCCGCAGATATAATTCTAGCAATTTCATAAGGGGCTAAAGGAGAGAATGGAGTTACTTTAATACTAGTGCTGCTAACATAATCTCCTTCTCCTAACAGGATTACAGTATTTGAAGCATCGACTAGAGCTATCAGCTTAGAATCATCATCTACAGTATCATAATCTGTAGTAAATCCTGACCCTGAAATAGCAAATGTTTTAGTATTAGCAGTGTAAGTAGCAGTACTATTTGCTGTTTTATCAATACCCTCTCTTCTTACTACTAAATAATTATCATTTTTAGGTACGCCAAGATAAACTAAAGGAATACTGTCTCCTACTGTAGAAAATGTAGTACTTGATGCTGACACCTTTCCATTTAGAGGTCGAAAAGCAGCATCAGGAGAAAGATCACGCATTCTAGCATTATTTAAGAATACCGAAGAATCTCCATACACCAAACCGTCAATAGGGCCTTCACAAATAGCATCATGAAGAAAAATGTGCTGCTGATTACTTTTTATTGGAGTTGCCATTTAGTCGTTCTCTCTACTTTATCGTATAACGAAATTAAAATCTTTAGTTTGCTGCCACCCAGGACCGCCTCCACGACGTCCACCATTGTAAGTATGATTATAGTAAACATTATCTTTGTTTCTAAGCTCAAAGCCTATTGGTCTTCCAGGGACTCTCAACTGTCCATAAACCACAGGAACAGGATCTCCTTCTAATATTGTTTGCTCTGCTCCTTTAAATAAATAAGATGTTTCCCTATCAGTATTAAAATCGTCCACTGACGGATCAGGTGCCATCATTTGTTGTAGTCCTGTTAATGCTAAATTTACTGCAATCCCTAGAACTGCTAAGCCAACCCAAGTACTTGCTGCATAAGCAAGACCAGCTTGCAAAGCGCCTAAGCCCCCACCAAGAGCGGTTAAACCTCCTCCCGCAATAATTGCACCTCCTACCGCGACTAAAGCTACAATAGCGATAGCTGCTAATATTTTTCCTAATCCGCTTTTAGCACCTGCGGGTTGTGGCGAAATATATACATCTCCTTTTTCCATTGATAGCAAAAGTTCTTTTTCTTCTTGCAACCCTACATCTTCTACTTGACATAAGAATCCAATATTATTCTCATGGCAGTCAATTAAATATTGTCTCATTTCGGGAAAGTTACAGGCAAGGTTCTCAAAAACATCGCCTACAGAATTTGCATATATTGTGAATTCTGGTCCGAATTTACGAGCCATTTCTCCGTCTAAATATACTTTACGTAACATGTCTATAAATTCCTACTATGTACTTTGCCCAAAAAGGGTATAAATTTTCTCTACAAGATAATCTATTTTCCGCGTGATGAAAGAAAACATCATTTCCCAAGTAGACTCCACAATGATCGGGCACATCTGCCTTTACTTTAAATATAAGTACATCATTTTTTTGAGGCACATCTACTTTTATTCCTCCCCAATTTTTAATAATATCTTCTGAAAAATAGTCTAACTCATTTTCCCACCAATTATCTTCAAATGGAGCCCTTGGAGGAATTTCTATATTTTGTTCTTTTAAATAGTCTCTCATTGCTTCAAAGCAATCTGTAACTCCAAACTCGTACTCCCGACCAATTAAAGGATGTGTTCTTTCGTCAGGTTCTACAATATTTAATTCCATTTCTGGATAACTAAATATCCAGTAAGGAATTCCTAGAGCATTGCAATTTTTAATATCATAAGTACTGGCCGTATTTTCTGCATCTGGGTGACTATGTACAATTGCTAATATATCTGCTGTTTTTACAATATTAAAGTAATCTTCAGAAGACATAATAAAATCTTCATTACTATCTGCTATGTTTGTACAAGGAAACCATTTCTTTTTTCCTTTTACAATTCCTACTACACCGCAACCTTCTCTAGGGTACTCTTTTTCAAAATGTTCTCTTATCTCATCAATCACTTAAACTTTCTACTTCCTGGGAAGCCCCCAAAAGGTAGGGGAACGTCTACTTCGGTATGTTCTCCGCTAACTAAGGGATGAAACCTTAGCTTACAAGCTTCAATGGTTTTACCGCAAACATCAGCAGCTAAAGTAGCTACTGAATTACCGTCTATATCAAAATAAGAATTACCATTATAAGTGCATCCGGACTTAACAGAAGTATTAAGCCCTCCGGCTGCGCCTCTGTAGTCCCATGGACAATATTTTCCTATAACATACCTATTAGGTATTTTTAAGCCCTGAACATCGAAGGGGCTAGATAGTTCAAACTGGACAATAAGATGGTTTTCTGCAGCAACTCTATCTAATACATATTTTGCTGTTGGGAATTCTTTAGGTACAGGAGGAGATGCAACAATAGTACTTCTATCACTATAAGAGTAGACATTTCCTGAAATTTTTACAAAAGTATTTTTTAATAGAGTTCTTCGATGGGTTACTAAAGATCCGAGTATGTCTTCATTTTTCGTAATATTTAAACCCGCTAATATAGTATCTATAGTGGTTTCATTTGCTGTTGAATCAGTATTTGAATTATCTGTAATGCTCCGAGCTAAAGATGCTACATTCGCTACTGTCAGATTAGGCCTGCTTTGAGCTCCCGAAGAGGTTATGGAAAACCCCTCTAAGCCTATTGGGGTAGCCAAATATTGCTCAAAAATTCTATTATCACTGCCAGAGGGATATGGAAAGTATAAATTACTTTGATCCGCATCCAACCCATCAACTAAATGAATTACAGTAGAGCCTCCAGGATAGTTTAAAGTAATATCAAATAGTTCCACATAAGCGTCATCAAGCTCTGTAGTTTGAACTGTATCAATTAAATCTGTCATGCTGCAGGCTCATATACTCTTCTAAGTTGTGCTTGAATCGAAATAGTAGTATCATTTACATACACTAAATTATAGCTATCGCACGCTACTCTAATTGTTTCTGTTGTTAATGTTGCAGTACTGGCTTCAATATCTTTATTATTTGTAATAGATAACTCGAAGTTTAAAGCTGCTTTACTATCAAAAAATGCAGCAATTAAGTTACCTTCTCTATACGGCCTATTATTAAAAGATATAGATATTTGCTCTTGTTTATTGTTAATTCCATTTAACCCTCTTTGCTCATACCCATCGCCAAATTTTGCAGTTAAAACACTATAAGAAACTTGTCTAGCGAGCCCTCTGTCTGCTGTAATAATTTTATCGACAGTTAACTCAGTAAAGGCGGTATTAGGTATTGTAAATTGATAACTTGCCATTACGCTGCTCCGTAGGGATTAAGAATTCCCCCCGACCTTTTTTGATTTTGCAATTCTTTTTGTACTGCCACTGCAATCGCATTTCCAAGGTTACCTCCTTGCATACTTGACTGTTGAGAATTTTTTTGAGAATTTCCATCAGAATCTACGCTTACATTTACAGTTACATTATTTGTTTGCCCGCCGCCATTCTTCATTTCTACAGGGATCGACTTACCATTCGGAAGGGGTACTACAGCTTCTGTTCCATGAAGAATTGCAGGGTACCCTGCATCTCTCCCCCTTGCAATACCTCCAGTAGCATATCCAGGGGCGGGTTCAAACATACCACCTGTTCTTGCTCCAATTCCTAAAAATGATCCAAATCCTGCAAGAGGTCCCCCGGCTCCAAGAGCCGCTGTTAGCAGTTTTGCAACAAGTAATTCTGAAATAACTTTTGCAATTGCTTGTAGCATACTTTTTGCCATATTTCCAAAAGCCTCTTTTGCACTCATAGTTCCTTGGATTAGACCATCAAAGGCTGATTGCATACTAGAAGCCATAGAGTCTCCTATGGCCATTCCCAGCTGAGCTATTTCTGTTGCATTTGTAGAGGCTACGTTTGCTTTTTCTTGTAATAATGCTATCTCCCTCTGCCTTCGAGCTACTTCTTGGTTGTGCAGCAGTAGTTCATCTCCTGCAAGATTCTCACCTACGAGTTGGAATTGTTCTAATGCTGCTGTTTTTTCTCGTACTGCAAGAACTGCCCCTTGTGCTGCAAAATCTAAGCCTTGCTGCCTGCCTACAGCTCCGGGAGCCCTCGACTGTTTAACTTGAGCTATTTGAAGGGCTGATTTATCATCTGCAATTGACTCCATTTCTAGACGCACTCTTTGTAAACTTGCAAATAGTCCCTCTGCGTCTGTTCCTGCATTTTTACTTAAAAGGTCTAAAATTCCCCCCTCTCTAGCGAGAGTTAAGGCAGCGGCATCCCCCGCCTTTGCAGCAGCAATTAGCTGTTTTAAAAGTATTTCTGCACCAAGCGGATCTCCTGTTCCAATATCTTGCTTTAAACTTGCGGACGCATCGTTAATTGAAGCTAAACTAGCATTAAAAGTAGTTGCTGCTGCACTAAGTTCTTGAATTTTAGGAATATTATTTTCTGCAACTGCAGTTGCAAAAGGCACCCCTAAAGCACTAAGGTCTACGTCCCCTAAAATTTCTTCGAATACTTTGCCAAAATCCCCAGATTCTGCAGCTTTTTTTAGAGCTCCTTCAATTGGAAGAGTTGCAATTGCTGTTGCAATTTGTTGAGTTTTTCTAAAAGGATCTTCCTGGGCTCTAATACCTTCTGTAATACTATCTATTTCTGTACGCAGCTCTGTATATCTATCACGCAAGTTTGCAACAGCCTCTTCTTGAGCTTGTTGCGCTCTAGTAGTTTTTTCGATCCCTTCTAACCCTTCTCTGTCTAGCCCAAAAACTGCGAGGGCCTTTTTTTCTAAAGCATCTAACTTACCCTCAATATCATCTGCAAAAGTAAATCTACCTACAACCCTATCTCCCTCTTCTATACCTAATAATCTTCTTACTACAGAGTTGTCCAAAAGAGCATTTAAACCATCAGCAAACAGGTTTAGAGCTATTTGAAGACCTTTTGCTAATCCAGAGAGAAAAGACTTAAATCCATCTATAACGGTAATTGGCGTGGTGGCTAATTTTTCAAATGCAGTTATAATTGCTGAAACAACTCCAGCAACTAAAAATAGTTTAGTAGCTATTCTTGTCATTCCCTTTATTGCATTTCCTGCTACTTTTGCTCCTTTTCCTGCAATCACAAAGGCTTTGCCAGTTCCTTTTGCAGCTCTGGATACTTTGTCCAGCGCGTTAACTGTGACCTTTCCGAAGGATTTTTGAATTTTTTCTTTAGTACTTAGAGTAGTTTTTCCTATTTTTGCAATTTCTGCCTCTAAATCATCTACTGCTTCTAAAGTTGCGCCTGCAAAAGCCCCTTTTGCAACGCTTCCAGTATCTTGAAGCTCTTTTCTAACTCTTTGTAAGTCTTTTTTCAACCGCCCCAAGGCGCGAGGAGTAACTTCTTCCCCCGCAGCTAACTTACCTACAGTTACA
>Ga0070750_10001403_pt1 | contig 13432 bp, 12 predicted proteins | sample VirMetDEL_Nov_24_FD_77013 | JGI IMG/M metagenome (GOLD analysis project Ga0070750, IMG submission 77013) | Aqueous microbial communities from the Delaware River and Bay under freshwater to marine salinity gradient to study organic matter... | ecosystem: Environmental > Aquatic > Marine >...
AATGGAGAAGGCTGGCGGGGGCTTAAAGAAAGTCCTTGGCGGTCTTTTCGTTGGTATCGGCGCAACTGCTGTTCTTGGAAAGGTCGTGAAAACGTTTGCTGGTTTTGAGCAAACAATGGCAAATGTGAAAGCTGTCAGTGGTTCAACTGCTGAGGAAATGGCAAAGCTGTCTGCTTCTGCTCGTGAGTTGGGAGCAACAACAAAGTTTTCAGCACAGGAAGCAGGTGATGGTCTGTTGTTCCTGGCTCGTGCTGGATTCAAAAGCTATGAGGCAATTGAAGCACTTCCTGCTGTTCTTGACTTGGCTGCTGCTGCTGGTATCGGTTTAGGTGCTGCTGCAGATGTCGCTTCAAATGTTTCTGCTCAATTCGGCATCTTGCCTCAAGACATCGGGCGCGTTGCTGATGCTTTGGTGAAGGTTTCCAATAGTGCAAACACTGATGTTTCACAGTTAGGTGAAGCATTGAAGTTTGTTGGACCTATTGCGGGATCATTGGGAATCACGCTTGAAAACACTGCTTCTGCAATTGGTATTCTTGGTAACGCTGGCATTCAGGGCGGTCAAGCAGGTACAAACTTGCGTGGTATCCTTGCAGCTTTGCTGAAGCCGACAGGAGCAGCACAAAACGCGATCAAGGGATTAGGCTTGACGCTTGCTGACTTGAAACCAAGCAAAGACAATGACTTCAGTGACATCTTTGAAAAGCTTGCTGACAAGAGTTTGACTGCAGCAGCAGCGGTTGAAATCTTTGGCAGAAGGAATGCACCTGCTGCTTTGATTGCTGCTGCAAACGCTGCTGAGATTAGAAAGCAGACTGAAGAAACCATTGCTGCAGCAGGAGCAGCAAGACTTGCTGCAGGTGTCATGTCTGACACGTTAAGCGGTGCATTTCTTTCATTGAAATCAGCGGTTGAAGAGGTCTTCTTGACGATTGGCGATAAAGGCTTAGGCCTTGCCTTGAGAAAGATTGTTGACATTGCAACGCAAGTCATTCGCGTTCTGATCGGCATTTCAGATCAGTCAAAGGTTGTTTCTGATGTCGGTGAAGAGACTGCAGCAACAGTCTTCAAGGTTGTTGAATATCTCAAGATCATGGCAGGAGTCTTGTCCTTCATCGTCGCAATCAAGTTTGCAGGATTCTTGAAGAATGCAACGCTTGCAATGGCAAAGTTTTCATTGACGCTGATTGCAAGTCCTTTCGGTCTGGTCTTGATTGCAGTGACAGCTTTGATTGCTGCTTTCGTGAAGTTCAAAGACGAAACTGTTCAAGTCGGTGAAGAGTCATTCAAGGTGATTGACTTGATCCTTGGCGGTTGGGACGCTTTAAAAACAAGGCTGATCACTGTTTTCGATATTGTCAAAAGGCGTGCCTTCAAAGCTTGGGACGGAATCAGGAATGATTTTGTCGAGCAGTTCAATTCAATTGCAAACAAGCTTGCAACATTCCTTGCAAATATCGGCTTGAATTGGGAAACGGTTTTCAAATTCATCAAAGACATCACGCAAAAGGTGATCAACTTTGTGATTGCTGTTTTTGTGACTGCAGGTCAAGTGATTGGCAGTTTCATTTTCAGAATCGTGAAGTTTGCAAAGTCGTTCGGTGACATCTCGTTTTCATCCGTTGAAGACTTCTTTGCTTCAATCAAGAAGGTTGGTTCAAGTGGTCTTGATGCTTTGAATCCTTTGAACATCATTGAAGACGCAATTGAAAAGGGAAAAGCAAACTTCAAAAAGAACTATGTTGGCGGGACTGTCGCTGTTGTTCGTGAAGGCTTGCAGAAGATCAAGCAGACGATTGAAACAATCAACGCTGCTGAAGGTGGAGCTTTGTTTGATGCTTTTGATTCAGACAAATTCCTGAAAGATGCTCTTGAAAAGTCCCGTCTCCGAAGTGCTGAACGTCTTAGGAAGCTTGAAGCAGATACTTCAGCGAAAGATGACAAAGCTTCTGCTGAAAGGCTGAAGCGGATTGCTGAAGAAAGACGACAGCAGGAATTGCTTGCGAAATATACGCAAGAGGTCAACGCAATCGCGGACAAGGCAGATGAAAACGTTGCTGACATTGGAACTGCATTTGAAAAGAATGATCAGCAGATTCAGCAGACAATTGAACGTGTCTTGACTCTTGGTGAAGTGCTTGAAGAGTATTTCACTTCAGACAACTTCAGGGCGATTGGTGAAAACATCGGTCAAGTCTTTGGTGACGCTTTCAGTGACATCATTGTGAACTTCACAAATTTCAAAGATGTCATGGAGAACCTTGCGCGTTCACTTGTCGCAAACTTGACTCAAGATCTTGTTGTCAATCCGATCAGCGGAGGTTTGTCCAGTATCTTTGGCAACTTGTTTGCTGGTCTTGGTTCAACTCCTGCTGTTGCCAGCGCAAAAGGAAATGCTTTTCAAGGTGGTCGAGTGATCCCTTTTGCAAATGGTGGCGTTGTTGATTCACCTGGAACGTTCAGCCTTGCAGGTGGTCGCACTGGTTTGTTTGGTGAAGCAGGTCCAGAAGCTATCTTGCCTCTTGAGCGCAAAAACGGCAAACTTGGTGTTCAAGCTTCTGGCAATGGTGGAACAAAGGTGACAGTCATTCAGAACATCAAAACAAATGACGCTTCAAGCTTTCAGCGTTCAAAGAAACAAATCTATGACGGTGCCAAGCGTGCCTTCAGTGGGGGCATTTAGGCAATGGGATTTCACGAAGTCAACTTTCCTGATCGCATTTCATACGGCTCTTCTGCTGGTCCTGGTTTCAACACAAACATTGTTGAAATGAGAACGGGCATTGAAGACGCAATTGCACGTTCATCAAATGCAAGAAGAGTCTTCAATGCGCGTGAAGGGATCAAGGACCATTCAGACGTTTATGCTTTGATCGAATTCTATCTTGGCCGTCTTGGTCCTGCTAACGGGTTTCGGTTCAAAGATTGGACTGACTATGCGACAACAGCAACAGGAACAACGCACAATCCAGGTGATGCAAGCGTTGATGATGAAGACTTCATCATTGCAACTGGTGACGGTGTTACAACTGAATTTCAACTGCAGAAGACATACACAAGCGGTCTGCAAGTCAGAACGCGATTGATTCACAAACCTGTTTCGGGGACTGTTGTTGTTGCTGTCAATGGTACGGCGCAAACTGAAGGCGTTGATTTCACAGTGAACACAACAAACGGAAAGATCACATTCACAACTGCACCTGTTGCTGCTGCTGAAGTCAGTGCTGGTTGTCAGTTTGATGTTCCTGTTCGCTTTGGTCTTGAGGTTGATGAAGTTTTACCTGTTGACATTGAATCATTTGACAATGAGACGATGGGTGATGTCCCGTTGATTGAATTGAAAAACGAAGATGAATTCAGTGATGAATTCCCTGCAGGTGGTGCGATCAATCACGGTGATCGGACTGGTGAAACAGCAATGACAGTCCTTCAAGGTTTCTGTCAAATCTGGGAATCATCAAGCGGCACTCCTTACGGCAATTTGCCTGACTTCACAAACCTGCCAACAGGTGGTCCATACTTTTTTGTCGTCAACAACGGTTCTGTTTCGCTCGTGATTCGTGATCACCTGATGACAACAATTGCAACTGTTGCAACAGGAACAAATGCAGCGTTCTTTCTTCTGATTGATTCATTGGGCGTGAAATACTGGCAAGCTTTTTGATTTATGTTTGATCAAGCAAGATATTTCGGCGGTCCTGTTCAACGGATTGCTAACACTGTTGGATCTGGTGACATTCAGACTTCAAAATTCTGTCGTGTCTACTTGTGTGATCCTCCTGGGGGATCAAGTTGGATTGTTCGTTTTCCTGATGCAACTGAAGGCAAATTGCCTCTTGGAACAACGATTTATTATTTCAATCAAGGTCCTTCAACTGTAAGGCTTGCAAGGAAAGGTGCTGTTGGTTCAACAAGTCTTCCTTCTGGTTGGGCGGCAATGGTCGTCTTGCGTGAATACACTGCTGATCAGCGTGGTAAATGGTCGAGAGTTGAAAGAGCGTTCAACACTCCAGCGCATATGGTGACAGTTGACCACTTTTATCTTTGGGGAAACAATCCAACAGCGGTTTCAATGCAATATTTCGATCATGCTTTGCTGACGTGGAACGCTGCAAACGCTTTGACTTACACAAGGCGTGAAGCAACTGGTTTCAATGTCGGCTCAACAATCTTCACTGTCGGTCACTTCAATAGTGATGTTCCAGTGACAAAGCTTGAAAAGAAACCTGAAGGCAAAAGCGGCGTTTGGTCAACAATGACTGACTGCATTTTTCAGCCGATGAAATCATGTTCTTCAGCGTTTGGTGACAAAGGCTATGTCTTTGGTGGCGTTGATGAAAACTCTGTTGCAAGTTACTTGCCGAAAAATGATGTTTGGACTGCTCTTGCTGTCTTGCCTCAAGCCTTCAGTTATTCAAGTGCTGTCACGTTGGAAACTGAAAGCAGGATCTTCATCATCAATGGTGATCCTATCCCCTACGGTCCTTCGTTGATGTTTCATCCTGCAACAGACAGCTATGAAAAAATTGCCTATTATGCTGCAGCGACATATGAACGCATTTCATCTGCTGCAATCAACGGTGCTGTTTTCATGTTTGGTGGTCGGACTGATTCAACGGATTTCAAAGACGCTGTCTTTTGCTATTCAAGAGCAACAAACGCTTGGACTTCAAAAGCTTCACTGTCAACTGCAACTGCTGATTCAGCTTGCTCAAGATTGTTTGAAAGGATTCTGCTTGCAGGTGGTCTGCAAAATGGCGATGCTCCTATCAAGACGGTTCAAGCTTATTCCGCTCAAACCAATTCGTTCGCAGTAAGGACAGCACTTGCGGCAAACGTTTCAGCGGCAAGAAACACAGGAGTTGCAGCAAGATGAAAAACGAAACAGTGAAGACATCACAAACAAATGAAGACGGAACAGGATTGACGCAACTTGAAGAGTTGTTGTCTGATCATCAACCTTTTCATTCAAACTTTCAGATTGATCATTTCATTATCCGCAAATCAGCACCTACTGCTTTCGGTCAATATGTACAGGTCTTGCGTGAACTTGATGCAAGAGTTGAAGAGTTGAAATCAGCCTATGTGAGAATTGAGAAACAGAAAATTGAATGCTCTTCACTTGAATCTGCAATCCCAAGATCAAAGAGCAGAGAAATTCATGCTCTTGATATCTTGGAAGCAAACAGAAAACTTGACCACGAAGAGACAATGCAAACTGATCGTTTCCGAGAGTTTGCGCGTTTGTATTCAATCGCGGTTCAACTCAAAGAAGAGGTTGGTGAACTGACTCAAGAAAGGCGTGATAAACTTGACGCTGAAAACTGGGAAACAGTTTTGGCTGAACGATTTGTTTTTCAAATTCAAAACAATGCGCGTGATTTCGATTTGTCAGAAACAGTCATTTCACTTCCTGACGCAATGGCAAAAAGGATCATTGCTGCTGCAAAATCTGGTGATGTCCATGAACGATTCAGCTTGCCTGAAGTCCGTCCTGCTGTAACTGAAGAGCAGGTGAAAGGTTTCATTTGCCGCTAACAATTCCAACAGGTTTCAGTGATTTCAAATTGTCCTCGTGCAAGCGTTTGGCGAATGCTTGGAAGATCACAAGGCAAGACGGGACTGTTTACCGTTTCACAACGTTTGACAGGAAGATCACGCTTGCAGACGGTGAAGTTTATTCACCCATTGGTGGCGTTCAACAGAGTGCTTCAAGGCGTTCTGATTCATTGCGCGATCATGACACAGAATTTCGCGGTGTTCTGACAAGTGACGTGATCACTGATGATGATTTGCGTGCTGGCAAGTATCGTGAAGCGGCAATTGAAGAATACTTGCTTGACTGGCGCGTTCCGTGGAAAGGCGCAATTGCAACTCATGTCTATTGGATTTCAAAGACTTCATTTGATGGTGAAGTTTGGGAAGCTGAATGCACTGGTCCTGTTCGTTATTTGCGGTCAAGAGTTGGTGACGTTTATGGTCGCACTTGTCGTCATGATTTAGGTGACAGCAATTGCGGTGTTGACGTTCCTGGTTCTTACACAGTTTCAAACAAAGCTGTTGTTGGTCTTGAAGACGGTGAAAAGAGAAGGATCATTCTCGGTGACGCTGCTGCTTTCGGTTCTTACACAGATGAAAGCACTTTTGATGACGGTCGATTGATTTGGTTGACAGGTGACAACGCTGGTCTTGTCGGAATCGTCAAAAGCTATCGTGATGCTGACAAAAGAATTGAGCTTCAATTGCCTATGCCGTTTGAGATTCAAGCAGGTGACACTTTTGACGTTGAGTTCGGTTGCGACAAGCTGCTTCAAACCTGCATTGACAAATTTTCAAACGCTGAAAACAACGGTTCATATCCTTACATTCCTGGCAATGATAGGATGCTTCAAACACCTGCAAGCAAGACATAGAAAAAGATGATTGACCCTGAAGACATTGTGAAGGCTGCAAGAAGCGAAAAAGGAACTGCTTTCGCTCACCTTGGAAGGACTTCAGGTGTCGGGATTGATTGCGTTGGTTTGCTTGCATTGACTGCTCGAAAGCTTGACATCAAGCATGATGACATTGCTGTTTATCCTCGTTTCGCAAAACCTGACAAGTTGCGTGAAGGTCTTCTTGCTTGCGGTTTGACTGGTCCTTTTCCAGTTGAAGAAATGCGCGTTGGTGATGTCCTCTTTTTCCTATGGGGACCAAGGAAGAAACTTGGTCACGTTGGGATCTATTGCGGTGATGGTCGCTTTGTTCATGCTTATGCAGGAGCAAAGCGCGTGTCTGAAAATGGACTTGAAGAAAACTGGAAATCAAAGCTTGTTGAAGTTTGGCGTTTCCCTGGTGTGAGTGAATAATGGCAACTCTGGCATTAACTGCTGCAGGTTCGCTTGTTCCTGGTGTCGGTCCTATCTTGGGTCCTCTCTTGGGTGCGGTTGGCTCATACGTTGACAACAATTTAATTTTGCCTGGGCTGTTTCCACCTGAAGACATTGAAGGTCCAAGACTGAATGAAATCAGGTTGCAGTCTGCTGAAGAAGGTTCACCTGCAAGGCGAATCTTTGGAAATGAAAACAGGCTTGCAGGTTCAATCATTTGGATTTCGGACATTGAAGAAACAAAGAACACTGAAACTGTTGGCGGCAAAGGTGGCGGTGGTCAAAAGACTGTCACCTATGAATACTTTGTTTCAATTGCGTTTGCTGTTGCTCAACATGAGATTGACGGGATTGACAAGATCATTGCTGAAGGCAAAGTGATCTATGATGAAGTCAACACAAATCCTTCAGTGAATGGCACACTGACAGCAACAGTGATTCAGAACGGTTCTTTCTATCCGATCTATCAAATTGATTCACCTTCAGGCGGTCCTGATCTGTCGGTGTTCCGTCCTGGCATTGATGCAGTGATCACAGGTTTCACGAATGGTTCAAACAACGGAACCTTTGAAGTCGTTTCCTCAAGCTTTGACGCTTCAGACGGGACTTCAAGGGTGCGTTTCACTGGCAACACTGCTTCAGTTGGTGAAGTTCTTGTTGCAGGTGTCGCAATATCACAGACGGTGCCAACATTCGTTTCTGAAGATGCTCAAGACATTCGCATTTATACGGGTGGACAAACTTCACCTGATTCACTGATTGAATCGTTGGAAGATCCTACTGGTATCGGCTCTGTCGTTCCACCTTTCAAGGAGACTTCCTATGTAGTGATTGAACGTCTTGCGATGAAGAAATACGGGAACAGAATCCCACAAGTGACGTTCAACGTTCGTTCTTCAAGCGGTGCTGCAAACGTTTCAACGACAATTTCAGACATCATGACTCTTGCAGGGCGATCAGGTAAGTATGATGTTTCTGGTGTTTCTGGAACCTTTAGGGGCTATGAAGTTGCTGGTCCTGCTTCACCTGCAAAGCTGCTTCAACCATTGATGCTTGCTTTTGACGTGATCGAACAAGAGCAGGGCGAAGACATCGTCTTTTTTGATCGTGAAAACGCAACGGTCATTGACATTGACGCTGATGACTTGGCTGCTCATGTTGCAGGAAGTAAGCCGACAGAATACCCGATCAGGGTATCGGATGATAACGGTGCTGAAATCCCTGCTGAAGTCAACGTGCGATATTTGGATCATGAAGCAGAGAATCAGTACGGTTCACAAAGACATCGTGTTCAAGAGTTTGATTCTGATGTTGTGATGTCGATCAACTTGCCAATCGTTTTGAATTCGGGCGGTTCTGAAGCGCGTGCTTTGGCCAAAAGGACAGCTTGGCTTGCAAGAGCCAATAGAACACCTGTTAGCCTGAATTTGCCTTACAGTTATATTGATATTCTTGAGAATGACGTGATCAGGTTCAAGACCCTTGATCACTTGTGGACGCTGCTTGTCAAACAGGTTGATGTTGGGATCAATGGAATCATTTCGATTGATTCGATTCTTGAGGTTCGTGAAATCGTGACACAATCGGCAACTGCTGAGTCACCAACAAACAAGACAAAGAAGATTTTTGCTGCCCCTCCTCTTGTCCCTGTTGCTTTCGGCTATGGTGGCTCTGGTGGTGGCACACCAAGTCCTGGTCCTGGTCCTGTTCCTGGTGGCGGCAAGCTTGGAATTCACGTTGTTACTTCAATTCCTGGTGAAGATCCTGGTTGGCAAGGTGCAAAGCTTAGGCGATCACTTGATGACGATGAATTCGAGGACGAAATTGATATCACTTCTGAAGGCGTGATTGGCTTCACGCATGACGTTTTAGGTTCTGGCTCTGTTGGCTATTGGGACAGAGCAAACACAGTTGACGTTGAAATTTTCAAAGGCACGCTTTCAAGCGTGACTGAAATTCAATGCTTGAACGGTTTCAATAGGATTCTGCTTGGTGATGAAGTCTTAGGTTTCCAGACAGCAACACTGATCAGTGATCAGGTTTGGCGATTGTCAAAGTTGATTCGTGGTTTGCGAAACACTGAAGACGCTGTTTCGACTCATGTTGTCGGTGAACGTGCCGTTTTCCTGAACGGTCAAGGGATTCACTTTGTCCCAATGACTGCTGCTGCAATCGGACAGGAAAGATTCTATAAGTTTGTCCCTGCTGGCGGTGATGAAGATGATTACGATTCAATTTCATTCACCTGTCAAGGTGATTCAGCAAAACCGTTTTCACCTGTCGATCTTCAAAGTCAAAGAGAAGTCCCGTCAACAAATGCTGTTCGTGTGACATGGAAAAGGCGAACAAGAGAAATCGTCCGTTTGATCGGTCAACTTGATCCTGTTCCAAATCTTGAGTCATTTGAAAAGTATGAAGTTGAAATCTGGAATGCTGGTGAAACAAGTCTGTTAAGAACTGAAGAAATTGAAGACGCAACAACTTTCGACTATACGGAAGCAATGCAGTCAACAGACGGTTTGACTCCTGGTTCAACTTCATTTGTTGTTTATGTTTTTCAAATGGGACAATATGGGCGCGGAAATCCTTCTGAAACTTTGGCGGTGACATGATATGACAAATTTGATCAAGCTGACTTCTGCTGCAACTCCTATTTCACTTCTGTCTGAAGGTCAAGCAAGCGGTGAAATCACACAGAATCAAATGAACAATCTGTTTGATTTGTTTGCAGGTGGTATCACGCTTGTTGATCGTGATATTCTTGCAACTCCTGGTTCACCTTCAAACGGTGAAGCTTGGCTGATTCCTGCAAGCGGAACAATCACAGGCGACTGGTCAACAGACGGTGCTGCTCTTGGTGACATTGCAGTTTATCTTGATGGCTGGTTGTATGTTCGTCCTGCTGGCTATTCGCTGCTCGCTTTCGTGACTGATGAAAAGATTTTGATTGCTTACAGTGAAGTTGAAGGTGAATGGTTTCCTGTTCAGGAATTATGGTCAACAACTGAACACTGGACGGGACGATATGACGGTGCTGACAAAGTCTACTCGAAGACTTTGCGCGGAATCACTGCACCCACGGCAAGCGCAACAGTGAACACTGCACATTCAATTACTGGTGTTAATCTAACGAAGATGATTCGTGTCCAGCCTTTTTGGTTTGACAATCTTTCTCTTTGTTTCCCTGCTCCAGCGGGAAGCGTTGATCATCAAGTGAACGGGACAAACTTCATTCTTGCCAACAACGTCGCTTTCGACTTCAGCGGTTGGTCTGTTGACGTTAGGCTTGAATACACAAAAACTTGATCTGAAAGCAGCCTGAAGGCTACTGAAGACAGGTCAAGACGGTATTGCTTCACCTTCACCTATGTCAATGAAGCATAAAAAAGGCAGATCCTTGTAGGATCTGCCTTTTTTTTTGTGGCTGAATTCGTGGTCTGTTGGCTGATTTGATGGGTTTTGCATGTTCCCGGGAAAGAAATCTTTCAGTCGATCAAAGAAAGTTGTTGTGTTTGGTGGTCTGATCGTCGATACTCCTCTTGTCGGGGAAACGAAACTTTGAACGAAAGACGAAATCATGAGCAATACAACAAACAAAACAACAAGCAAGAAAACAGAGAAGGCGAAGAGGTTGATTGCAAGGGCGAATTCTATGATGCAAGATGCTTTGCTTTTGTCAATGGAAGATGATTGCGAACTTTCGCACGAAACAAAGATCGCAATCATTGATGCTTGTGGGGCAAACAACAACGTTTTGAAGCTTGCAAATAAGAATGAGGTTTGATTATGTCAATTAAGATTTTTTGTGTCGATTGCGGCAAACATCCGCACGGCAATAAATGCTTAGATTGCAAACGTGATTTGTGCAAAGATTGCGCGATACGTGGTCTGTGTGATGATTGCGATGGAGAAAACCACGAAAACTTCCTGAGCGAAAGAAACGGAACTCCGAGGGATTCATAAAAACCCCAAAAACGTCAACTGAAGAAAGAAACCTTTCAGTTGACGTTTGCTTCTTTCGGTTGATCGTGCTAATCTTTTGCCTGGAGTCTGTTCGCATGAGCAAAGACAATGAAATGAAAAATGACAACAATGAAAGTGATGTTTGGTTCCTGTTGGCGGTGATCACTGTGATTGCTTACCTGATGACAAACACACAAACTTTTTGAAAAGGAATGAATGAAATGGTCACTTTGAAAAAGAAACCTGTTCTGAAGAAGAAGAAGAAAGCTGCTTCAAAGAAGACAGCTTCAAAGAAGACAGCTTCAAAGAAGACAGCTTCAAAGAAGCCTGTTGACGGTCAAAAGCTGGTCAATATTTCGCGTGCTGCTCAAATGGTTGGCGTGCAGTATGGCACCATTCGTGACGCGATTGAACAGGGCTATCTTCAGGCTGCAAGCAGTTATGAAGGCAGTGGTGGTAAAACCTTTACCCTGATCACTGTTGCTGATCTTGAAGCATTCAGGAAGGTTCTGATTGAACGTTATTCCGTTTACAAGAATGATTTTCATGGTAGCAAAGTCTCAAAGCTGCAAGCTGTTGGCAATCTTTGCTAATCACTGAAGCCTGAACAATTGGCAAGAGCCACAACAAAGAAAGAAAGCCTTGAACAATGAACAATGAAAAAACAACTGATCTTTGCATTCAGCCACCTTTAAGCAATGCAGAAATTGCTGCTGATGCTGGTTATTCAATTCTCACATATTCTTCGCTCACAAAATTTCGTAACTGTCGGCGCAAATATAAGCATGACGTGATTGACTTGCTGTCTTCTGCTGAAAAGTCTGAAGCACTTTGGATTGGTTCGATCTTTCACAATGCAGTTGAAGCGTTTTACAATCACCTTCTTGCAGGTGGCTTTGCAGATCAATTTGACTTTGCTGCTTGGCTGCTGCAAAACTGTGATTTGAACCTGTCTGAAGAAAAGATGCAAACTTATCTGCTCTTGCTATCAATGCTTGAAGGATACGTTGCAACATGGACGAAATCAGACGATGACGGTTTCGGTCAAATTGCAGATGATCAACTTGAATATCTTTATCTTGAGCCACAATTCATCCACAAGATCAGAAACCCTGAAACAAATTCACCTTCAAGATCCTTCTTGATGGCTGGCGCTGTTGACGGTGTTGTGAGACTCAGAGGCACCAACAACATTTTCATCAAAGAAATGAAGACTGCTGCAATGGTTGATGGTTCTTATCTTGATCGACTATGGGCAGATTTCCAGTCAATGCTTTATGCGCGATATTTGTCTGACATTCTTCCTGAATGCGTTTCAGGTGAATGCAAGATTGTTGGCGTGATCTATGACATAACTGAAAAGTCAAGAATTGCACGCAAGCAAGGTGAAACACAAGAGAAGTTTGAAGAACGTCTTGCAGGATATAAGACGCAAAAGACGATTGACAAGCACACTGAGGCAGGTCCGAAACCTGCTGAAGACTGGAATCATTTCCATGAAAGGATGAAAGCACAATACGCAGACGGTTCAAAGTTTCATCGTTCAATCATTTACTTCAGTGAAGATCAGCTTGCACAGATTGATTCTGAAGTTTGGGAGGCGACACAACAACTGCTTGATGCAAAGCGACGCGACAAATGGTCAATGAATTCAAGTCAATGCTACGCTTTCAATCGTCCTTGCCTGTTTGTCGAGTTGTGTAAGCAAGATGGTCATATGGATGATATCCTTTCAAGTCGCTTTGAAGCAAAAATTCCATTCAGAGAATTAGACTTCAACAGATTTGACTTCAACTTCAAAGGTGAAGGATTCTTTGCTGAATCAAAAAAAGTTGTTGACGTGCAAACTGATGTTTGCAATGATCCTGATCCTGCTCCTGGCAATATTGGTGACGATTTGCCTTTCTGATCAATTGAATTTCTCAACTGGTCTAAAGAACGAAAACGAAAACAAATGAAAGGTTTTCAAATGGACGATAACAAAGATGACTATGTTGCACCTGAACTGAAGCAGCAAAAGAAGGCAAGACGATTGCCAACAAAGAAGACACCAAAGAAAACAAGCCTGTCAGATTTGACAATCTTGCTCTATGGCAAGCCGAAAATTGGCAAGTCTTCATTCGCTTCGCAATTCCCGCAAGCAATCTTTCACCCAACAGAGCCTGGATTGAATTCACTTGAAGTTTTTCAATCAACAGATGATCCTGATTCAGACGGTGATTCAGATATCATTCGGACTTGGGCTGAACTGTCACAAATGCTTTCACTTGTCGCTTTGGGTGGTCATGACTTCAAAACAAACGTGATTGACACAATCGGCAATGCTTATGAATTCTGTGCAAAGCATGTTTGCGACAAACGCAACATTGAATATGCAGGTGATCTTGCCCACGGCAAAGGTTGGGGGTTGATCAAAAGTGAATTCAAGCGATTGCTCACTGCTGCTGCTGGTCTTCCTTATGGTCTGCTCTTGATTGCTCACGCAACTGAAGAGAAAGACGTGATTGAAGGCGTTGATCGTCTCAAGACGCAACCAACACTGTCAAAGGCTTGTAGAGAAGTCTTGCTTGGAATGGTTGACATGATCCTTTATTTCGACG
>Ga0070750_10001407_pt1 | contig 13410 bp, 18 predicted proteins | sample VirMetDEL_Nov_24_FD_77013 | JGI IMG/M metagenome (GOLD analysis project Ga0070750, IMG submission 77013) | Aqueous microbial communities from the Delaware River and Bay under freshwater to marine salinity gradient to study organic matter... | ecosystem: Environmental > Aquatic > Marine >...
TACATACTTCTTCCCATTTGTTTTCCCAATATTCTGGGTTAGCATCTCCTTGACCTGCAAGTGCTGCTTGGTAACTATTATAAATATAAATTAGATTACTTAACATATCATCCTCCCTATTGTGATTTGTTGCGACAGAAATGGTCTATGTAACTGCCTATTAATTTATTCTTAGTATCTTCTGTATCTGCATTGCTTTCTATAAAACCTATAAAACTGTAATAGCTTTTTTGTAATAAAAGAATATCTGAACTAGCCATTAATAAAATAGATTCTCCTTTTTCTTGCTCCCATAAATATACAGAGTTTTTAGTTAATACAATTCTGTATAAATCTGTAATCGTTTTTTCTTTTTGTACTTCTGTTAATTCTTTCATATTATTACCTTATTGTATAAGGAATGGATTGTAGCTTTCTCATTCCTTCATCATGGTTATAAAAGCACACTTCCATTTTATCACTAGTTTTTAAGTCTAGTGTAACTTTCCAATTTTTGTGTACACCGCTAGGCTGCCACTCTAACGTGGCAACCCCATTTTGTAATTTCTTAATATCTTTTTTCATTATGCACTCTCCTTATTGTGAATATTGTTCCACCAAAATGATATTCCATTAGGGGTGAAATGAATGAGAGGGTCTTGAAAATTCTCTCCCCAAGGGTTTCTGTCTGTACTACTTTCATCAACTTCTATCAAACCTTTTTTAGTCAATGATGCTACAACTCCTCTAAGTATCTTTGGGGAAACTTTAGTATCTCTAACAAGAAATTTCCATCTCTCAGAAGCTACTGCCATATCTTGCAAATCTTCTTCTGTAGTATCTGGTGCATCAACATCAATTCCATCTATTGTATCACCAATTGTAGTAATCACTTTTTCTTCAAGTTCAGTTATGTTTATATTAATCATATTAAGCTCCTTTATTTGTTATTTATATAGAGCTTATATTATTTTAACCTATAGTCAAGACTATTAGTAAAATAATTTTATTAGGTAGGAAACTAGCGGAAATGGTACGAACTAGAGGTTGATAAATTCCAAATACCACAATATCATTATCTATTTTATTATTAAAAATTGTAGGTAACTATACCTTTCATTTTTTATATTAATAAAATCTCTAGTCCGTTTGACAAGTATATATATGTTAATTTAGTAATCAATCTTTTTCTATTATCCAGTTATCTTTTTGTAATTTGTAATCTAGGTATAGTTGATTGTCAGCTCTTTCTCTCCCTTCATTAAGGCACAGCAGAAAATATTTTGGTCGATATAAGACACAACTTTTCTCATCTTCTACTGGGTGGGCTAAACCTTTTGTGGTGAATAATATATATACTAAAAAAACACACAGACCTATAAATATAAAACCACCTATAACTAAAGCTATGTTTCTAATCATATCTACCATTTCTTCTTGTTTCTTTTGTGCTTTAGCTTTTGCTATTTTTATTGCTTTCTTTTTTGCATCAATACGTCTTTTGCGTTCTTCTAAGATAAACGCCCACGTTCCGTGAGAAAATCTTGCGTCTATAAGCATTTTCATTTCATAGAGCTTTTCTTGGGCTAATTTGACCGATATTACCTCTTGAGCAATTTTTTTAGTATCAGTTTCAAAAGGGTCTGCTCCTTTTTTTTCACGTTCTTTAATTGCTTGTTGTTGTCCATTTAAGGCATCATCTACATGACTTATTAATTCACCAATATCCTGACAAGTACTGATATTTTTTTTTATAAAATCTACACTTTTGGTAACTAATGCAATTCCAGTTAATACGGCTGTTACTGGTTCAACCATTATGCTTCTCAATGAACCTATCTAATTTTGCTTCAAATCTTAAAAGCATATTTTTAATTTCTTTGGTTTCATTGTTAAGCTCTTTTTTTGTTGCGTAATCTTTAGCTAAATCTTCTCTAGTTTTATTTAGAAGTATTTGTAATCTTTTTACCTCTGAAAACATTTTAGAAAATGCCCATGCAAATGGTGCTAATACTATACTAATTAGTATATTCCACACCATTATAGGGTCAATCGACATACCATACCCCTTTACGCATCATTTGTGATAATCGTATAGCTCTTTGGCCTACCTGTTTTGCCCATTTGGATTCTAACATTTCATTTGCTGCTTTTTCCCAATCATTATCTTGTATTGCTGCAAAAGTCTTAACCCATGTATTTGCATTGAACCTACTGATACCCATATTAAATACCATGTCTAATAACACAGCTTGTCTAGGCTCTGATAATGATTTCATAAATGTCCAATGTTCTATTTCTTTTTGTATTCTAAGTAAATCATTTAATAATAAATATTTAGATTCTTCTTCTGTAATACCTACATCAGATAAGTTTCTACCCACTCCGATTGTTGTTTTATTTGCTGTGCATTGGTATGGTTTTAACTCTAATCCTTCATGTAGAATTAACATATCTATTAATTTACCTTTATCTACTCTCATTTTTTAGAATCAACCTTTTTAATTTTGTCTAGGCTACGCAGACCTCCGATACCTAACATACCTAATAATAAAGGCATCATCACAGACATGTCAGCTTGAGGAATATTTACACCAAAACCAGCACATATAGGAGAAATAAGATAATTTATAGCTAAAGAAAACCCAGCTATCCAACCAATAAGAGGTCTCCAACTTGATTGAAACCAGTTACCTTTTGCTTCTTCTGTGTTTAGTTTGATTTGTGCTAAAGCTAGTTGTTGTGCGTGTTCATCTGCCATTGTAGCTAGTTTATGAGCTAACTCTGCTTTCTTGTCTTTGTCTTGTATAAACTTACCTAGAAGTTTAGTTGCTGGTCCTATAAGTGCTGCAATAGCCATAATACCTCCTAATCGGCACTAAATGTACCTAGGCTACTCCATAGAGAACCAGGAACTGTTGTACCATTTTGTTTACCTAATTGTGCCATTGATTGATTAACATTAACAAAAGCACCTTCACCCCATGAACTTACATCCCATTGTGCATTATCCCAAGCAGAACCTTGCTCTCTTGTATACTGTAACATTCTCTCAGAAAATGTACCTGTAGTTATACCAGCTTCTTCAAAGGTTTTTATCCAATCTTCATTATATGTACCTTCTGTATCTGAAGCATCTCTGCAACTCTGTTGTTTTAGTGATTGTTGGCTCATGGTGTAAATGTCCCCATACTAGAAAAGTTAAAATCCTCTTGGTCTACTGCAAATGCTTGAAGAGCTACATTAATATCAGTATAGGTTGTTGATAATTCACCATTTATATAACCTAACATTCTTTCGTTAAATGTACCTGCTGGTATAGACCTCTCAGCAAATAAAGCTAACCAATCTTCGTTATGTAATGCTGTTGTAGAGGTTACTGCTCTTATAGATGTTTGTCTTGCTTCTGAGTTTGTAGCCATTACTTATCCTTTCTGGGTCTACCCCTTTTCTTAGGTTTGCATTCGCACAGCTTACCAAATAATCTTTTCTTAATTTTATCGTATATACGTTTTAACATCTGTATCATCTGTCCACCTATTAATTCTATTAACTTCTGTAATATTACCATCACTATCTTTATTATCTTCGTATAATGCTTTAAATTCTGTTTTATTACTTGCACCATTTATTGCAGTTTCAATAGCTGTACAGTCTGTTTTAATGTCTCCTACATACGTTCCAACTGCACTTGGTATAGTTTTACTGCCATCATAGGCTAATCTCTCTACAAGCCAACTAAATCTTTTTATATAGTTATTTGCTGTAGTCTTAGCTTGTGCTATCGCCTTTGCTTTTAAATCTGCTAAAGGTTTATCAGTTAAAGTACAAGACATTACTACTTTATTAGTATTAGAATTAAAAGCATAACTAGTAGTGCTGTATTCAAAAAAATCATTACCTCTGTTAGAAGAATCTACAACTTCATAAATGCCTATGTTATTTAAATCAGTCCAAGACCATGATTTAAAAATATCTTTAGGATGTCTAACCTGTCCTACAGTTATAGCCCTAGGGTAATTTATAATTTCTTTTATACTGTTATCTTCATTAATTGTAGCCCACATATTTTATCTCCTAAAAAGTGTTATTATATTTGTAGGAATCTCCCCAGCACATATAGGTATAAACTCCTCCATCAAGGTTAAAAGTTCCATTAGTCGTTTTGAGCTTAAAGCCACTAGCATAAAAATCAATTGACCTACCAGAAGTAGTTTGTGATGTATTAGCATCTTGCCTTAAAACTCCCTCTATTTGGTTGTTAGGTGTTAGAGTACTATCATATATTCCCCAGTCTTCATTACCATCAGTTCTCTTCAACATTAAAATTCTAGGTCTTATACCAGTATACACAAAAGTTCCAAATGCATCTTGGTCTCCAATATAGGAATTTGTTCTAAAATACCCTTCTTTGTTCGCCCAACAATAGGCAACATAGTTTACCCCACCAGTATTAACATTGGCGTTAGTACCTACTGAAAACACAGTAGTAGTAGGCTCAGTATCAGAAAACCAATCCGAACTAGTAGAAGCCTGCACGTTTGTATTTAATTTTAAATACTTCGTAGCTCCTATAACAGAGCTGTATATTGCCCAGTCATTTGTCCCTGATAAGGCTTTGATAAAAATTAAATCTGGCTTTACTCCAAGGCCGTGTCCGATAGTTGTAGCACTTCCACCTGCATACTGTACTATAGAAAATCCGTTATCTTGATTTACTTGTACGGTTGAATCTCTACCCCCTGAAGTGTTCGTGGCAGTAGTCCCCCCATTGCATTTCCAAGTCCACGCAACAAAATTAGCAGAGCTATTGTTATAAACAGCATCAGAACCTACAGTAAAACCATCAGTTCCAAAAGCAGTTAATCCATTACTGTCTGTTGCTTCTGCTACATTAGTATTTGCTTCTAATGATTTAGTTACACCTCTGCTACTATCTGTAAGTTTATGGTCTTGAGCAGCACCTGTATCTTTAATCCAGACTAGGTCAGGTTTATAGCCCAAGCCACTTCTTGCGTTACTAGAACCTGTTCCAGTATAAGAAATTACATTACAGTTTTTAATTCCATAGTTTTCGTCAGTTTGTGCAGGGTCAATACCTGCGTTTATAGTCATATCTTTTGAAGTCAATCCTTTAAAGCCTGAAGGTGGAGTATAACTCCAACTATCTGCGTCTGGCCTTAAAACTGATGTAGTGCCAGAACCTCCTCCAACTGTTCTTGATAGTGCAGGAAAAAAATAATATCCTGATAAAGTTAAACCTGATGCTTCAGTAACTGGGTTGCCAACAACATTAGCATTATTCTTTCTTACATATAATTTGTTATCTTTAATAAACCACCCTAATATATCTCCATCAGCAAATGTTCCATAACTAGTATCATTAGAAGTTTCTATAAAAAAACTACCACTATCGTAACTTCTCCACATCCAAGAACCAGAACGTTGGTGTATTTGACCATTCATTAATTGGTTATGTCTATTTTCTACAACAATTCCTAGAGTTAAAGCTCCACTACCTGTTCCTGTTGCTACTGTTTCAAAGTAAAAACCATCTGTATCTGTTACTATTCCTCCAATAGTTCCTGTAGTTCTAGGGTCTGCACCTGTCATAGCACATGTTAAATTTCCATCAGTAAAGGTTGTAGCTCCTCCATCATTACTGGTATTTAAAGGATTCCATGTACAAAAATTTCCTGATGATGCCATTATTTAATCTCCAAAAGTTGGCGAATCTAAAACTTTATGGTCTGTTCCTAAAGTTCCTGATACGGTTGTCCAGTCATTACTATTTCCTGATACGTCATGACCCAAATCTGAAGAATTTGCAAAATCTAGCCTAAACCCATTAGTTCCATACGTAGTTCCTGTAGGTGAAATAGGTTGCCATACACCATTGAAACTTTCTCCAAATTGGTCTGGTCCATAGGATTGCCCATCAGCAAAATTTACTTCTGCTAAATAGGCATCTAAATCATAGTTTGCACCACTTAATGCACCTATATAATGCGTATCTCCATTAGTATTAAATCTACTCATATTACCTGTTGGTTCATTTGTGGTAACTCGTTCTCTTAAAACACCATTCACATAATATCTTATTTTAGTAGCTGCTGATTCACCTGTGTCTACTCTTACAACTAAATGATACCAAGCATTAGTATCGTAATAATATCCTGCTATTCTATCATCTCCAGTATCAGAACCACCTCCTGCACCTGATAATCCATACCAATTAATTCTATCTCTATTGTTTAACCCTCCAGAAGTCCCACTATCAGACTCAAATCCAAAAGCTGCTCCACCTCCACCAAATCCTGTACCTCTACCAATAATATTTTGCGATACTGTATTACCACCATTGTTGTGTGTCAGACTTCTTTTAATCCAACAACTAAAGGTAAACTTAGCTAAGTTAGATGATGTGCCAAAACTTCTACTCAGACTGTCATTAGAAGCTGCTGTAAATCGGCAAGATTGTTCTATTTGGAATGGATAAACTCCACCACCACCTGATGCTGATTTTTGCCATAATTCACTACTAAACATAGTTATCCAAAGTTAAGTTGAGGCGCACCTAAAAGAATGCTGTTATCTGCTTTAATAAAATATGGTACAATATCGTAATCATTATTAGCTGAACTTAATGTTAATCCAGCTGCTTCTGCTGTTTCATAATCTCCATGTAAGCTAACTGTACCTGCACTACTAGAACTAGGTTGTATAAATATTATAATACCACTTTGTCCAACTTGTGATGCTTCTGTTGTTACTGCTGCTAAAGTATTAGAGCCTGAAGCTAAAGTTATGATAAAGTTCTGGTATGTATCATAGTCTAAAACACCACTTGTAGCCGATAATGCTGCTGTATAAGTACTTGGCACTTGTGCTTTAGTAAATGTATTTTGAACTGTTTTTTGAACTACTGTAGAATCTATGGCTACTGTTACTGTATCAGTTGCACCTACTACAGTATCTATACCTGTACCACCTGCTACATCTACTGTATTACCATCATTAATAGTTTGGTTACTACCACTATCACCAGTAAGAGTAAATGAACTCATAGAACCTGCTGATGTACCTAATTGTGATAACATTTGAAAAGATGTACCATCATAGATTACAGATACAATTGCATCTTCTTCTATATCACCAGCTGCAATATTTTGGTCATTTTTCTTTTTTATGTTTTTTGTACCAAGTGCATTTACATTTAAAGTTGAAGCACCACTAGATGCGTTACCTGCTTTGAAATGAAATACTTGCCCTGCTACATAAGCAGTTACTGCTGGTGTTAGAGCTATTGCATAAGCATTTGCACTACCTGTATCGTTAGATTGGAATATTAAACCACCATCTTGTATCTGCCCAGCATTTACTCCGTCTGTATGTGCTGTACCATCAGCTAGTGCTGTTATCTTTTGACTACCTAAGTTAGCTGCACCTGTGAAAGCATTACTTCCATCTTTGTTAATAGCTTGGTTTAATCCTGTTGCTATATCTTGGTCGTGTGTATCGTGCCTATCTGCAACAATCTTTGTTCCTGCATCTCTGTTACTTTGCCAAATAGATGTACCTGTAAATACACCATCTGATCTTGTATATGTTCCTCCTGACCAACCCATTTTTTATTCTCCTTTTTTAGTTTTACTGTATTTTAGTTTATTAATCAAATTATTTTAATCCCATATTTAATGATCTAAAAGGTGCTTTAATATTTCCACCTGTAATCTGACTTAAAACATTACTTTCATCTGTTGCTAATACAGAAGCTGCACTAGGACTAAATGGTATTTTACTTATAATCGCTAGTAATTCAGGATATAAAACTGCTAATTCTTTTAAAGAAGCTCCCATATCTAATTGTTTTTTTATTAGTTGCAGTTGTTCTGGTTTTTTAGCAGTTGTTAATAAAATTCTAGTCATTTCTTTATTTATTGTTCTAATTCTTGTGTTATCTAATGTTTGAGCTTCTTTATTTAATACCTTTCCTATTAGTTGTGTAAGTGTATTATTAACTGCGTAATCATCTCCTTTATCCATAATTTTTTTATTAAAATTTGTTCTTACTGCTGTAGCTGAATTTCCTAATACTGTTTGAGCAGTTTGAGCAATTGTAATTTCATCAGTTAATTTACCCCAAAATTGTTCAAATGATTCATCTGTACCGCCCCAAGTTAATTTTAATAATCTTTTATCATTTACACTTTTACTAATAGCATTAGCTATATTAGTGTTAGTTCCTTTGTTTTCTATTAAATCTATATATGCGTTTATAGCACCTAATCTAAAACTCTTTTTTTCTGAATTACTCATCTTGTTTACTATATCTAATAATTCACTATATTCGTATTTTTTGCTTTTTATATTTCTTCCATAGTCTAAAGCATCTAGTATAGCAACATCTCCTGACCACTCATTTCTAGCTTTTTTATAAGCAGGATTTTGTGCATCAATTATATCTAAAAGTAAATTTTTATTATTTGTAATAGAAGCTATTTGTTTTTTTCCTAATGATCTATCTGCTCCTTTACCTTGAAATATAATTTCATCATAACCTTCTTTAATTGATTGTAATATTCTTGTAGGTAATTTATTTATTACTTTTCCTTTACTATTTACTATTCTAGTTACACCATTCACTATTGCTATATTAAAATCACCAAATCTTTTTCCATCTTCTTTAGCTTGTATTTTTGCAGAATTAAATGCTTTTTGAAATGATGGCCTATTTATTAAATCATTAATACTAAAAATTTCGTCTCCTTTTTGAATTGTAGTATTCAAGTCTATTCTATTTTTTTTACCATTATAAGCTACATTGTAAAATCTATCTCCTTTTCTTTTCATAGTGCTTTGTAATGCTTTAAATTCATCTATCCAAGAGCCACTTTTTACATTATCAAATAAATGATACAACCTTTTTATTTTACCTTGATTTCTCTCTATTAAAAAATCTTTTGCTTGTTTAGAACCTGGCCCTGGTAATGCATTTATAACAGATAATAATTGAGTAGGGTTATTACCTAAATCTGCCATTGTAAAATTTGAATTTTTTTTCTTCATTAAAATTTCTATTGCTTTACTAGGTGTTAAATTTTCATCCTTTAATGCTTCATTTATAAAATCTCTAGCTTGTTTAATTCCTAATCTTTTAGGATTAGGTGGAAATATATATTTTTTTAATGTACCTGATATTATATCACTTCCTACTTTACCTGCTACACCTAATCCTACTCCAGCTATTAAATTTAAAGGACTACTACTAATTCTATTAGCCATATTATCTTCACCTCTATTTATACCTCCTACTACTGATAAACCTCCACCTGAAGCACCTGCTTGTCTAAGAGATTTAGGGTTTATTATAGTTCTCGCAAGGTTACCAATGGTTTGTGTTAATTTAGGCCCAGCAGACGGACTAATCCTAGAAGCAGCTGCTAATGGCAATATAGCACCTGTGGTATTAAGTAAAAAAGATTTTACTGGGTTGTTTTTTGTGTAAGTTTCTAAATTTTTTCTTTGTAATGCTAGTGCTAAATCTCTATTACTAGGAGGTTCAAAACCACTTCTCTCTTGCTCTTTTAATTGATTTTGCGATACTAAAGCATCTGATAAAATATTTGTTCTACTTCTAGGCACTGTATATGATGTAATTTCTTCACTTGGTATTCCTACTTCTTGTAATCCTTGTAAAATTTGCCCTAATGCACCACTTGAAGTAAAATCTTCTTTTTGTATAGCTTGTAATATTTTTTCTTCTTCATCTGTTCTATTTTCTTTAGAAGATAATTTATTTTCTATATTAAATAATCTTTTTCTAATTTCTTTACTAGATAATTCTGCCATTAGTTATCCTCATCATATATTTTATCATAAATAGTTTGTGCTTTTTTTTGTGCTTCTTCTGCTGTTTTAATCATCATATCTATTGTTTCTATATTTACTCCCCAAGTACTTGGTCTTAGTACACCTGATGCCTGTGTTATTTTATCTCCTTCTGCGTTAGATAAAGAACCCATTTGAGCAGAACCAGTTGGTGATTGTTGTTTCATTGCTGCAAAATTACCTAAAAATGCTACAGCTTGTAATTGTTTAATTTGTTGTATATAAAGATCAGATGGACTTCCTTTAATTACAGAAGCTACACTTATAGTTTGAGGACTTATATTCATATTTTTCATTTGATCTTCATATTGTAATAACTTAGCTTTAGTATTTTTTAATGCCTCAACAGCATTTTTAAAAGTATCTATTACAAATACATCTGTTTGTTGTTTTTTGATTTGTACAGCTTTATCTTCTTCAATTTTTAATTTTTTTGCTTCGTTATCTAATTTTTCTTTTTCTGATAATTCTGGTGTTACTACAGTATTTGCGTCATCAATATTATTATTTATATTATCTTGCTGTAAAGAATCTATTATATCAAATGTAGTATTATCTTGATTACTATTATTGTCTATAATATTTATATCATCTTCTATAATATTTATATTATTATCTGTAACTATTTTATCATATAGATCACTTGCAGTTTTAACTACTTTTTTATAATCATATGGCCGACCACCTGCACTCGTTTTAGAAATAACATCTGTTGCGAATTTTTCCACAAACTTTTGTTTATTTGTTATTGTTGATGTTGTGCTTAATCCTGTTAAGTCAGTTATACTATTTCCTTTTAAATCTGTATAATTAACAAAACTACCTCTATCATCTGTTTTCATTAATACTGGTACTGCTTCCTCTCCTCTATATAAAGTAACAGGTGTAAGTGTTCCCTGTTTTTGTCTTTTATATAAATCTAAATCATCTGAAGATATCCCAACATCTGCCATAGCTTGGTTTTTATTTTCTATTTTATAAGCATCTATAGCACCATTTACAAACCTATCTAAAAAACTAGAATCTTTGCCCACTTCTACACTAGAAGGTACTGATTGTGGTGTAACTTGTATTTGATTATTAACTATACTACCTTCTGCTGGGCCACCAGTCATTTGCCTTACTTGCCCTGTTTCATCAAAATATTTATTGTCTGGTAATTGTTCATTTAGTGCATTTTGTTTTAATAAATCTACAATTTGATTTTCTTGAGCTTGTAAATTTTTTGCTTCTTTTATATTTGATCTTGCTGTTACACCTTTTAATATTTGTGATGTTAAAGTTCCAATAGGAAAATTACCGCCATATGCTTCTGCTGCATACTGACCTGCGGTGGTACTCATTGCTGCCTGTGAATCTCTTGCTGCTTGTCTTAACAACTCTTCTACTAATGGATTTCTTTGTCTGTTAGCAAATGGGTTACTTGTTACTGCCATATTACACTCTTTCCATGTTTATATCTAACTGGTTATAATCTACCATCATGTGTCCAAAGATATTTTCAGATACTGCTGATGGTTTTACTTTTTTAACTTCTTGTGCCATTACACCAGTGTATTTTTGTGGTGACCAATTATACTCAAACTCATATACATTTAATCCAGATTTAGATTTAGATTTGTATTTAATATTTTTCTTTAATCTTCTGTCTGATTTTGATATTCCAGCAGCAGCTATATCTCCAACTGCTTTCATTTTAGCTCCATATCCTGCTATTTGATTTCCATATATATTTGTATCATAAGCACCTTGTTGTTGTGTAGCTGCAAAGATTGGCGGTGGAGCTATACTTGTTGCAGGTACATCTAATCCTGTTGTAGCTATACTAGGAGGAGGAGCTGCTTGTCCTGATAAAGTAGCAATTTCACTAAGTGGTTAACTTCTACTTAGTAAGTAATCACTCAATTGTCTGTCTCTAATTCTTTCTTGTTCTCCTACTAATCCTTGTCCTTCACCTAATTGATAACTACGCATACCTGTAGCTCTTCCTAATTGAGCATCAGCGAGTGCTTGTCCTTCTCTAATAGATTCACTAGCTAACCCTCTTAATGTATCTTGGTGGCTCATTCTAATCTCTGCAAGTGCATTATTATGTGCTACTGAGCCTTCAGGTATGCCTGCGTTAATTAATCGTGTTTGTAGGTCTATAACTTCTTGTTGTTGTTGAGGTTGTATTCTTGATAATGCTCTGTTATAATAATCGCCTTCTACTCTTGTTGCATAACTATTTATATCTTCCATTGTAGGTATCGCAGTCAAACCACTTCTATCCATAAGACCAGGTTGTGCTGATAATCCAGATAATGAAAATGTATCTTGTGGTAATCCTGATAAATAATTACTAGCTGTATCTAAATATTTATCAGTAATACCTACTTGTTTTTGTCTTTGTGTTTCATATTCAGGAGCTAAACTATAAGTTTGTGCAAATCTATCGTTACCTAAATCTGTTACTAATGTTTGGTCATAAGGAGAAAATACATCAGGTCTATTCATTCTACCTTCTACTCTAGCTGTCTCTACATTAGCATTTCCTTGAGCCGTAGCTGCACCTGCATAATCTGGTGCTGGTGGTGGTGATGGAGATTTAAATAAATTTCCTACAAATGCCATTATACTTCCTTCCTTAATAAGACTGCTTGTTTTTTATAACCTTTTAATGCTTTTTCCCAACCCATTCTTCCTAGAATGTCAACATATTTATATTTCTTTTCTTTAGCATAAGTTATAATCTTTTTTTCTAACTTTTTCAAACTATTTAATTCTCCTCCTGCTAAACCTATACGGAGTGCATCTTGATAATCTGCTGTAATAACTACACTTTGTTCGTCCATAAATATTTGGTATGTTCCATCATCAATACCTTTTTCTATATTTTCTTTTGTTAGATTTTCTCCAATAGTTGTCGCTGGTTCTAACAGTTTCCATACTTTGTCTGTAAGCATCATAAACCTACTCCTTTTTCATAATAAATATCTACACTATGCCATTTAATACTTTGTGCTTGTGTACTAGTTTGTATTCGTATTGCTGCGTTCCAACCTATATCGGCAACACTTCTCCATACTAATTGTGATGAAATACTACCTGCCCATTCTGCTACATCCCAAGTTGCTGTATCCCATTCTGCTCCTGTAGTAGTAGCACTAGATGGTGTATAAGTAGATGTGCCATCATTAAAGTCTACATCAAATCCTATACTAACTGGTAAATTTGCATCTGATGATACAATGGGTCGTATAGCTGTAAATCTTTTAGATGTACCTCTCCCACCATAATATACAAATGCTGTTTTTGCATTACCTTGTATTTGTACCCCTGCATCACTTAATCCATTATCTGCTTTATATACTTTGGTACTGCCACCAAAATATAAATCACCATTTAATAAACCCCAACAGTAGGCATCTTGTCCTGTAAATCTACCCCATGCACCTGTGGATAAGTTTACTACAAATTGCACAAACTCACCTGATACACCATTAGGTACATTAAATAAACCAAATTGTCCTTTAGGATAGATTAATGCTTCCCAACCAA
>Ga0070750_10001411_pt1 | contig 13390 bp, 10 predicted proteins | sample VirMetDEL_Nov_24_FD_77013 | JGI IMG/M metagenome (GOLD analysis project Ga0070750, IMG submission 77013) | Aqueous microbial communities from the Delaware River and Bay under freshwater to marine salinity gradient to study organic matter... | ecosystem: Environmental > Aquatic > Marine >...
ACTATCTCATCTAGCCTATTGAGGAATTCAGGTTTGAAGAAACCCTTAAGACTATTTTCCATCTCTACTGTACTTACTGGTGTATTAGTTGCGAAACCAATATTGGTTTTATCAAACACATCTGAACCAATATTACTAGTAAAGACAATAATTGTATTTTTAAAATTAATTTTTCTATTTGTACTATCTGTCAAATCTCCTTTATCCAAAACTTGCAAGAATATGTTCATTACATCTGGATGAGCTTTTTCGATTTCATCAAACAATATTAAACTATAAGGATTCTCTTTAACAAAGTCACCTAATAAGCATCTTTCTCCATATCCTACATAACCCGGAGGAGACCCTATCAACTTACTGACTGAATGTTTATCCATAAACTCGGACATATCAATTTTAAGAAAGTTGCTTTTGTTATGGAAAAATTCTTCGCTTATTAATTCACATAAATATGTTTTACCTACCCCGGTAGGTCCTAAAAAAAGAAAACTCGCTAAAGGTCTGGCAGGATCTTGTAATCCAGTTTTAACTCTTTTGAAATGATTAATTATACAATCAATTGCCTGAGTTTGAGATACGTAACTATTGGATAATGTGTCTCTTACTTCTGATAAATTAGGTAAAGCACCGTTTAAATCTTCTACAGGTATACCAGTCTTTTTAAAAATTATATGTTTGAGAATATTTAAATCAACTATATTTGATTTTCTTTTATTTTGATCATTTGCAATTGTAGAACTATCTTTTAGTATATCTTGTTGTTCTTTTAATTTTAAAGCATCATCAAATTTATAGTTTTTAACTAAACTTAATTTATTTTTTTCTATATTATCTATAGTACGTTCGGTTTTAATTTTTTCTTCATCTATATTTTGATTGTATATTTTTATATAAGAACCGCATTCATCGAGTAAATCTATAGATGCTGTTGGTTGAGAACGATCTGTAATATATCTACTACTTAAATTTATAGCATGCTCAAATATATCTTTTTTATATTTTACATTATGATAATCTTCATATGAAATTATATTTTCATTAATAATTTGTAATGTTTCTTTTTTAGAAGTAGGTTTTATATTTATAACTTCAAAATTAGATACAATATAAGAAATACTATCAATATGTTTTTTAAATGGATCAGTATCACATACTCCAATAAATTTGATATCATCCATATCAAATAATTCACTGAAATATTCTTGTACATTACTTGTACCTTCTATTCTTGTAATAAGAGAAATGTCATTAATAAATAAAATTATATTAGGGTTATCTTTTAAGTATTGTTGTAATAACTCAATCCTACTTTCAAAATCTCCTCTATATTTTGTGCCACTTATTAAAGATTTTATTTTTACTTCAAGTATGATTTTATCACATAGACTTTCAGGTGCTTGTTTTTTATAAATACGTCGAGCTAGTTCATATACAATGTCGGTCTTACCTACACCAGTATCACCAGTAATAATAATATTAGTGTTATGTTTTTTACCTAATGTTAAAAATATTTTACTGTAATCTATATTACGTATGAACTTGGTTTTTAATTTATTTTTACCTGCTAACTCAGATATATTCTCTAAAAAAGGTGCAACTGATTCAGGTAAAATTTCTATTACATGATTATCAATTTCTTCTCCAAATTCTTTTTTAATAATAGCTTTTACACTATCAAAATCTAAACCGTATTCTAATAATATAGAAACTGCAACACCATCATTATCATACAATAAACTTAAAAATAAATGTATAACTTCAACGTTAGATTTATTAAGCTTTTGTGCTATACCTTTAGAGAATTCTATTATTTTTAAAACTCGCGGAGTAAACTCAATAGTAGGAGATAACTTTTGAGTTTTATTAATTGTATCTATACTTAATATAGAAGCTATAACATCTACTATATGACTAGGCTCTACATTAAGTTTAGTAAATGTATCTTTAAGTACTTGATCTTTACTTTGAAGTAAACCTATAAGTAGATGTTCTGAGCCAACATTTTTGCTGTTAAATTTATTTGAATAGTCCTTAGCTATAGTGAGCGCATTTTGCGCGTTTTTACTAAACTTCATTAATCCCCTTTTATCTTCCTATAAATGTACCGCTTAATATATCTGACTCTTTTGTTGACCAGTTTATTCCTCCAGTTACAATATAACCAGCTTGACCTCCTGGATATCTTTTCGCCCATTGAGCAGATGCTGTACCGTTATTTATTGAAACAGATAAATCCTCAAGTATTACATCTGGCCCATATGATTCTATTCCAGGGTGATCGAACCCTTGACCAGAAAGACCTAAACCACCACCAGATGCTCCTCGCATAATTGTATGTCTATCGAGATTACTATATGAATATGCAACGCTAGGATTACTATAGCTTACTGCTAAACTAAGATCAATATCTCCTCCAGCTCCTCCGGTAGTTTGAGTTCCATTATTACCAGCTTGTACAAAAGGAGCAGCTGCATAGTTTAATGAGGAATATATATTACCCCCTGATCCAGCTCCAGAAAAAGTACTCGAACCAGGTCTATAACCAGCACCCCCGCCTCCTCCACTAGTAGCGCTGATTGATGGTAAAATTAAATCATTATCGTCAGAGTCTAAAATTACAACTTGGCCTGCTCCTCCGCCTCCTGAACCACCATAAATATAGCCGCTATTAGTAATTTGTATACCTCCGGTAAAATATGAACTACCTGCTTTGATAGCAGGACCACCTGATTGACCAATCGCTAAGGCAGTATCAACTAATGTAATATATGCATTTTCTTCTTTTAAGGTAGTAGTATTAGTAGTAAACTCTGAAGTTGATGCCCACTGATTCCCGTAAAGACTACCACCTAAATATATAACTCCCTGACCTCCATTACCACCTTTGCCAGATATAACACCTTGATTAATAATATTTAAAGTAGCTCCTTTAGGGAATGGATTACTCTCATCAGGTTCAAAATATATAGCTCCATTATCTACAGATGTACTATATACTACAATATCTGATGGTATAGTAAGGTTAATATTAAAATAATTAATATCTTTTGATTGAATGTATGTAGTGTTTTCCTTTACATAATCCCATACATTTATACCACTTACTGACTTGAGACTATCAAAATCTGCATAATTACTAAATGTAGAATCAACAGTAAAATTTAAATCAACATAATTACCCACAGAAATTAATTGAGATTTATAATTACCTAAAACTGCATTATCAGACGGTGTTAATAATTCTAACTGAAAACTTTCTACTAAATCTTGATCTGGATCAGCACTCAGAGTAAAGCTAAATGTCTTAGCATTTTCTTCAGGGTAAGAATCAAAATCAACTTTTTTACCTGTGGAAGTAATAAAATCAGAAATATCGGTAGTGAAATCTGTATCATCAGTTTGTAGGTGAGTAAGTTTTAAATAACAATAGGAATCTCCTGCAGGGGCAGTACTTATATAATCATCTTTATGTATAGTTACTGTCAGAGTCTCTCCCTCTAGAACTTGAATTTTATCAAAAGATAAACGGAATTGATATCTCGGAGGAGCAGCTGTAACTTTTAGAGTTCTTTGTAACTGAGTTTGATCTATAATAGCATTTGCGCTTGGATTAATAATAAACGTATTGATTATTTTATCATCTCCTGTATTAAATTTAGAATTACTTTTAACAGTAAACGTTATACTACTTATACCTGAAGTAAAAGTAAGAGTTTGTCTATTATCAAAAGTTATAAAATTAATAGAGTTAGTAGAATTATTAATAATATTTTTAAAATCTTCAGCTATACTATTAGCACCTAATGTTTGATATATTTCAAAAGAGGTTTCATTAGCAGTAGTATCTCTTACTATTGTATACTTTTCAGAACTAAAAGATGTAATAGTATGTGTAATATTACTATCAGGTATATCATTAAATTTAATTGTTTGATATTTATCTTTAGTCCCTTTAGATGGTATAACTTCAGGGATATGAGCAGGAGGATAACTATTAGTATATTCTTCTTTAATTATATTAAATAGGTCAACCTGTTGTTCATATAATTTAATAAGAGGTCTATTAATAACATCTGTAATTAACGGCTCATTTAAACCTATATAAAAATTATTATCTATATTAAAAGAGTCAGGTAAATCAAAAGTTGAATCTATTACAGTACTCAAAGTAGGTATCCTATTATCATCATAATATGAATATACTTTTCGACATATATTTTCAAAAAATGCACTATGATTATATACTAGTTTTTCAGTAGTTTTATTAAATGTAATTGAATTAACTAGCTCTTGAGTTTTAATTTTTATATCATTTAAAATATAACAATTAGTATAAAAATTTGGATGATATAATCTTTGACTTATAGTTTGATCAATATAAAAAGATAATTGAGTTTCTCCAGTTTTACCTTTACTAGTAAATACTGAAAAATAATCTGCATAATCATTCGCAGCAGCAGAAGATAAAAGAGCAACATCAAACGAATTTATAGATTCTAAATTTTCTGTATTACTATTATCTAAATCAAAGTTAAAGACCCCAATAGGTATATTTAAATTAGTTTTATAAAATTTAATTATTCTCTTATTAGTACATATGTATATAACATTTTTTTCTCTTTTACTTTCTACGATCTTTTTAAAATTAGATTGCTCTCTGTAAACTGAATCTAATTTGCTACTATAAGTTTCATAGGGAGTAAATACTTGTTTATTTTTAAAGTCAGTATCTAATGTTATAATCTTACCATTTTTTGTAAGTACAAAAATTTTAGGATTAGTGGATAGATTAGATCTTCTAGAAACTGTTAAACTAACAGGCTGATCTCCATCTTGAGGTAAAAACAATTCTTTGTCTACATAATCTCTTAAGTAGTTAAAATTAGTATCAAAAACTTTGATAGATAAATTACCATTATCTAAAACATATAATTCCCGACCATATGCTTTAATACACCTAGGATCATTTAATTTATTTTTTCTACTAAATTTACCTTTACCACCCATAGTTTTAACTATATATCTACCTGGGTGTATTTTATCATTTAAGTCTCTTCTTTGTATAGCAGGGTCTTTATAAATAAGGCCAGCAATGTCTAATTTAAATAAAGTATCACTACCTCTATCGAGTACAAATAAAAAGTCATCAACTCTATCAACAGATACTACATCTGTATATTCAAAATCTCTATTAAATTCAATCTGATTACCAGATATTAATCCTGTTAAAGTAGTTAATGTAGTGTTAAAGTCATCAGTTTTAAAAATATAACTATTATTTTTACCAAATATAAAATGTAAATTTTCAGAACTATTTACTGTTTTAGATAAAAACACTTCATGCACAGAAGATAATTTTGTAGTACCAGTTGGACTATTAAGTATAGATTCAAAAGTACCTCCAAAATTATTATCTATATGTAAAGCAGATATAGAAGCCGATGGAGAAGAGGATTTATAAATTTCAGCATTTGCTATCAAAAATAAAAAGTTTTTATACAACTTTTCAATAGCATCATTATATACATGTTCAAGCAAATAATCGTTGTGACTAATCTTTATATCTTTAAGAGTATATGGTAAAGTATTATCCGGAGTATCAAATTTCTTTAATACCCTATCAGTATAATACGTCTTTGTAACTTCAGGAAAAATATTAGTCATTACAATTATTTATTTCCATATTTAATCTTATACCTATAGTACCAGAAAGATCATTTTCTTTGAGGTATTTACGAGCTTCACCTATACTATAAAATTTAGCCGTATTAGAGTTATTATCAAGAAAAAGTATACCGTTATTATCCTCTAATGTGCCTTTATTTTCATCAAATATGTATTTTATATGCCACATCCATAAGTATTTATATGGCTTTAGACAATAGTAACAATGAAACTACTTTAGAAGATAAAAAAATTACTGCAGATTATATCTTAAATTTGTATAAAGAAGCAAAAACTATACCTGATAAAAAAGAAAAAAGAAGGTTTGTCCAGGATATAAAAAAATTAGTTCCATATCTCGGACAAACCGTAACTCTTGAATTAGAAGAAGATTAATTATTTTCGTTTAATACATACTAATCTCATAAAAACTTTTACATCTGATGGACTGCTTGTAGTAGTACCAACATATACTGTCAAGTTTTCAGTACTAGTATAAGCGTTAGGTACTACATGGTAAATACCTTTAATTTTAGTAGTACTGTCTGCAGGAAAACCTGGTGTGTAATCGAGTATAACTTTTCTATTATTACTAGCCTCGTTTTTATAACCTATAAATCCGGTTCCAGCAGATGTGTATTCCATATAAGTTTGAAAATGGAATTCATCTATTTCTGCCCAATCTATACCTCCTACTGTAGCAGAGTCTATAGCTACATTAATATCATCTCTATCTATAGTGTACGTATAATATGTAACTGGTAAACTACCTGTATAACCATCACCCGTAAATCCATCATACGTAGTCACAGCTGTAGATGCTCCTTGAACAGTAGCATTTTGAGCGCTTCCTTGATGATTGATAATTATTGCGCTGGACCCCGATGGGGCTGCTGATAATATTAAAGTGCCTGTAGATGCTCCGAGTTGACTATAACTACTTAAAGCGGTAACTTGATTTGTTGAAGTTATACCTAAAGGATATACAACATTATCAGTTAAAGAACCAGAGTTTTGAGCATTGTTTTTGACATGTGGTAAATAAAGATTACTGCCTGCAGTGAGTTGGCCAGTTGTACTTAAATTACCACCTATACTACCTCCGTAAATTTTTGCAGCTGGTATACTATAATCAGGTATGTTAATATAATGTACCGGTATGCCAGAATTAACATTCACCCATGTGAGGTTAGCGTTACTATCTACACTAGATCTAGCTGATAAAGCATAAAAACTACCTATACTACTATCAACATTAACTACAGTAGCTTTCAAAACATTATCTGCAGATACTGCAGGATTAATAGCGCTCAAAGCGTATGCACTAGCAGATACAAAAGCAAGGTCACCTATTTCCCCACGACCATCCGCGCTAGCTGCGGATAGTTCAGTAACTAATCTACCCGCTGATAAGAAAAAAGTCGTAGAACCAACTACGTTTCCTCCTAAATCTGCACCGTTACCTACAAACACACGTGTGCCATCAGTAGAATAGCCTAACTCACCTTCGCAGAGCTCAGTATTGATTCTTGTAGCATCATTGCCACGTCGGAGAAAGATTCTTGCTTTTTTAACGTCTGCCATATATTATTATTTATATTTTTGATAAATAATTACAATGAAAACACCAGACTTTTATTTAGACACTCGTGAGCAATCATCCGGTTTTACTATCAATATCGTAGATTCTAAGACTCATAGTGTTAAAAAGATGCATAATTATTCTGGTAAGATTATTAACCCACCTGTTTTAACTGGAGAAACTATAACCTTTTCTTATAAATCTGGAGTAACTAAATTTTTAGTAATAATAAATACAAAAAATAATAGTATTAGAAAAAAGACTATTAATTAATTTCTTCAGGAGTTTTGTATTCATTCACTACAGGTATATGATAAGAGGTAATGTCTTTATTTGCACCTTGGCCAACTTCTCTCACATCTTCTTTAGTCTTCATAAGTTTGAGCGGTACATTCTTAAATGGATGAGTATGTGGATACGCTCTTACTAAATCATCATTACTATCAGTAGTGAGGGTACATGGAGCTGTACCTCCAATTTCTTTCGCGCTACGCCATCTAGTACTACCAAAAACGTTTTTATCTTTCACCTTTCCTGTCAACTTAGGTTCGATTTCAAGAGTAAAAGATAAACCTTTGAGTAATTTACTAAATAAAACTACTTGCTCGGTTTCTTGTATTTCAACAGGAGCTGTTATATGCTGAACGCTTAGTTCGCCTTCAATATGTACCGAACCTCCAACTACAACATTTTGAGATACACCTAGGTTACTGTCTACAACTACTTGTTTTTTGTTTTTATTTCTTAAGTTTAATATTTCAGCTGCAATATTAACTACCTTAGCATCAATATTAATTTCTTCTTCAGCTACAACGTTAGTCTGAGTACCAGCAATATTAGTTATAGAACCACCTATATCTAAACCACCAATCGTTTTGATAGATACTCCACCAGCACCTACTTGAACGTTCCATTTATTATTGTAATTCTGTATAACACTACCCCCTGGTAGATCATCTACATGTACGTACTCAATAAGAGGTCTTTGTTTATATGTTGCAGCTACACCTTCTTTGAATACCTTTACAGAATCTACATCTATTTTACCAATATCATCTACTCTTATTGATGGGAAATCATTAAAAATTAGTCCAACAGTTTCAATTTTATTTTTAGCAATAGATATAATCTCACTACCACCTCGACCCATCTGCTTTTCTAGCTCAATAAGGTCAGTATTGATAGATTTCATTTTATCTATTATTAAACTTGTCTTATCTGTTTGCTCATCCCAAGTACCTCCGTAAGTACTAGGACTCAAACCTGTTCCACCACAAACAGGACAATTACCTGAGCCTAAAAAGTTTGATTTATCAAGAGGAGCATAAGCGGTAGGAATAACTTCTGCATTGGTTGCAGGAATAGAATTAATATTAGGATTGAAATTATATTTTTGAGTACTAGTATCTACCTTATAATCTTGACTTGTAAGAGAATTAAAAGTATATTCTGCTAACCATATTTTTCTTCTGTTTTCATTAGTACAGAGAGGACAATCTTCAAACGTACCAGATCGAGTTTGATATATACTTGTCTTTTTGAAATAACCTTCAGTGGTTTCTATTGCAGCTGCTCTTTTAATTTCAAATAACTGTTTAGCATCAGCAATAGGATCTAATAAGTCTTTGTAACTTTTGTAAACATCATAATTTTGGAGGCCTATTTTTTTGTAAACATCTCCTACATATATAGAATCTGTATCTCGTTGTACATATAAATTATTATAACCTCTTATAGTTGTAAAACTATCTCCTTGTACTAATTTTTGATCATTATATGCAGCAAACTCTGTATTAGTGTAATTATTAAGTTCTTTAAATGAACCATTAAAGTGTGTTAGTTTTAAAGCTTCTCTGTTATCAGTATTGATAATTTCAAACGTACCGCCCTTCTGGTTTATAACATACTTGTTTCTATAAGTCTCAGTATTATGATTATAGTTAGGTTGTAAGCCTGAGTTTTTATTCTCATTAGCGCCAGGGTAGTCTAGTCCGTTATTATCATAGTTGTCATATATTGATTTCCAATCTTCTTGACCATAACTCACTGCAAAGTATACAGGGCTTGTTGGATCACCATCATCAAAAAAGACCCATACATGACTACCTACATTAGGTACTGAAAATGTTCCCTTAGCAGAATTGCTATATGTACTTGGAGTATAGTTATAACCGTATTTGTTACTATTCTCAAAAGGAACTTCACCTGCATTAACAAAGGCATCAGATACTTTTAAATCTTGTATCTCATATTTTTTACCAGGCTTCTCTCCAATACCATCAGCATTTAAACTATATTTTGTTTTAGTATAGCTTTCACTATGACTATGATCTTGTACGTTGTTACTATCCGAAATAGTAGCATTACTACTATATGCATTAAAACGACCAGAACCAGAGCTGCCATTGAGAGGAGCAGCGCAGACAGCCCATGGTAGTATTTTTTTAAGATCTTCTAATATATCAGTAATGTCGCTATTAATATTTTTACCAATAAATTTAAAGTTTTTATCTTCATTAGACTCTGTCCATTTATTATACACACTAGGGCTTACATGAGGAACCCAAACCTTTATTTTACCAGCTTTTTCAGGATCATTATTTTGTATAACAATACCTAAATAGTTACCGTAATATTTAGATCTTGGTTTTAGACTACTAGTCTTACTTGCGTTAATAAAAAAATCGTTACCCATATATTGAACTCCATGTCTCGCAATTTTCTCCTTGAGCTTGTTTTAAAGCTTGGGATTGCAATTGATTAACAGTCTCTGTTAGTACTTCTTGTTTAACCTCTTCTTTCTTATCAGGGTCTGTTTTGAGTTGTCTTTTCAATGTATTTGATATTTCAGTTGGTTTTGTTTTCTCTTGTATAGTTTCTGTAACAGCTACAGTATTACTTACAGAACCTATCGGCAAATTCTCGCCCACAGCATCTTCGACTACCTTACCTACATCACTAACACTATCAACAAGTTTACCAAAGGCATCTTTGTATTGTCTTATTTGACCAGGAGTAGCAGGAGATGCATCTGGACAAATCTTTTTAATAGAAAAAGCAATCTTTTGCTTAAAAATTGCTACTTGCTGTATTTTAATTTTCTTATATACTAATTTACGTAGTTCTTTATCAATCTTAGACTCTAGTTTGTTTTTTATTTTGCTAAGTTCTCTGTTGATAAAATTATCAAAGTTAAGAATATTATCAATAATAGGATTTTCATCTAAAAAATCTTTAATAGCTTTGTTTATACAACCTAATACTTGAGCTTCTAACTGATCGATAGAACCATTAACAAAACCTTTTACTTGATCTGTTAGCTGGCTTGTTATATTATTAAATTCTTGACTAATTTTAACTCCAGATATATTACCAAGCATATCATTAATTTCATTGACAGGATTAGCATTGAGCAAATCCTTAACTTGAGATGGAGTAACTCTTTCTATAACATTAGCTGGGTTCAGAGTAGTCTGTACCGTATCAATTTGATCCTGAACAAAATTACTAAGATTTATAGCCATTTAAAATATTTAATCCTTGACCTTATATTGAGAAACAATATAATAACAATATGATAAGAGTATCTCATGAATCCCCTATTGCTCTGTTAGAGAAGTCATTGGAATACAATGATTATCAGTACTGTCTAGTACATCTGATGGAAGAACAACCTGAATATCAAGAATGGTTTCTTGAAAAATATAAAGCAATGAGACCGGATGGAGAAATCCTTTTGGATAATTCTATCTTTGAGCTCGGGCATGCTTTTGATCAAGAGAAATATATTGACTGGATTAGAAAGATTAATCCTAATTATTATATTGTACCTGATGTGCTCGAAGATGCAGAAGGGACTATGGAGTCATGGGAAAAGTTTGTCAGTGATTATGTAGGTCGACCTGAATGTTTGAGGATTGGTGCTGTACAAGGTAAGACCTGGAAAGAAATATCTGAATGCTATAAGTTTATGTCTGACAAAGCTGATTATATTGCTATTAGTTTTGATTTTAGCTACTATCAGATCACTGGTCATGGTGAAACTAAACTTGAAAGATATGCATATGGTCGACAGCATTTGATCGAACGATTAGTGAGTGAAGGTATCTGGAATCATCGTAAACCGCATCATCTACTAGGTGCAAGTCTTGCACGAGAATTTGCCCACTACCCTGGTAAATATAATATTCGATCGGTAGATACTTCTAACCCAGTTGTAGCTGGTCTATTAGGTTATAGATATAATAGTAATCAAGGTCTGAGTCATAAACCATCACAGCTATTAGCAGATTTGATTACCGCTCAACCTAATGAAGATCAAGTAGAAGATATCATTTATAATACTAATATGTTCAAACATATCATCGGTCGTTACAATTGTGTTAGCTTTGATGATTAAAAATTATGTATAAAAAGTGGGTAGCATTCTTTTCTCAAACCGGTAGTGAGATTGTTGAAATTAGTAAAGGTATAGGTCGATGGCCTGATTACGTAGTTACTAATCGCACAAATCTTGAAGGTGTAAATAAACAATTACTTAATCGCATTGAAGTAACTCCACTCGAACAAGATAGAGTGAGCTTAGTCCATATACCTAAATGGCCGAAAGAAGTAGACTATATGAATATTGCAGACTATATGGGTTATAGTTTACTTAATGAAAAGTGGAAAGAAGACGTACTAGTAACCCTACATGGTTATTTACGGATACTACCTGCGAACTTTTGTGATAAGACTAGGATCTTTAACGGACATCCTGGTCTTATTACTGAGCACCCTGAATTAAAAGGATTCAATCCTCAAGAAAAGGTATTCAATAGTAAGTTACGGTATGAAAAAGTAGGTTGTGTAATCCATAGAGTAATTCCTGAATTAGACTCTGGAGAAGTTGTTGCAGTTTCTGAAGTAGATAATTGTTTCAAATCTCTAGAACAATTAATTGGAGGTTTGCATGGATTGTCTATACAATTATGGACGCAATTTTTGAACGACAAACTATGATATATTCATTCACTGGAGCTCAATCAACTGGTAAGACTACATTACTTAAACTTTGTAAGGAAAGACATAAGAATTTTAAGTTTGTAGATGAAGTTACTAGAAAAATACATCGTGATGGTTACGATATAAACAATACAGCTAACAACTATGATCAAACTCAGTTACTAATTTGTGAAGATCATCTACGTAATATCAGACTTAACGGTAAGTATCTATTAGATCGTTGTATTGTTGACGTATATGTTTATACTAGATACTTATTTGAACGAGAAAAGGTAAGTATAGAGACATATAGGCTAACTAAATGCTTGTTAGACTGTTATGTTAATAAGTATGCTAAGATTTTTTATACAGATCCTAGAGATGTTAAGTTAGTAGATGATGGAGTGAGATCTGCAGATAAAGAATTTAGAGATAATATTGTAGGTATCTATAATGCTATTGGTATTGAGTGTTTTGATAACGTTATTAAACTATCAGGTACAGTAGAAGAAAGATATAATCAGATTAAACCATTTTTAGAACTATGAGTAAATTAGACAACAGCGCAATTAGTAAGCACCTAGGACAATCAAGTCAATATAAGTCTACATATGACCCGTCTCTTCTAGTGAGAGAACCTAGAGCAAATAATAGAACCCACCTTGACATTGATGATGATAATCTCCCCTTCGTAGGATGTGATGTATGGAATGGATATGAGGTATCTGCATTGTTAGATTCAGGTCTCCCTACAGCTTTCGTAGCGAAGGTAGTGTACCCTTGTAATAGTAAGTACATTGTGGAGTCCAAGTCTATGAAGCTTTATTGGAATAGCTTCAATATGGAGAAGTTAGGTAATGACGAATGCGAAGTGTTCGGAAATATAAAGTCTCGCGCCGAAAAAGATTTGAGTGACCTACTTGAAACTAATGTAAAGGTACAGTTATTCGACCCAGCTAACCTAGAACACCCAGGAGACGAGTTTTTAAACGATCAATTAACGTATGAATGCTTGGAAGATAAGTTTATTTCCCTGGATATCGAACAATATTCCGAGGACCCTAGTATTCTTGTTACAAATAGCTACGAAGATAATAAAGAGTTGAGATTATTCTCAAAATTACTCAAAAGTAACTGCAGAGTAACTTCTCAGCCAGATTG
>Ga0070750_10001413_pt1 | contig 13385 bp, 14 predicted proteins | sample VirMetDEL_Nov_24_FD_77013 | JGI IMG/M metagenome (GOLD analysis project Ga0070750, IMG submission 77013) | Aqueous microbial communities from the Delaware River and Bay under freshwater to marine salinity gradient to study organic matter... | ecosystem: Environmental > Aquatic > Marine >...
ACAGTTGATGGACTGCAGGCTGCTAGCTTTCTAAGAAGTGATGCAAGTGATGTTACGAGTGGAAACCTTCAGGTTACGGGTGCTACGTATGGGGGTATTTCGATTGGAGAGGCGAACACTAACTATGATGGATGGAATAGGCAATTAAATATTCATGGTAGCGGCCACGCAAGAGTTAATGTAAAGACAGCAAATGTACAAATGGGCATATACGCACATGATAGTTGGCAGGGCGGTGCCATGGGGCACGTCGGTACATATACCAATCATCAATTATCATTTATTTGTAATACTAATCAAAGAGCTGTGCTTACTACTGGAGGGTCTCTGTCTACTACTGTTCAAGGAACTCTTTGGGGTGCTACAAACGATGGATCTGGTTCTGGACTTGATGCTGATACAGTAGACGGTTTACAAGCTAGTAACCTTGCAAGAAGTGATGCATCGTGGTCATCAGGATCAGGATGGAAACAAACATTTTTTAGTGGAGCGGGCGGGGCAACATTTGGTTCTAATCACTACTCAATGGGTATTGATTATGCAAACGGCGCATGGAGTAGTCCTAATTATAGTGATTTAATTATTGGGTACCACACTGGTATACGGCTTGGTGCTGCTTATTCAGGAATACGATTCTATAACAATTCACCGACCACTGACGCAAATAATGATGGAAATGGCGACTCAGGTGAAGCATTACTTATGACTATTGGAGGCGGCGGATCTAGTAGTAGTGGAGCCCACGTCTATATTAATAATAGTCTGTATATAAAGAATGGAACAGGTACTAACAATATTGCTTGGCACGCAGGCAACGACGGCTCAGGTTCTGGACTTGATGCTGATACTGTTGATGGAATACAAGGAGCCTCATTCTTAAGAAGCGATGCAGCAGATACTGCAACTGGTCTCATAACGCTGAACGCGGGCCACGGTATGTTGCGGCAAGATGATGTTTATGTATATCCAAATTCATTCTTAAAGGCTGCACATTGGAAATTTGCACAATCGGCACAACTTAACAGCCCCCCTGGTTCGGGAAGCTGGCGACACGTTCAGACAATACAGGGCTGGTCTCAGCACTCCTCATCTTATCCGAGCTGGCAAATGTCTTTTGGTAACGGCGCTATTGGTGTTCGTCAATCGACATCAAATACCGCATGGGCTGGATGGCAAACTCTTTGGACGTCTGGTAATGATGGTTCAGGCTCTGGTCTTGATGCTGATACTCTTGATGGTTTGCAATTAAATTCTTCTACAACCAACAATCAAGCGAACGTAGTTGTAAGAACACAAGAAAATGGATATTGTAACTTCGGTTGGATTAATACTGTTTCAGGCGACTCTGGAATTGCTAATGATGTATCAAGAATTTATTGTTCCTACGATGGCTATATAAGATATTTAGGAAAATCAGACTTTAAAGTGCTGATGGGTTTATCAAAGGATACTTACGATAGAAGGGATTACAGCAGTAATACATACTACCATACTGGTGTAAATTCTCACGGCGCTTATAATATGAATGACCTTTTTAATAGAGGTTCTGGTTTTATAGATACTTGGGGTAGTCCTACGGGTAGGCCCCCAAGTGGGACTCACTTTAATGGATTCCAAGCCTTACATTATTCGGCAAGTACTACATATCACCACGGAATGCAACTGGTTATGTCTGCCGGTAATCCTTCATACACCTACCTAAGAGGTTGGTGGGCAAATGGAGGGTCTGGCTATGCTTGGCAAAAAATATGGACTGATGGCAACGATGGCTCTGGCTCTGGACTTGATGCTGATACTGTCGATGGAATACAAGGTGCTTCACTTCTGCGCTCTGATGCTGCGGATACATTTACTGGAACCATTACAATGGGTACCCAGTTAGCCTTAGTTGCTAACAATTACGGCAGAGGATTATTTGGTCTTTATTCAGCAACTCGTTATCAACACGTATGGTCTATGGGAACAGCCTATAAGACAAACGATTCTGGTACTTCATACGGCAATATGTATGGTCTTACTTACACTCACACTAACATAGGTACTGGAACAAACCAATCAATCGCAGGTTTATCCCACCAGCTTCAACATAGAACCAACGGAGTGCTTACAGCCGCAATTGGTAGTGGCATATGGACGTCTGGAAACGTTACAGCTTACTCCGATATTGCCGTTAAAACTAATCTTGTAAAAATACCAAACGCCCTTGAAAAGGTTTGCTCTATTAATGGTTATACCTATGAGAGAACGGATTACGTAAAAGATTTAGAAGATTCTGAAGCTCCAGATGTATTAAGACAAGCTGGTGTAGTTGCTCAAGAAGTTGAAAAGATACTCCCAGAAGTAGTCAGTGGCAAAGATGGAAACAAAGCGGTTGCCTACGGGAACATGGTTGCACTTATGATTGAAGCAATCAAAGAACTTAAACAAGAGGTCGACGACCTAAAAACACAATTAAAGGAGAAATAATATGCCAATAACATGGGAAAAGCTGGAAAATTTTACTGGAACTCGGACTGCTAGTATGCCCGACCCTGATAATGAAGGACAAACAATTGATTCCGTTTCTAATTGTAATGATATTCAGGTAAGATTTACTGATGGTACAATAACTCATGAGCGTTATGTAAATGTTTGTTACGATGATGAGGGAAACTATGATGAAAGCGCTACAGATGCCCGTATCGAAGAAGTAGGCTTGGGTGTTTCTCATAAAATAGCAGTAGGAACAATTACCGCTCCTGCAGAAGACCCGGAATAATAACTAATGGCTTTACCTACTAGTGGTGCAATAACTGCGAACCAAATAAAAACAGAGTTCTCTTTGCCAACGGCTTCTTTTGCAACTTTTACACGCTCAAATACTGATCCATTTTATGGGTCGGCACCTACAGTAATATCAGCAGGAAATCCCGTTTCTCTTTCTAATTTTTATGGAAACAGTGGAAGAACTGCGTCTATAGGTGTGGGTATTTCAACTGCATCAGTCAATGCCCCCAATAGATACGGTTGGAGTCTTGCTAATTATTCTGGATTTTACCATGCAGAAGCGGGTGTTAATACTGCGGCATTCGGAAGCATTAGTAGATATAGTGGATTAATTGGAAATAGTCTAGTAGCTATCTGTACTCACGATGTTGGGGAGAATCATGGTGGAGGCAGTACTTACGATGAGCACGATGTGCATCTAGAGATTTTCTCAACTTCGAGTTCGAATAGTGGCTGGACTTATATGGATGTAAAATTTGCCGGAGACTTTCAATATCAATCGCCAGGATACGTTGCTCATACTTTTACAAGGTCTGCAGCGAGCCATTTCGGTCAAGTGGGGGGCTTAGGGACTAGCTATCAGCCTACAAATACTGTATATGCTTGGACGTTTACCGGAAAGATCGGAAGCTCTTGGTACGGTGTGACCGGTAGTCACCCTGTAGATAATGATAGTGTTAGATCTGTTCACACTGCTTTTAAAAGTGCTCAAGGGGGAAGTGCACTCTCAACCCCCTATATAAGATTTAGATAAGGAATACGAAAATGATTAATTATAAAATAGTTGAAATTAGCCCTCTAAACGAAAGACTACAAATAGAGTATACAAAAGAGGGCTGCGAACCTTACTACTACATGGAAGGACTCCCTCCTACATACACTGCAGAAGGCCTTGCAGAAATAGCAGAGGATAGAGTATGGCATGCTACTCAATTTTGGGATTTTATAGAGGCTAAGTCTCAGATAGAGGTCTCTGAAGAGTTATTTATACAAGGATCTATTAAAGACCATGTGTATGCCGATGCTCCTAGTTATGACGTAAGCACACAAAAGTTAGTAGATGTTGTAACGGAGGATGAGACTACAGTATACCACTCTAAAGTTGTAGAGTCTTTGAGTGTGGAAGAAATCACCCAAATACTAAGAGAGAAAAGAACCGCTCTTTTAAGCGCAACAGATAACTGGGGTATTGCAGATAGAGGAATGTCAGATGAAATGAGAACTTATCGACAAGCTCTTCGAGACCTTCCTCAACAAGAAGGGTTCCCAGATACAATTATTTGGCCAATTCGACCTTTAGATTAAGGAGCTGATATGAGTAACGTAAAGTTCTACGCACTTTGTTGTAAAAGCATACCTGCAACTAAACGTCACATTCGATATGTTCCTAAGGAAGATTTAGTTATTGTATTTAATACTAGGGATTCTGAGTATCTAGTAGAAGCAGAAGCTTGGTGTCAAGAAGAAAATATTGAGTATTACATTACGGAAAGTGATGGTACTGCTTCTACAGGTAAAAATTGTTTCTTAGATATTTTTAAGCAGTCTAGTAATGATTATGCTGTGCTTATAGATGGAGATGATTTTATAACCCCGCACGGAGTTTGGACCTATAAACAAATTGCCGAGATGTCAAATCCTCCGGACGCAATAGCTTTAGTAAATCAATATGGCATATTTAAAGAAAGGGGATACTCTCATTATTTAACGCATAAAGCTACTCATTCAGACCCGTTGTTTGGTGTAAAAGATATACTTAATCCAGATACTATACTAGGAGCTGGAAATAGGTGTTTTAAAATGACTCCAAGCTGGTGGACCTCATCTCTTGCTGGAAAAAATATTCCAAAAACTACTGAAACCGAAGTCGCACTTAGTGCTGTTCATTGTCGCTGGGCAAATCATGTTTATCGTTATATTGATACTTGGGAAACTCATCTAAGGCTTACTTGGTTTTCTAAAGCGGCTGCAAATTTAAGCTATTTTGATACAAGTTTAAAAGTGGGCGAGGATACGTATAAATATTTAGAGTTTAAAGATGCCCATGTTAATGGAAGCTTATCTTTAGTGCATTACGATGACAGGTATCCTACGTATGTTTATGATACAAGAATTGATGGTGTAGTGCAAGCGGTACTAGACGAAGGAGCTGACGGTACTATAGGTTGGCTAGCCTGGCTTACGGCTCTTACAGATAAGTATGATGAACTAGAATCAGCGGGAAGAATGCACGAAACTAGTATTCCTATGCTGGAAGTGCCTTGGCCAGAAGAGTATCGTCCTGATACTGCTGGATTAGTTAATTACCCCGGCGCAAATTATATAAGGTATTAAAAAGGGGCCTTGCAGCCCCTTTAGTTTTATACTTCTTCAGCTTCTTCAACTTCCGGCTCAGGAGTTACCTGGGGCCCTGCCTGCTGCTGAACCTTTTGAATAAGTCCCATACTTGCTTTTGCGGGAAGTTCTCCTAGTCCGCCAAGGACCATGTTAATCTCATCCAAACTAAGGTCGAGTTTAATACTTTCATTTGCCATAATAGAATCCTATTTAAATATATCTTGCCAGTTACCTGTAGTACTTGCGCGAGAGTACTCAGTGGCTCTGTTTTCAAAAAAGTTAGTGTGCTCTACCCCGTTTAGCATATAATCTAGCCAAGGTAAAGGGTTTTCCTCACTTCCAAAGATTTTTTTCATCCCTAAACCAAGAAGTCTACGATCTGCAATATATCGAATATACTCTTTTACTTCTTCTGCTGCTAAGTCGGGTACTTCCGCACCCTCAAAACAGAGATCAATAAAGGCATCTTCGAGTTCTACTGTTCGCTCGGCAGCACAGTATATTTCATACTTTAGATCATCATTCCATAGTCCAGGATTTTCTTGAATAAAAGTTCGGAACAACTGGCTCATGCCCTCAACATGAAGAGTTTCATCACGAATACTCCATGTTACAATTTGTCCCATACCTTTCATCAAGTTATGTCTTGGAAAGTTTAGTAGAATTGCAAAACTACTAAATAATTGTACTCCTTCTGTAAATCCAGAGTAAATTGCCATAGTTTTTGCAATGTTCATTGGAGTATCCATTCCAAAGTGGGAGAGATACTCATGTTTATCCATCATTTCCTTATGCTCAAAAAACTTTTGGTACTCATCGTCCCCAAAGCCAAGAGTTTCTAGTAATAATGAATAAGCTTCTTGATGCACGGCTTCCATTGCTGCAAAAGCAACTAGCATCATTCTTACTTCAGGCTGCTTAAATGTAGGTAGATAATGTTTTGCATATCCACAACATACATCTACATCTGCTTGAGTAAAGAATCTAAAAATTTGATTTATAAGTCTACGATTTTCGGGAGTCAACTTATCTCGATAATCTCTTAAATCATCAGCAAGATTAACTTCGTCAGGAAGCCAGTGCATATGCTGTTGAGTTTTATAATGCTCATAAGCCCAAGGATAGATAAAAGGCTTATAGTACTCTCTTTCTGTCAATAAATTCATACTGTTTTTGCTCCATTCTCAAAGTATGCTTTGAGACTGCTATAACCTCCTATATGAACACCTCCTATAATAATTTGAGGAACTGTTTTACAGTTTGGAAATAATTTATTAAAACCTATTATATCTGTTACTATGTCTATATACTCTGTCTCCATTCCTTTAGACTCTGATAACTTTTTTGCTAAGTGACAAAATTTACATTCATCTGTTCCATAGATAATTACTTTATCCTTCACAGGCAAGACACCCCTCTTCGTCAATGCTTTCAAAAATATACTGTCGAAGAGCCTCGTCAGACACATTTTCAGCTCGCTTATACGCTTCGCTTCGTAAGTAGTATAACGTTTTTACTTTCTTTTTCCACGCCATTATATGAATAGCATGCAATTCTTGTTTTGATACATTTGCAGGAAAAAATATATTTAAAGACTGACTTTGGCAGATATGTTCTTGTCTATCGGCTGCAAAATCAATAATCCATCTTTGGTCAATTTCAACTGCGGTTTTAAAGACTTCTTTTGTCCAATCATCCAAAAAGTCAAGATGCTGTATTGAACCATTGTTTGTAATAATACTTTTCCATACTTCATCCGTATCCTCTCCTATCTCTTGAAGAATATGCTCTAGGTACTCATTTTTTTGTAAGCTCGAGCCTGACTTAGTCTTCTGTGTAAATGCATTAGCCCGATAAGGCTCAATACTGGGACTAGTGTTACCGCAAATAATAGAACTACTAGCATTGGGAGCAACAGCAAGAAGATGAACATTACGAATGCCATAGCCTTCTGCGTCAGGAGCGTCGCCCCTTTCTTCAGCCAATTTACGACTCGCATTTAACGCCTCCGTTTTTATGTGCCGAAACATCCTCATGTTCGCGCTTTTTGCCATTACACCTTCAAACGGTAAGTGGTGTCGTTGAAGATACGCGTGAAACCCCATTGCTCCAAGACCAATACTTCTTTCTTGCATTGCACTATAAGCTGCTCTCCACAGTTCACGAGGGGCATTTTCAATAAAATAAGTAAGTACATTATCTAGCATTGCAACTAGATCTGGGATAAAATCGGGGTGGTGCTGCCACTCATCGAATTCTTCTAAATTTACGCTTGAAAGGCAACATACTGCTGTTCTTTCTTCATCTGTAACAAGAGTAATCTCACTACAAAGGTTAGAGTGATGAACTTGTAACCCTTTGTCTTTTTGACATTGTGGTAGTGCATCTTGCACTGTGTCTTTAAACATAATGTAGGGCTCGCCAGTTTCTACTCGATTCTGAATGAGTTTTACCCATAGAGTTTTTGCAGACACAGTCTTTGTAATTCTACCAGAATGAGGATCTACCAAGTCCCAGGAGTCATCAAACCCTTCCTCCCTCGTAGCCCCTTCTATAAGTTCCATAAAAGCGTCGGGAATAATTATTCCATGATGCAAGTTTGTAGATTTTCTATTAACATCTCCACCCGTAGGCTTACGAACATCTAAAAACTCTTCTACCTCTGGGTGTGAAATATCCAGATAAGCAGCATAGCTTCCACGACGTGTAACGCCTTGGCTAAATGCTAACATTTCTGCATCCACTACTTTTAGAAAAGGAATAACACCAGTACTTTCAGAACCGCTGCTTGTTTTCGAGCCTACGCTCCTAACACCGTTCCAACAACCGCCAACTCCACCGCCAACACTACTTAAAAAAGCATTTTCAGTATAATGACTTGTAAGTCCTTCTCTACTATCATCTACATAATTAAGAAAGCAACTAATTGGTAGTCCACGACTAGTTCCACCATTTGAAAGAACGGGGGTACTAAACATAAACCAAAGTTTGCTAGCATAATCATATAATCTTTGTGCGTGATTTTCATCATTTGCAAAAGCTTTTGCAGCTCGTGCAAAGGCATCTTGAGGAGATATTTCCCCATCTATTAGATAGCGATCATGCAAAGTTTTTTTACTAAACTCTGATAGATACCTATCTCGTCGATAATCTACTGTAACATTAAACGACACTTAACAATCTCCCTTCAATATCTGATATATTATCAGCTCCAATTGCGTTATCGCAATAAGTTATTAAATCCATAAGCTCATAGTTTTGTAAAATCTGCTCTGCATTTTCATTCAATGCTTGAATAAATTTATATTTACTATCAATTGGGGTTGCATCATAGATACTCAATGCATCTCCGTATTGCTTAATAAGTTGTACTGCTCTTTTCGGGCCTATACCAACAATTCCTGGCACATTGTCTCCTTTATCACCCGTGAGACATTTGAGTGAAATATACTCTTCGGGAGTGCATTCATAATGATCTGACCAATTATCAAGCGTAACTTCCTTCCTCGTTACATAAGAGAATCGCCCTACATTTTCTTGAATAAGTAAATCCCAATCTCTATCACTAGAGACAAGCCAGATGTATTCTAATCCGTACTTATCTTTTTCCTTTACTAAATGAGCAGCAATGTCATCTGCCTCTACTCCCTTGTATCGAAGTATGGGGTACCCTGCCTCTTCTAGTACCTCTAAAGAGGCTTCGAACTCTTCAAAGAATTCTTCAAATGCAATTCTTTCCTGCTCTGTCTGCTCTGCGAACTTTTCTTTTCTATTTTGCTTATACTCAGGATTAATCTCTTTTCTGTAACTAGAAGAGCCCCAATCCGCTGTAATAATTAAATGCTTACAATTATATGATTTTGCAAGAGATTCTATAGTACGTTGGTAGTCGTATCGAAAGTCTGTACGTCCTTGATGTTTCCATCGAAAAGCTAAATTTAAGGAGTCTACTATAAGCGTAGTTTTATCCCTCGGATTTATAATTTTATCATTAAAATTGAATGCCATTTTTCAAAAACTCCACTGTTTCATTTTCTAACCAATTTTCTGCTAGAAGGATAAAACAGTTAAGAAACTGTATATACATCCATTCATCACATTTATTCGGCTGTAAGTTTGTAACTACAAATACAGGGGATCGGTTATACTTAAAGAATAATAGCGGCTCTTGCTCTCCACCTTCTGCTTGTATTTGTACTTTTTTCCACCAGCGAATAAGATTATTAGTCTTTCTTGCAGTGAATATTTTATCGCTCAGAGGAGACTCGGAATAGTTTTTTACTTCAATACAAAATCTATTCTTTTCGTTCGGAACGTATAAATCGCCTTTGAGGTATTCTAGTGCTCCAGAGTTAGGAACCCTTTCAAACTGTAACCCCGTTGCGACCCGCAACATATCCCGTACTAAATACTCTCCTCTTGCTCCTTTTGCTCTACTATCAACCATCTATAATATTACCAATAGCTTGAAGCTTTTCTTGAGCTTCCGCGTATTTTGCAACCTGAGAATCTATTGCTTCAAGAATCTCTGGATGTTCTCCTATCCCTGAAGGATTTGTCATGTATACCGCTATGTTTGCTTCTGCTTCGGCTACTTGTCCTTCGTATTTCTTCGTCAAGGCTTTTATAATACTCTGACTCAGCTCTCTCATTTAGTGCCTCCTTTAGTTCTTGATCTTTTGCTTTCTGTAACATCCACAATCTACGCTGTGCTGCTAGTCGATTCATTCAAGTGCGCTCACATTCTCTCGCTTTACGACTTCAATCTTCTCTAGCAAAGGGTGAGTCCAACCGTGGCTGACTACATAGGTATTTAGATTTTCTTCGCCTAGCAATACTTCTACTAGCTTCTCTCTACCTGTTTCGTCTAGTACGTTTATGACTTCGTCTAAGAAAAGAATATTGATTCGTGACTTAGAAATACTACTCATTAGCTTACGAATAGCTATAAGAGTAGCGGTATTTACTCTTGCCAACTCTCCACTAGAAAGAGCAAGAATATCAACAATGTTTCCATTGTCTGTAATTTGCACATTTAGCTTATCATTAGATACAACAAATTCAAGAGTGAAACGCCCGTCTGAAAGTTCAGCCAGATATGTGTTTACTAACTCCTCTAGCTCTTTCACTAGATTTTCAATTTTATATGCAATTAAGCCGTTTGTGCTAAATGCTTTTTTAAGTACTTCAAGATTTGAAAATACACTATCAATCTCATTTAATTCTTTTTGAGCAGTTTCTAGTTCTGATAAAAACTCTTCGGTTTGCTCTTGAATTACTTGGATTCTAGTATTTTGTCTTGTTCTTCTTTCATTTTCCTTCGCTGTCTTCGCCACAGACTCTTTAATCGAAACCAAGTCAGCTCGTACTCCTGCCAGCCGCTCTTCAAGCATTCCTTTATCCAAGACGGCCACTGGGAGATCTCGGTTAACGCTTCGATAAAGATCTTCCCACTCTCTCTGCATTTTGTTTTTATATTCGAAACGCTCATTGTTTCGTTTAATTTCTTCAATTCTTTTTGTAATTTCACTCATTTTCTCCTGTGCAAAAGAAACCTTTGTAGATTCTTCTGTTATTAGGCTTTGCTTAAAAGATTCTTGTACAGGCTGCTCACAAGTTGGACATTTATCATGTAAATCTTCTAGCTTTCGCATCATCTTACGAGACCCCGTTACGACCCCGTTGAGAGTACCTAGCTCAGACTGTAAATTATCATAAGACATTTTTGAGTCTACATCAATATTTTGTATTTCTTCAATATTGATTTGTTTGAGCAGGGTTATGCACTGATTATTTTGTGAGATTTTTTTATTTTTTTCCGAAATATTTTCAATTTCTTTTGTTAATGAACGGAATTCATTCTCAAGTTCTTCCGTATCATTTTCAAATTCTAGCATCGGCAGTATGATAGTATCTCTCAATTTATTATCAGACAACCATTTTTCTATTGTTGCTATCTTTGACTTAATTCCGGACATTTCCATAGACAAGTCTTTTGAAGCATTTTTAAACAGTTCAAACAGCTCTACATATTCTTCAAGGTGCAACAAATCTATCAGAAACTTTTTGCGGTTAGTATCTGTCGCGGTTAGAAACTGTAAACTTGCGTTTGTATTTTGGTATACTAGCTGAGAAAATGTTTTAAAGTCAATACCAATAACTTCCTGTATTGACTTAAACGTGTTTGTAGCTGTATGACTAGAAATATCTTCTCCGTTTTTGAGGAATGATACTTTTATACTTGTTTTTCTATCAATAGTTACAGAGTACTCATCATCATCTGTAGTAAAGTCAAGATGAATCCTGTACCCATTGTTTACATATCTGTTAGGAATGTCTGCTTTCTTAATACCCTTTGAATTTTTATTAAAAAGGGCTTCCTCAATAATTAACGGTATAGACGATTTGCCCATACCGTTAGTACCGATAATTTGAGTTACAGTATTTTCTTCTAGGTTTAGTACATTACCAGACCCATAACTGAAACAGTTATCCCATTGTAGCGTTTTGAGCGTAATCATTAAAAGTGCCTACTATATTTTGAATTTTGTCATCTTCTAATTCTAAGATATAAGCTAAGTATTCTACTAGCTCTTCTTGAATGCTCATTTCTTTATTCATTACTAGAGCAGCTTCACTACTTCGTTTTACAACTTTTTTATCTAGTAACTCGCTATTCTTTACATTCGCCAGATCTTGAATATCGCCTTCTAATTCATAGATTGTATGATGAAAGTCTGTAGGCAGCATCTCCTCGGGAGAAGTCACTGTCTTACGAATAAGTTGAGGAAGCTCAAAAGGCTCCCACATCCAAGTCCAATTATTATGATTTATAAGTAAATATCCCGTACTTACTTCAGTTCTATGAAAAGAAGTAGTCATAGGACTACCAGGATATACAATATTTCGCTGAGTATTACTATGGGCGTGTAGATCGCCTGCAAAAACGACCGGAAAGTCCTCAAACCTATCTAAGTCCACCTCTGGCTTGACATGGGGAGGAATCTCGCCACGAACATGAGTAAACAAAGGATGGGAAGTATTAAACTTCTCAACACTGTCTTTTCGATGAAGGTCAGCATAAGGTAGAATACCAAAACCCATATCTTCATCAATATACGAAATATCTACTATCTGTACTAAAGGATTAATATCTCTACTAACCTGCTTTAATTGTGTAAAGAATGTTTTATTCTTTTTTGTTGCTTCGTGGTTACCGTCATAGATGATGGTTGGAATCTTTACTTCCCGAATAAACGAGAAGTAAAGTTCCAGTTCTTCCATGTTCGGCAGACGGTCAAAAAGATCACCACCAATAATGTGCATATTGCACTGACTTTCAAGAGAATGAATCTGCTTGAAAAAAGAGGTGTAGCGATTCATGGCCCACTCGCGCGGGACATTTTTTTGACCTAGCTTAATGTGCCAGTCTGCCGTAAATAGAATCATGAAATGGCAAACTCCGCATCAAGTGCTTCATCATCAATTTCATTTGTATCAGCCTGACGTACACGATCAAGCAGTTCTTTCTGAGCATCAGGTGTAGGACGAGGCATAACGTCATCCATAGACTTCAGTCCTGCAACAAGCTCGACCTCGTTATCATCGAGAGCGCGAGGCTTGCACTTCAGCACTTGAAGCTGATACTCTACATTGTATGGCAGAGGCCCAGTCTTAACTCGCTTGAACTTAACGTCCCAGCCAGTATCTGCATCGGTAGGATCGCCTAAATCTTCAGCAGCAGTTAGGATTTGCTCCCACAGCTTCTTCTTCAGATTTACAATCTTAACTTCGCCATTATCAATGCATTGCATTACGTAGCTCCAGCCACACTTGAGATCGGGGTAGTATTCACGAACCCAATCTTTTTCTTTGTTATTAAACCGCTCTTCATTACGATCAAACGACAAACACTCCAAAGGAATATTTTTGTCGTTCTCGCCCGTGATCCAGTAGACGTATCGAGCAAGAATATCACCAACAAGACGAATGGAGTTATCCCCATCTCGGTAGCTATAAGTAGTAATACTTGATTTTTGGGCAGAACCCTTTGATTTGTTAAAGCTTAATGCCATTCTGTTTTCTCCTGTGGGACTTCTTCATACAAAAAATGCAACTTGTCATCTTGCATATAAAGTAGCCTATCGCTTTCTAAATGTTGATAAGGATCTAAAGGTAATTCTAATAGATCTAGTGTAATATCGCCAGAGGCGAAGTATTCACCGAGAGACCGCATACTCGCAAAAGCTAAGTATATTGCAATATCCCGACGTGAATGTCGA
>Ga0070750_10001416_pt1 | contig 13367 bp, 8 predicted proteins | sample VirMetDEL_Nov_24_FD_77013 | JGI IMG/M metagenome (GOLD analysis project Ga0070750, IMG submission 77013) | Aqueous microbial communities from the Delaware River and Bay under freshwater to marine salinity gradient to study organic matter... | ecosystem: Environmental > Aquatic > Marine > Coastal...
CCTTAATAAACAATTACACCACAACCCGAAGATTGTGGTGTAATAATTTAAGTTTTTTTAGCTTAAGTTTAAGAGTCTGGTATGGAGTATCCTCTATAAAGCTCTTCGTTGTCGTATAGCTCACCGCTCCATGTTGCATCTCCAGTGGTTGCTCCGATTCCAGTATAACCCCACTCCCAGAATTTACCATCTTTAACTTGAGGTGGGAGCTTACTCTTTTTGTCTGCGCCTGCTTTATTTTCTGCACCACTAATGAATACTCCTACAGTATTATCTTCTGGACCACCGATTTGAGTGGAGAAGGTCAAGTCTACGGTTTTATTGTCTCCAATTGCAGAACTGAAACTTTCTGAATCAAGAACCGCTCCTTTGAAATTAATTACTAAAGAGGGGTCAGCTGTATTTGGGTTACAATCAATGCATTTTGGATCTTGCATTTTTACCTTTAGATCATAGCTTTGCCCGCACATTAGATCAACTAAATCTCCATCTTTTAAGTCGGATACTAATGCATTTACACTCAGAGTACATGTGACAGGAAAGTCAATTTCCTTGGCGAATGCATAGGTACTACCCAACCTTTGAAGGGCTGTTCTACCCATAGGAGTAGAGATCGTGAAGCTTTGGATATGAGCGCTACCCTTATCCTCTGATCCATAACCTAAGCTGTCTCCAGACATTTGTTTAGATAGCAAACCAGCATTTTTAAGGTCAATACTTATATCTCCAGGCTTAAGTACGCTTGATCCATCTCCAGATTCTGCAGGAGGCAAAAGAAAGCAAGTATCACAAATTTTAGTTCCATCTTGAGAATCTACTGATGGTAGAGACTTAAAAGAAGTTCCCACATCAGACTTAATATTCAAAGCCTCGAGGCTTACTGATGCAGTCGGGAATGATCCAACACTACCTTCGATTGAGTAGTCAGTAATATACACATTTCCAGCACTAATTACCGTCTTATCTCCGTCAGCAGATGCAATGTCTCCCTTAATCGCATCGCGACCCTCAGGAACCGTCAATATAAAGAAATTGTTACCATATTCATTTTGAGTACGGGTCATTATTCCAGACAAGCTTTGATAGTTTCCGTCGGTATTCATTCCAAGCAGTCTTTCATTTTCAGCATCAGTAAGATAATAAGAAAAGTCCATACTAACAGTAGGAGATTCTAATATTACTGAGTCAATTCTTGCTAGTTGGCCGAATTGGTTAACATCTTGCCTGTTTATGGTGAAACTGTAATTTGCATTCTGAACTCTCTTTAATTGTCTAGTTGCAGTACCCCATGTAGTTTCACTTTTGCCTTCTTGAGTCATGGAATTATAGTCCAGTTCAGAATTCAGGTATTTTAGTCCATGCATGTTTGTATTACTAATATCCTTTGAAAAAGTTGATTGACCATGAAAAGTATCGAGAAGACCAGTAAAGCCAGCAGCTTCTAATACTGGGTGAGCTCCATGCATGCCCGAACCTTTTTGCCAATATTCACCCACTCCACTATTACATGCAAAAGTTTTAAATTTAAAATCCTCGATTTCTACATAATCATCTCCTTGTTGCTTAACTAGCGTTCCATCACAAGCGTTAAAAATCAACTGCCCATTACTTTCTTCTGCAGTACCCAGACCTTGAACAAAACAATCTCCCGTGTACTCCTGCCTATCAGCCCAACCTCCAGTAATTGACTCAGGTGGTAAATAATACAGATGGTGTCCTGTCGTGTCTGGGGAAACAAACAGGGCTTCACTTTGGTAAATAACTCTATTCCTTGCGGGTAAATTGCTCATGATATTTTAAAATTAAAAATTATAGTTTAAATTAAATACACAGATAAAAAATATATGTGAAAATTTTTTTTATCAAAAATGCCACCTTCCGCTAAATGTAACAGCAAATGCTTCTTGCGATGCCTGAACTTGATTATTTACTTCAGAGAATACCTTAACTTTGAATATAATTTCTGGATTATCCGAATTTTTCTGAACCATCGCTACATCTGTAACGGTTGAAAGAGATGAGTTCCATTGGGCCAGACCGAAATCAAACAAATATTCTGGGGCAGCAGACCCGATTGCTCCATTTCCGCTAAATTGCATAGGAATCTCTGTTGTTGCTGTCGACTCAATTTCATCTCCATTACTTGCTCCTTGCCATTGGAATGTTTTTGTGCTACCAATGAAAATATTTCCACGATCTTCTCTTAAGAAAGGTCCAACTGCTACGTTTCCAGCAGTTTGCGGAGATTTTATATCTATCCCAGTAACCAATGAAGAAGATTGACTATTAGTGGTTCCAACCGTCAATGAGTCAATACTAAATCCAGTTGCTCCTTGTGGCCATTGTGGAAAGCTTGAAAGAGTTCTGCTTAAAAGGCTACTGTTATTTGATGAATCTTCGCTTAGGAGGTAAAATTGATCCTCCGTTCTTTGTGATGCGTCAGCAATGATTGTTATTACCTCCGTTTCAGGGTTTTGAGTTTCTGGTTTAGTTTCACTTGGTGTTACTGTAGCTGTTGGAGTAAGTGAAGATGTTTGAGTGTTAGTGACTGAAGGTGTTGCGGTTGAAGTTACGCTAGATGTATTCGTAATAGTTGGAGTTGGAGTAGCTAAAGGTTTAGTTTTACTAGGTGTAACTGTTGCAGTTGAAGTTACGCTAGATGTATTAGTAATAGTTGGAGTTGGAGTAGCTAAAGGTTTAGTTTTAGTAGGTGTAACTGTTTGAGTTTGACTTTGAGTTACCGTTGAGCTAAATGAAGGAGTAATGCTAGGAGTAGCGCTCTCAGAAGGCGTGGCTGAAGGTGTGGTAGTGTTAGTCTTTGTTATGGAAGGCGTAATTGTTGGTGTTACGCTATTAGTCTCTGTAACTGATGGAGTAACTGTGCTTGTTTCAGTTATTGTGTTAGTCTGTGTTATAGAAGGAGTATTAGTAGGACTTCGAGTAACAGATGGAGTATTCGTTGTGCTTTGGGTTACAGAAGGAGTAACTGAAGATGTGCTAGTGTTAGTTTGGGTTACAGATGGAGTGGTCGTATTAGTTTGGGTTACAGATGGAGTGGCCGTATTAGTTTGGGTTACAGATGGAGTGGCCGTATTAGTTTGGGTTACAGATGGAGTTGTTGTTGAGCTTTGAGTTACAGAAGGCGTAACTGATGGAGTATTAGTATTAGTTGCTGTAACCGAAGGTGTACTACTGTTAGTTGCCGTAACAGAAGGAGTATTAGTATTAGTTGCTGTAACCGAAGGTGTGCTACTGTTAGTTGCTGTAACTGATGGAGTATTAGTATTAGTTGCTGTAACCGAAGGTGTACTACTGTTAGTTGCCGTAACCGATGGAGTTTGAGTTGGTGTTAAGGTATTTGATGGGGTATGAGACGGAGTATTTGTTTGAGTCGTTGTTGTGGACGGAGTAATGCTATTAGTTGGCGTATTAGTTGAACTAACCGTCAAAGATGATGTAGGTGTTGAAGTTGGTTTTTGAAAATCTTTTGTAATTGTTGCTGTAGGTGTAACTGTTTGGCTTGATGTGGGAGTTATTGTCTGACTGTTTGTGCTAGTTATTGTTGCAGTTGGTGTGGCCTGGACTGGTTCACACAGTCCAAATATATTAACAATTCCACTCATACTTGAATGGACAGAACATTGATAAAATAATGTGTCTGGCGCATCACAGGGAACATCAAAATTTAATACGCCCTGATTCTGCCCATTATTGGTTACTCCATCGTTAAATGCATCTTGATCTCCAGCGGTATTTGTCGTCTTAATCCAAAATGGGTGGCTTGATGCATCTATATTTAAATTGTAAGCAACTCCTCTTTCAAGCGCAAGGCATGCCCCTTCTTCGCTAACCTTACCTTGCTGTTCAAAAAAGTATTTATTATTCTGAACTGAAATATCAATATTTTGCTGATTAACACCAAAACATTCTGTCAAAAATGCTGGAAGAGTTTCTGTTGGCGTGATGGTTGGCGTTGCAGTTGGTGTTAATGTTGCTGAATTTGTTTGAGTAACACTAAATGTTGGCGTGCTAGATTGAGTTACTATTGGCTGAGAATCTTTAGTATTAGTAGGGGATGGTGTAGCTGGTAAAGTTTTGGTGGCCGAAGGAGTAGATTGCGGAGTTGCGGTAACCGAAGGCGTCGCTTGTGGAGTTGATGTAATTGGTGGGGTTTCTGTAACGGATTGCGTCGGGGTATTCGATTGAGTTGGACACGGAAAGCTGATCCCTGAGACGCTAGGATTTATGCATTCCACTTCCCCTCTAGAATTAAATGCACTAACTTTATAGTTGTATGAAAATTGATCGCACCCATCAACAAAATCTACCCCTGTTATCTCTACTGCATCCCCTACTTCTATTGCATCAATTGTGTTGATTAATATGAAATCACCTCCAACGCCATTGATCAACTCTTGCCTATATACCCTGTATTCCTCGGCTTGATTTTCAATCCGATTATTATGCAAAAAACTGTAATTTACCTGAAAAGCCATTAAATATACTATACACCCTTATTTAAAATAAAATTAAATAAAAAAAATTCTATTATTATTTTGTTAAAGTTAAATTAGTTGGAGGACTGGCTGGTTGTGGACCTAAGATTAATCGAGTTGGAGCTAAAGGTATTCCAGCTACTAATGGAGGTCTGCTAGCAATAGGCTCAAATAGTTCTTGTCTTGGAAATCTATGAGTGATAAGCGTGAAGTCGGCAAATCCAATATATAAACCTGGGTGAGTTTGTTTTGCTACTCTATCATTAAGTTTTGATACAGTACAATTTTCAACATGAAATATGCTATGACTATTTTTTCTATTAAAATATCTTTCACTTAAATCTTTATAATCGTAATGACCTAATTTTAAGTCTCCAAATTCATTCAATGGATGCTCATTAAATCCAACGTTGGCTATGCTTGTAAAATTCAAATCAGCCAATATAGAAAATACTCCATCAAGCTGGAAAGAATTTTCTGCAAACACAACACACCTGATAAAAGACCTTGTTACATCTTGTCCTCCAAAAGAAAACGGAGCATTACCTCCGCTCTCGTAAGACAGAAATACTGCAGGTACCACTTGGTCATATGGCTTTATGCCTTCAAAAATAGCTTGATCAAATCTACTATTTCTATCAAATTTACTTTCAATTAATAATTCTTCTTCTGTTTGATCAGTGATATATATATTAAAATCTTTTACAGAATAGCTTCCCTCCACATTCGACGCTGAGTTAGCCATAAAGCTTGGAATTAATACCCTACCATTATCGAAATCATATTTAATACCTTCATCATTTCTATTTATATCTCTCCCATTTAAATTGATCTTACTAATTATATTAGCTCCATTAATTGATGAATCATAAACCCATTGTTTATGTGGCGAAGCAAATGCAATAAAATTACTATCTAACCTAGTATCATTTTGATAATAAAAAGACGATTCAATATTTTGATAAGCTAGACCTCTTGAGAGTATAACATAGTCTAACCATAATGAAAAGCTAGTAATTATTTGATGTTGAAACTGCGGCTTCATCCAATTCTAATTCCGTCAAGGGTTAATATTTTTCTTTCAAAATCTTTTATCATTTTTGATATATATTGAGTGTTTCTAAATTTACCACCCAGCGATTTTGAATGTCTTTGTATACCTGCTCCTGATCTACCTGTGTCTTTTTTATTTAAATATAAACCTAATCCAGATATGCCACTTTCTATACCTTTAGCCCAACTTCTACCCTCTGCCCAAGGCATTGGAGTTACATTAAATATATCGTCAGCTGTTGGATATATTACTGTTGTCCTTGAGCTTCCATTTCGCATTATTATCGTACTCCCCAATGTAATTGATTCTAGTTTACTGTATATAACTTTTGTAGGTTTATCCCCTTCATTAAATCCTATAAAAGAAAATAAGTTACCATTACCGCCTAATGTTCCAGAGGTGTTTCTTGCCTGGGGGCCAGCTTCGATCTCAACAGTAACTGGGTGAGTCTTAAATTCGTCTATTAATTCATTTTTAATTTTTTTAAAATTCACCAGTATTATGGATTTTAATTTAGTAACGTATTGCGTCGACTTAGATAAGTCAATCATTCTATTAATTTTCTGCCTGCTTATACTTGACATGATTTAACCTTCGTCTACTGGTTTTAAATAAAAAGTATAATACTTCGGGGAAAATAAGCCGTGAGGCATCTCATCACTAATAACTGAAAACTTCCTGCCATCAAATTCACACCTCTTTGTCTCCTTAAGGTAGCCGTAACCCTCTTTATCAACTTTTATCCTAACCTCTCCAACGTGCTTCTCTACTTTTATTTGAGCATTAACTTCTGCGTCAAACATACCTTCGTTCTGTCTTCCTACATACAGTATTCTAGCTTTAAATGTCGCTTCTATAATTTCTCTTTCTACAGACGTCACTTCACCTCTTACGTTTTTATATAAATAATTATAATTAGGATCGGTACTCAACACAATTCTTTGAGCTTCTTTTATAAACTTGATATCACGAGCAAAGGTATCATGAATATCATCAAAAACAGACTCGAAAGCCTCCTTGTCACTATTGCTAATTAAAGAACCCATACTTTTTTTTACACACAATACAATAATATGTGTATCATTAATTAGGTAAAAGGTTTATGGAAGCACAAAAATTTCTATCAGATACAGTTAAAGGTAGCACTAAAAGTTTATTTAAAAACTTTTTAGTTCTAATTGAAGATTTACATACAGAAAACGAAATCTGCTTTGATAAACTTAAAAAACATATCCCTGAGCATGCAGATCTCATTGATCAAGCAAACTACTTAGATGAAGATAAAATGCAATACCTAAGGAAAAAGATTTTAGACATAGGTAACGAATCAATGAGGGAAAATAATTCAAATATAGAAAAATTTACTGTAAATTTTAAATTTTAATTTTAATATAAATTACTTAACAAAGGAAAAAGGAAATGTACACAAAAACAAATAAAGAAATCTATCGCTTCACTATCAAGCTTAACGAGGATGTCGAAAAAGAAGTCGATGTCGAAAAAGAAGTTGAGGTCGAAAAGGATGTAGAAGTCCAGAAGGTAGTTGACGTCGAAAAGACTCGCAAGAATAAAAAGGGAGAAGATGAGACATATACAGAAAAGGAAAAGCAGACTGTCGTAGAAAAAAAACTTGTTAAAGAAAAGCAGATAGTCAAAGAAAAAAGAACAGAAACCGAAGTTAAAGAGCATGTCTTTGTCATAACGCAACCAACCAGAAGGCAAATGGAAGAGGCTGATATGGAGTACAGTATCGAAATGAGTAAGTGTGTCAAGCAAGGTATTTTAACTAAAGCTATGCTGCTCAATAAATACAGCGACACAGGTGGAATTATGAGTGAAGCCGAAGCACAAGAGCTTTCGGAAATGTACGGCAGACTCGGTGAACTTCAAACAGAATTTACATCATGGAAGATGTCTGATAAAAGTGAATTTTCAGAAAAACAACAAAAAGTTGTCGAAGAAATGGCTTCCCTGAGGAGAACAATAGCTAAAACTGAGACAAATTTTTCAGCATTACTTAGTCATACGGCAGACAATAAAGCTCAAACTAAAGTTATTTCGTGGTACTTGTTACACTTAACGCACAAAGAAAATAATGGATCTATAGAAGAATACTTCAAAGGGTCTTCCTTTGAGGATAAAAAAGATCACCTATATTCTCTTGAAGAAAATGAAGATAATCTCTTTAACGCTGTTTATGACAAACTTACCGCTTTTGTTAGTTTCTGGTATTTTAGCGTTTCTGCCAATAAAGAAGACTTTGAGAATCTTGAAAAGGATATAGAAGAAGGCAATCTATGATGTGGATCTCTCTGACTATAGAAAGATCTTTAAAGAAATAGTTCAAGGCTGCACTAAAGCTTGCGTAGGTGGCGATACTTTTTACATCAAACATCTAACAGCTCATGATCAAGTTGATATTGATGAAATTAACCAAAAATACTACAAGCAAGCTATAGATCGAGGAATACCTACAGAAAAAGAAGTATTAAAGGATCTCGAAAAAGATGGGCAATGGACTCATCTAGAAGAAAAACAAATTGAAAAGTTAGAAGTTTTTATTGAGCAATTACAGAAGAATAAAAGCGCTCTTGTTTTAAAATCTGAAATAAATAGACAAAATAAATCAATAACTGAAACTAGAGCTAAAATTAATGCCTTGAAGGAAAAAAGAACTGCCCTACTCGGCATTAACGCAGAATCGTATGCCAGTAAAAGAGCTAATGATTACTATATTATTAAGTCTTTTTTTCATGATGAAGAACTAAAGAATCCCTTATTTGCTAAAGAGGACGACTACAATAAGCTATACGCAAACGAAGTACAAGATTTTGTATCTGCTTACAATGATACTTTTCTGTCTTTTGAAGAATTAAAAATTCAAGAAATGATATTACAGGATTTTTATTATATTTATTTCCCCTTTAGTGACGATACTGTTGGTTTTTTTGGTAAACCTGTATGTCAATTAACCTACAATCAATTAAAACTTATTGTATATACTAAAATATTTAAAAATATATTTGAAACGAATAAACATATTCCAGAGAAAATTAAAAAAGACCCTCAAGCACTATTAGATTATGGCAGTATTAGCGAAGATGCTAAATCCAAAATGAAAGATAAACTAAATAAAGACCAAGATGGAACAACTTTATTTGGAGCAACCGAAGAAGACTATGAATATGCTGGACTAGATAAACCTTCAGATAGATCTGGAATATCAATTCAAAAAGCAGCAGAAAAGAAAGGCGGTTCACTATCTATGGAAGATTTAATGGAATTAAGCGGAATTCCTAAAAAATAAGTGTACTTATCCTCAATGAGGAATAAGGTATGAGTATTGGCAGTTTAGGTATAAAAACCCATGCGGTTGGTTTGGCTCCAAGCATTGAGGCTATAGCTAGGTCAGTTAATCGAAGAGGTATAGTTGTCAGGGTTAGAGCTAGTGATTTTACGCAGCCATTAGGCAAAATGTCAGCTTCTGCCTCTGAGTTCACTAAATCCTTAGAAGCTTCTAACGCTCGCGTTATAGCGTTTGGTGCTTCGGCAGTAATTATAGGCTCTGTTACTAGTTCATTTGCTCAATTAGTAGTGCAAGCGGTTAAGGTGGAGAAAATACTTGCAGATATAAATGCAGTTCTTGGCGCCTCTGCACAAACTCTTTCTCAATTTGGGGACGGTTTATTTAATGTCGCTAGAAATACTTCACAAGCACTTGAGGTTGCCGCAGAAGCTGCACTGGAGTTCTCAAGACAGGGCTTGTCGATGGAAGAGACTTTAAAGAGGACAAATGACGCCTTGATACTTACCAGATTGACTGGGTTAGCTGCCGCTGATTCGGTTAAGGGCCTAACGGCTGCAGTTAATGGTTTTGCTGACGCAGGCCTAAATACAACTGAAATTATAAATAAGCTAGCAGCGGTAGATGTTAAATTTGCAGTTAGCGCCGATGATTTAATTAACGCTTTGGCTAGAGCTGGCGCAGTAGCTCAAGATGCTGGGGTAAGTTTTGACCAACTAATAGGTGCAGTAACTTCAGCTCAACAAATTACTGCTCGAGGAGGCGCAGTTATAGGTAACAGTTTCAAAACTATTTTCACGAGACTACAAAGAAGTTCTACACTAGATAGGCTTCAAGAACTTGGCGTCGCGGTAAGAGATTTGCAAGGCAATACTCTTCCAGCCTTAACAGTACTTAAGGAGCTTGCTCAATCCTACGACACCCTAGGGTCTGCAACAAAAGCTGCAGTAGCTGAACAGGTTGGTGGAGTCTTTCAAATTAATATACTAAAAGCAGCCCTTAAAGATCTGAGTAAACAAAACTCTCTATATGCTCAAGCCACTACAACTTCATCAGAAGCCACAAATGAAGCTTATCAAAAAAACGCCATGCTACAAAAAACTCTTTCCTCTATAGCTACGCAGACGTTAACTAGTGTAAGAGAATTAACCGCAAACCTAGGAGATATCACTCTAGCTCCAGCTCTTAAAGATTTTTTAGATAATTTTAATTCAATAGTAAAAGTAGTTTCCGACTTATTCGGGGAGAAGCAAGGTGAAAGTATTGGATCTGATTTTGCCAAAGGTTTGGTTGGAGCTGTATCCAGCGTATTAACAGGGCCAGGTTTCTTTGGTCTAGTTCTAGTCTTCGGCAAGTTATTTAGCTCTGCATTAAAGTTCGCCAAAAACTCAGTAAAAGATTTACTGCAAATAAAAACTATCAAAGATCAGGAACTTGGAATACAAGAGTCAATTGTTAATGCAATGCTTCGAAACGTAGAATTGTCTGAGCAACTCGTAAAATTAGATGGCAACCAAGTAAAACAAGAAGAACTTGTTCTTGCTGTTCTTAGGCAGCAAACTAAAGAAATCGAGCAACAAAGACAAATTGCTCAAAACATTGCTCCAGCATTAAGAAAGGCTGGAGTTCAACCAAATCTAATTGTCACAGGGAATAAGTCCCAAAAAACGCAAAACTCCGCAAGTGGCTTTATACCTAATTACTCTAAGCAGCCAACCCCGATAGAGGAAATGAAAGAAAAAGCAGGAGCCAAAGAAGGTGGATATGTTGCTGGCAAAGTCTCAACAATGTCTATTCCAAAGATGGGTAGAGTTGTATATAATGATAACGAAACCGTTAAAAGATTCAAAGGTATGGATCAACCTGCAATCATGCCGCCAAAATCAAGCAAGGCAGGCAAACAATATGAAAAAGAATTTGCTGGCAAACACGGATTCGACCCTTATGCAAGTTATGGACTTATTCCTAATTTTGCCCTAGAGGCAACTAAAGTACCTGGAACCAACATATTAAATTTACCTAAGGCAAAAATGATCACCGAGACCACTCAATCTAATTTTCAAGGTGAAGCTACAAAAGGATGGAAGACTTTAGAAGCTCGTCTCGACCATATAGTAAAAAGCGCAATGTCTTATCGTGATGAATTCGAGGCTCTAAAGAAACTGGGCGTTGATGTTCTTCGAAGAAAAATGTATTTTTCGAGTCAAAAAAGCAGCATCAAGCAAAACGAAATGCGAGCCATCAGTAGAGATCAAAAAAAGCTATCCAAAAGCAAAGGTTTTGCCAGCAAAAATCAACACAAGATTACGGGTAATAGATTCGAAGGAGCTTTATTCAAAGGCTCACTAAAGCAAAAAGGCTATTATCCAAGCTGGACAGGAGCTTATACAGCTAAAGGAAGACAAAAGGGCGAAGGGGATGAAAATTTTAAAGTCGATTTTTTTGCTCCTGGCCGTAAACCCATAGAATCAAAATACGGAAAGTATACTCCCCCTAATTTAATAGCAAAAAGCATTAGGCTTTATAGCGACCAGTATATAGAAAAATTCTTAAGCAAGCATGGCAGTTCAGGCTTAGCTGAAAACATGGGAAATAAAAAATTACAAGATTCAGCTCAAATGTTAACTTCGCTAGGCTATAAAGACGTTGGACCTAAAGAAGTTCTTAGGGCTGGACTTTCAGGAGGCTTGATTCCTAATTTTGAATCCAAAAACTGGCAAAATGAAAAGTCCTCAGGCACTATAGATGATCAACTGAAAGAAGTAAAAGATCGCGCAGAAGCTTTAGAGGATAAAAAAGGTAGCAAAAATCACTCCCATTATAACAGAGGTTTCATTCCTAATTTTGCTTTCAAAAATACACCGATTAGGTTAGATGGTGGATTTGGCCGTCGTGGTAGAAACATAAGCGATACACAAAGCGGTTCTTTTATGAACTATACCACTAACGCTGGGAATCGAGAAATTGATTTCTTGCAATCGTACCGCAAGGGTGATGCCTATAGAATGTTCCAACGCGAAGGCCAAGGCAAATTCATGAAACAAGGAGGCGCATATACTTCCCCCACACTCAAACAGCAAAAATCATTTAAACAAGGATCCTCGACTAATTTTGAAGATTTAATATATGCCTTCCCTCAGTTGCAATATAGAATGCAGCCCAATATGATCACAAGTGGAAAAATGATTCACGGCCCAGCTGGACAAAGATTTTCATTTAAAAACCTCAAAGAATTAAGAAGCATAACAAATGGATTAAATAGGGAACAATTCAGAGATGCGCTAGGCGCGTTTCCAGGTACACCAGGATTGAATACCATATCTATACAAGATCTCACTACTATTAATACAGGAAAAGGAAAAGGGGATAATATCTACAAAAAATATGCAGAAGGCTTGATTCCTAATTTCGCTAACAAAGTATATGACAGGGATAAGATTCAACCAGGTGCAGCAGGAGATATATTAAATAAAATTTTATCAAATAGAAAAAAGAAGAATTTACTGCTAGGCCCATCAGGTGTAGGCAAAACAACTATGGCTGCAAAGTATGGCTCTTTTATACAGAACCTAGAAGATGCTCAAGCAGCTAGCTCTTACACAATAGTATCTGGAGCTGCAAAAACAAAAAAAGGCGGAGTTTCTCCAGCTTTACAAAATATAATTAATGCGGTCAATCAATCAGGGGGTACAGTTTCATACTTAAACTCAAGCGATAAAGTTCTTGATGAAAGAAGAGATAAAAGAATAGATAAAAGAATAGCTCAACCCTTAAAAGGTGATCTTCGCTCATTAAATCAATTAAAAGGTACAAAGCATGCACCAAAACATCAACCTGACTTTATTAAGAATGTTAAAAAGCTTTCTGCAAGATTCCAGAATATTCAAGCCTCCAATGGTTTCATTCCTAATTTTATACTTGGAAATGAAGCCCCAGACCAAAAGACCCTGTACCCTAAGGAAGAAGATTTTTCAAAAAAAGATTTAAAAATAAAACAATACAGGCAGGCATTAAGAGACTTCCTGAAACATCAGAAAGGTATAAAAAACAGAGCCTGGTCTATGACAGATTTTGCAGGCTATATAGAGAAAAAACAAAAGAATGAAAATAAATATCCTAATCTTGGAAGAACTGCCGCTGCACACTCGTTCAATATTTTAAAAGGCAAAAGTGACATATATCATGGTTTAGCGGTATCAAGCAAACCTCTTCTTGAGAAATTTGTTACAGGCTTAGGTAGAAAAGCAAATGCTCAATCTATAGGAGCAGAATACGAAAAATTAATTGAAGATAATTTTGGGGTTCAGTCACTAGGACACAATGCTCCAATAGATTTTAAACAGCTAGGACCAAAGGTTAAAAATTACAAAAAAACTAAAGATCCTGCTGGAAATCTCATTAGTGACCCGCAATTTACCTTGCTTCCTAGCACAACAAAAAAATCTCCCGTAGAAGCTGCTGCTGGTACGGGACACACAAAACAACATATGGGTCGAAAAGGTCCACGTTTTGC
>Ga0070750_10001418_pt1 | contig 13355 bp, 19 predicted proteins | sample VirMetDEL_Nov_24_FD_77013 | JGI IMG/M metagenome (GOLD analysis project Ga0070750, IMG submission 77013) | Aqueous microbial communities from the Delaware River and Bay under freshwater to marine salinity gradient to study organic matter... | ecosystem: Environmental > Aquatic > Marine >...
CAACACTTTTTTCTCGCCCATGTTTCTTTTGGTTTTTGGGTTACTTTACTTTTTAGTTAGTTTTGTTTTTTTTAGTATTTGTTGTTCTATCGTGTTGTCCAATGTTTTTACAAGATGGGGGGTTCTGTAATGGATAAAAAATATAATATAATCGGAGACTTAAAAAGTTTAATTACTCCGATTGAAACGTTTAAGGCTTTGGAGGGTAATCCAAGGCGAGGCAATGTTGAGGCTGTTGTTAAAAGCTATGAAAAGTTTGGGCAGCGTAAACCTATCGTTGCTCGAAGAGAGGTCGATGGATCCTTCATGGTTATTTCAGGAAACCATCAATTACTGGCGGCAATGAAATTAGGTTGGACGCATATCGCTGCAACTATTGTAGATGAGGATATTTCGGTTTCTGAGGCTTTTGCCTTAGCCGATAATCGTACGGCAGATTTAGGAACGTATGACGATAGCGCTTTAGCTGAAATGCTTGAGCGTGTTGCTGTTGATGAGTCTATGTTGGATGCTACCGGGTATGATTTATCTGACCTGGAGCTATTGCTTGGCATTGAGCCTGATTTGCCGTCTGAAGAGGAATTGATAGAAAAACCAGTAGATCCAATATCTGAGGTTGGTGATGTATGGAAACTTGGCCCTCATACTGTTGTCTGCGGTTCTGCAACCGAAGCACAAAGTTATTACGGTATAGGTGGTCCTGCTGCTCTATGCTTAACTGACCCGCCTTACAATGTTGACTACAAAGACGCTCAAGGTCGGTCAATTGAAAATGACAAAATGGCAGAAGAGAGTTTTACAAGTTTTCTTTATGATGCTTTATCTTTAATGCATGCTTTTACTGATGGTGCCGTGTATATGTTTTACGCTACTGCTGCTACAAAATCTGTATTTGAAGCCTGGGATAAAGCAAAAATGCATTATTCATCGAACATTATTTGGGTTAAGGACTCTTTCGTATTAGGCAGGTCGGATTTTCATTGGAGATTCGAACCAATCATGTATGGGTGGCCGGAAGGTAAAGCTCATTATTTTATTGGTAAAAGAGATATTTCTAATGTTTGGGACGATTTAAAAACTAACAGCATCGGCACCGCTCAAATGGATAGTTATGAAAACGGTTTTAATTTAACTGTTGACCTGGATGAAAGCAATGATTCAAAAGAGTTAATTGAAAAAATCAACCAAGCTAAAAACAGCGAGCTTAACTTAGGACTTTTTGCTGAGGGTGTTAGTGAACTAATGGAAGGCTCGAGAAATTTTAATGTTAATGAGTTGAGCTGGGGTCCATCTAATGTTTGGAATGTACCAAAACCTAGAAATAATAAAGACCACCCAACTATGAAACCTTTAGCTTTGCTGGCTAAAGCCATAGGCTATTCATCTAAACCTGGTGACCTTGTCCTGGACCCTTTTGCTGGTTCCGGTAGCACATTAATGGCTGCGCATGCAATGGGTAGAAAGTGTTACACAATTGAATTGGACCCAGGTTATGTTGATGTAATTGTCGAGCGTTTTCAAAATGCATACCCGGATGAGGAGATAACTCATTTAAAGGGAGCAGCTGATGGGTAAAAGAGGACCGTTGCCTAAGCCGGCGGACCAAGCCCAGGGTCATAGATCCCGTGAATTGCAGATTATTACAGGTTCGTCTGAATTAAAAAAAGAACCACCAAAACCTTTACGCGGATGGCTAAAGCAAACCAGGGACCGTTGGTTTACTTATTGGAGTTCGGATGTTGCTGGAGTAGCTCAGGAAGTTGATATTCCTGCTGTTGAGAGGCTGTTTGGTATGTATGACCAATATTCAAGGGTACAAAAAGTCGTTAAGAAGTCACTAGTTGTGCGAGGTTCAACTGGACAAATACGGACAAACCCTTTAGCTGAACATGCTTTAAAACTTGAAACGCAGATTTTAAGACTAGAAAATGAGTTAGGTCTTACGCCAATGGCCCGCAGCCGTCTTGGGATTGCTGTTGGTGAGGCTGCTACTTCACTCGCATCTATAAATGATTTACTAAATGCAAGCGAGGACCCGGAAAATGACCCGAGAATATTAGAACTACTTGAAGAGGAATAATGGACAATAAAGATAATTTTGAATTGGATGACTTGGATGATGAGCTTTTGTTGTGCAAAATTTGTAATAAATACGTTGACAGATTTGACCAGCCGAATGTTTGTTATGACTGTAATCGAGGCGACATTTGAGTAGTAAAGAAATAGAAAAAAAACTAGCTGCGTCAAAGGGAGGCCGTGTTGTTAAATTTATTGAGAACTTTTGCGTTCACGGTGATGGAGACTTTTACGGTCAGCCATTTAAGTTAGATTTATGGCAGAAACAAATAATATATAATCTATATGAATTAAACCCTAATGGAGAACGTAAATATAGAGAGAGTCTGCTTGGCGTACCAAAAGGGAACGGAAAAAGCGCACTAATTTCTGCCATCGGACTATATGAACTTTTAGGTAATGGAACCGTATCCCCTCTTGTTACTGTTGCTGCTGCAAGTTTTGAGCAAGCCGACATTGTTTTTGGAAACATGAGGACTATGTGTGAGCAATCGCCATATCTCAGGACTTTAACCGAGGTTTATCAAAATTCTATTGGTGTAAAAAATGGACCTGGAAGGATATATAGAGTTGCAGCAAAAGCCGGGACTGCTGATGGTGGTCGTAACTCTGCATTTATAGCTGATGAAATTCATGAGTGGTCAACTCCAAACTTGCAACGTGTTCACTATGTTTTGTCAAATAATACGGCTAAAAGACAAGATTCTTTAATTTTAAACATAACTACGGCCGGTTATGACCTGGACACTCTTTGTGGTCGATTGTATCAACGTGGAAAGCGTAAACAATCAGGAGAATCATTAGATCCCGATTTTTATTTCTATTGGTTGGAGCCTGATGAAACTGATGACTTTGAGGACCCTGCAACCTGGGCCAAAGTTAACCCGGCAATTAGCGGGGGTTGGTGGCCAATTGATAACTTAAAAAGGAGAAGGCAGGCTTTGCCTTTACCGGAGTTTCAAAGATATCATCTAAACATGTGGACTCGAACCCAGGAGGAGTCATGGCTACCTGAGGGATTATGGTCAGAACTTGCTGAGGATTTTGAACTTGACCAATCACGGCCAACATATGCCGGTGTTGATATGGCTTTAAAACACGATAGTGTTGCTGTTGTATGGGGCCAAAGGGACCCGGAGTCAGGATTAATATACCTTGACTCTAAAATTTGGAGAAATGACGGATTTATGTTTGATTATGCAGAGGTTGAAACTTTTATCAGTGGTTTAAATAAAGATTTTAACATGGTTGAGGTTGCTTATGACCCAGCATTTTTCGAGAGGTCCGCTCAGGCTTTATACGATTTAAATGTTCCAATGGTTGAGTTCCCACAGACACATGGGAGAATGGTTCCAGCCTGCGGCGAAAGTTTTGCACTTATATCTGCTAAAAAAGTACGTCATAAAAATCAATCGACCTTTAATGACCAGGTATTATCTGCGGTTAATAGACCAACTGAAAGAGGATTTAGATTATCTAAAGGTAAAAGTAAAAGAAAGATTGACGGTGCTATTGCTATGGTTATGTGCTTGGATCGATTGACTTTTCCAACTAGGCCAACTGAGCAGCCGAACATTGGCATTGTAGAATGGTAGGAGCCATGTTTATAGCTATCGAAATAATCGGCTTATGTTTTATTGTTGCCGGTGTATCTATGTATAGCCATGCTTTGGCTTACATTACATTTGGTTGTGGTTTATTAGTAGGGAGTTATTTTTATAACCGATGAGTATTTTTGGTAAAAAAATCGAAAAAAGAGACGCTGCATTAGGCAATCTCCAAGACTTATTAGCTCAGCGTGACGGCGTACCTGGATGGAGTGCTGAAACTGTTAATGAATCAACTGCGCTTAGCGTATCAACTGTACTTTCTTGTGTATCCATACTTGCTGACTCTATTGCTGCGTTACCCATAAAAGTATATCGTGAGTTTGATGATAGAAATTTAACATTAAAAACCCCACGCTTTTTAAAAACACCCAATCTAAACCAATCTAGATTCGAGTTTATTCATCAAGTTGTATCGTCTATGGCTTTACATGGAAATGCTTACGTTTTAATTGATAGGGACACAGCGGAGCGTCCTATAGCAATGACAACTTTGCACCCGGATAAAGTAACAATTGGAATGGATAGAAATCGAAAAATTTATAAATTTAATGAACGTGTTTATACAAAAAACAATATTTTACATTTTACCTGGTTCACTTATCCAGGTTCTTATCTTGGAGTTTCTCCCTTAAAAGCACAAAGAAACACCATCGGTGTTGCACTTGCAATGGAGAGACATATTGGACAATTCTACGGGCAGGGTGCTACCCCATCATCAATTCTTGAAACAGACCAGGCAATGACAAAAGAACAGGCGGAAGTTTTACAATCTACTTGGTCAAATGCTCACAACAGACAGAGAAAACCTGCGGTGCTGACGGGCGGTTTGAAGTGGAAAGCAATTAGTGACGCAGCTGGTGAGGAACTTGTAAAAGCGAGGGACCAAATTGTTAAAGAAATAGCAAGAGTTTATAGAATCCCTAGTTATTTAATTCATGCCGATGGATCCTCGGGTCTTTATTCAAATGTTGAGAGTTCGGGTATTCAGTTTGTTAGGCACACCCTACTCCCCTGGTTAAGTCGAATTGAAGAGGGATTTAGTGGATTACTACCTGGAAATTCTTACGCTAGGTTTGATGTTTCTGAATATCAAAGAGGCGACCGTTCCAATACTATAAGGGCTGCTCAAACTGCGATTAGTTCAGGTATCTTTACTCCGAATGAAATTAGGCAGCAATTAGATTATGAACCTTATGATGGTGGTGATAACTTCTATATTGGACTTCAAGGTGCGCCTGTTGGTCCTGATATTCCACCTGTTGGCACAGATTCTGTTGAGCCTGTTCTTACTGAAAAAGAACAAGACGATAATTAATGACTGAAAATAGACACGATGATGAAAGGTCAAACTCTAGGCCACAGCCAGCTGACCAGGCGGTTGGTATTATAAAACGCATGAGCGAAAACAAGGAAAGCCGCTATTTTGAGCTTCGAGCTGAAACCGAGGTTAACAGCGATAATAATGAATTAGTTTTTAGTGGTTATGCATCTGTATTTAATTCTCCATATTCAGTTGCTGATTCTCGCGGGGTTTACAATGAAATCGTAAATCGTGGAGCTTTTACAAAAACACTCAATGAAAAAGATGACGTCAAGTTTTTAATTAATCATGACGGCATTCCTTTAGCACGTACAAAATCAGGAACCCTGGAATTAAGAGAAGATGATAAAGGTCTTTTTGTTAAAGCCAAATTAGACGAGTCAAACCCTAGGGTTGCTGAGATTGCATCTGCGTTAAAAAGAGGGGATCTTTCAGAGATGAGTTTTGGTTTTCATGCTATTAAGGATGAATTTGATGAAAACAGCGAAGTCAGAACACTTCAGGAACTTCGACTTCTCGATGTATCAGTTGTTACTTGGCCAGCAAACCCAGCAACGCTTGCGAGTATTCGCGGTGTTGACCTGGGGGAACTTCAAAACGTTTTAACTGAAGTTAGAAATGATGAAGAGCCATCTGAGGACCAAGTTAACAAAATAAAAGAAGTAATAACTCAGTTATCTGATTTATTACCGAAGCCAAAAGTTACAAAGTCATACGTAAGGGCTGCGAAAATTGACCTTGAGCTTTGGGATATGCAGAGCCGTTCTTAAAAGCCGAATAATCACTTTTCCGAACACTCACACTTATTAAAAATATTATTTCAATAGGAGAAAAAATTGAAAATAAAAGAAATGTTAGAAAAAAGAGAAGGACTCATATCTCAAGTTAAAGACTTAACTGAACTTGCTGAAAAGGAAGATAGAGACTTTAGCGATGATGAGACTTCAAACTACGAAAACCTAAAAAGCGAAATCTCAGAACTTGGTGACAGAATATCTGAAGCTGAGGAAATTAGAAAAGCTGAAAAAGAAATTGAGGAAAGTAGACAAAGACTAGGCGTTATTGAGGAACAACTCGAGCCTACTGTTGAAGCTATTTCAGAGCCGGGTGTTTATTATGAGCGTTCCGGTAACTCATTCCTAGCTGATGCTTTTAATTCTAAATTAGGAGATGCTGAAGCATCTGATAGAATTTTCAGACATCAAAAGGGATCCGAGGAAAAAAGAGACGTTGGAACTGGTGCTTTCACTGGTTTGGTCGTCCCTCAGTATCTTACTGACTTAGTTGCTGAAAAAGCACGAGCTGGAGCACCTGTATACAATGCTTTGAATAAAGCAGCCTTACCTGATAAAGGTATGAAGGTTGAACTTTCAAGGATTACAACTGGTTCAACAACTGCGGAACAAGCAAGTCAAAACGCAGCGGTATCTGAAACCAATATGGACGACACTTTACTTACTGTAAATGTTGACACCATTGCTGGTCAACAGGATATTTCGAGACAAGCGATTGAAAGAGGCACGGACCTCGAGGGAATAGTGTTTTCTGATTTAATCGCCGATTACTATACAAAACTTGATAATTTACTTATCAACGGTTCAGGAAGTTCCGGGCAACCACTCGGGATAAAATCTGTCAGTGGAATAAATACCGTGGCATATACGGACGCAAGTCCAACCGTTGGCGAGTTTTATCCAAAACTAATAGATGGTATCCAAAAAATCAATAGCAACAGGTTTGCTGCTGCTACTGCGATTATTATGCATCCACGTAGATGGGGTTTCCTATCTGCTGGTGTTGATGGCAACTCAAGACCATTAGTCTTGCCTGCTGGAAATAATCCGGATAACGCATACGGTGTTGGAGAAGCTGCTAAGTATGGACAAGTAGTCGGACAGATTGCAGGTTTACCTGTAATAAGCGACGCCAACATTCAAACAGATGCAGGTTCAGGCAATAATGAGGACATTGTTCTTATTGTTAAGTCTGACGACCATATTCTTTTTGAAGAGGCTGGTAGTCCATTTAGACTCAGATTCGACGATGTCGGGTCCGGTTCTTTAACAACCAAGTTAGTTGTTTATGGATATGTTGCTTTTGCATCAGGTAGGTACCCAGCGGGTACAACCATGGTAAATGGTACCGGATTGGTAGCACCGTCCTTTTAATGGATTTTAATGTTGAGCGGAGCAATCCGCTCAACATTATCAAAGGAGAATATTATGGCGAAAAATAAACTTTCTAAGGCGATGATTGAGGCTTTACAAGAGGAGCTCAAAGGTTATAAACTTTATAAAAAAACTAAAAGAGCAGCAGCTGTTGAAAAAATATTAAAGGATGCAGGAGTCCCGGAGTCAACATCAGCAAAACCAAAAAAAGAAACAACATCAAAAAAGAAACCAGCCGCTAAAGCAAAACCTAAAAAGTAAATAATGGCGATAACAAATGGGTATTGCACCCTGGCTGAAATTAAAGCATTTGTAAATATTACAGATGCTATAAATGATAACGAGCTAGAGGATGCGGTTAATTCTGCAAGCAGACAAATTGATGCCTTTACAGGTCGTAAATTTTACGCTGATGGTTCAACTTCAGCAAAACTATACAGAACAAGGAATCCGTACCATGTGACTGTTGATGATATTTCAACTTCTACCGGACTTGTTGTTAAGTATGACGATAATGAGGATGGAACTTTCGACACAACTGTTGCAGCATCAGATTTTGCATTACTTCCTCTCAATGGAGAAGCATTTGGTATTGCCGGGCTTGGTTTTACATCAATTGAGTTATTTACCGATGGATCTAATGAATTTCCAACAACTCAAACTAATAACAGACCATTAATTCAAATTACAGCAAATTGGGGATTTTCCGCTGTGCCTGAGCCAGTGCGCCAGGCATGTTTAATGTTAAGCAGTGAGAATTTCGCAATGAGAAACACTCCCCTTGGTATTGCTGGCGTTGGTGAGTTTGGTGTTTTGGCTGTACGTCAAAATAGACAAATCACACGAATGCTAGACCCATATCGACGTGGAGACTCCATCGGGATTGCCTGATGTCATCTTTCTCATCTGTTAGAACTGCTTTAAAAACAACTATTACTAATAACGTAAGCGGGATTCGTGTTTATGACACAATCGATGACATGATTAATGTACCAGCTGCTGTTTTAATTCCAACCTCTATAAATTTTACTGAGGCAATGGCCCGGGGTACAGACCGTTATGAGTTTGATTTAATAGTCGTAGTTTCAAGAGCGGATTCTAGGTCAGGTCAAAATGAACTTGACGGTTATATTAACGGTTCAGGCTCGAATTCGATTCGGCAAGCTGTATTTGAGAATGCAACTCTAGGCCAATCAGACACCTCAGCGGTCGTCACTACAATGAGTGACTATGGAGCAACTTATGCAGTTAATGGCGTTGAGTCAATTGGCGCAAGGCTTTCAATTACTGTTTACACGAAGGGGTCAAGTTGAAGTATAAAATTGTTGGTAATAAAAGAATCAATAATAAAGAACCAGGAGAGGTCATTGAACTTAAAGACCCATTTCTTGCACAATCTTTAATTGATGGTGGTCATCTTGAAAAAGTAAAGGGATCCGTTAAAAAAAAGGGTAAAAATGCCGAAGGGTAGAAAATATAAAAGCGGTAAAAAATACAGCATGGGTTCAAAATCTAAAGGTCGTAAATAAAACATGGCTAATTTTGTATTAACAGATGGCCGCTTATTTCTTGGTGGTTATGATTTATCAAGTCACACGCAGTCTATGACCCTGGATTTAACAAGTGATGACGTTGACGTTACTCCTATCAACTCCGGAGGTTTTAGGTCAAAAATTGCAGGACTAGCCGATGCTAGCTTAAGTGCGAATGGTTTTTTTGAAGCTGGAGATGATAAGCCTGACGCTTTGCTTGGAGTTTCAGTTGGCTCTGAAATAATTGGAACCGTATCCCCTACTTCATCTGCTGGTGATATTGCATATTTTTTAAAGTCTAGACAATTTTCTTATAATATTGGTGGAGCTATCGGTGATGTTATGCCCTTTTCTATTAGTAATTCTAATAGTTCGGACCGTGCGGTTCGTGGGACTATCATGGTCGATGATTCTGCAAATTTGACAGCAAGCGGTAATTCAACCGGGAGACAGCTTGGAGCGGTTTCAGCTGCAAAATCTGTATATGTTGCTGCTCATGTAGTTTCTGTATCAGGCACTTCGACTCCGACTTTGACGGTAAAAGTACAAAGCGATGATAATCCATCTTTTACTTCTGCAACAGATAGAATAACTCTTACTAATTTTACAGCCGCAGGAGCTCAATATTCAAAATTAGCAGGTGCTGTAACAGATGATTACTGGAGAATAAATTACACTTTATCAGGCACTAGCCCGTCTTTTAAATGTTTTATTACAGTAGGTATAGTTTAATTTTTAAATAGGTTTTAGTCGGGCAACCGATTAAAAAATGGACTCCTTGTTGTTAACCCTATAAGGACCCGGTACCTCTAGCCTTGTCGCGTCACAGCACGGGTACCGGGATTGTCCACTCTAGGCCATAACTGTTTAGATCCACATTCTTTAAACTATCATTTGGTCATATGGCTAATGGATTTAAAGTATTTTCAGTATCTGAGGTTTTAACTGCTGCGGATGTAAACGATTATTTAATGGAGCAAAGCATAGGTATCTTTGCTGATGCAACGGCACGTGATGCTCAGATTACAAGTCCTATTGAAGGTCAGTTTGCCTACTTGGCCGATTCAAATACACTTTTCTACTATACCGGCGCAGCCTGGGCATCCTATATTGGAGATGGCGACATAACGGGTGTAACAATAACAACCGCCGGAACTTCAGGTCTTGGCGGAGGGGCCACGGCATCGTCTGGTGCTTTTAGCTCAACCTTAACAATTGCACCAAACTCAGCAACTTCTGCAACTGTTGCATCTGATGACATCGTTTTAATTGGCGATGCTGATGATTCAAATAATTTAAAAAAGACAACCGCTGGGGATATAGCGGGCCTTGCATCAGCAGGGGTTTCCCTAGGTTTAGTATTGGCTTTAAGTTAAGAGAGGATAAAAAATGGCAGATACCTTACATTCAGTCGCAGGACAACTCGGAACAAGCACAGCAGATATTATTGACGCTGTACCTAGTTCGACAACTGAAACAGCAATAGGAATTTTAATTTCTAATGTTAATTCAAGTAGTTCTGATGTTACTGTCGATTTAAGTATTACAAAATCGGGTGGAACATTAAGAAACATTTTAAACGACGTTTCATTACCATTCGGGACAACTATACAAATAGATAGCAAGATAGTACTCGAAACAGGCGACATCTTACAGGGATTATGTTCAACTGCGTCAAGTGCAGATTATACAGTTTCATTTCTTAGACAAACTTAAAGGGGCTATTTATGGCTTACTTAGGTACGCAACCAAATGATGTAAAAAAGAATACAGGTTTATATACACCTAGTGAAATACTGCAATTAGAAAAAGATGGACATTGGGGTGGTTCATTAGAGTTATTAGAAAGTAAAGATTTAACAGGCACTAATCCAACTGCTTTAGATTTTACAAATATGCAAGAAAATAATTATAATGTACATTTATTAACATACAATAATTTACAGATAACTAGTGGCTCAGACACAATAAGATTAAGAGTTTCAGATGATGGTGGTAGTACTTATGAAAGTGCAAGTGTTTATGATTCAGCAGTAAGAATTTTAAGATATAATGCAACTTTTGCAACACCATCTTTTAGGGTTAATTATAACGCTTTTGATAGAATTGGGCAAAATGCAGTAGACCAACCTTATAGTGGATACATATATATTTATAATGCAGGGGATTCATCAAAGACTACAAGTATTAGTTTTCATAATTCAACTATGGAAGATGGTTTTAGATATGGTGGTGGTACATATAAAGTTACTTCAACAATTAATGCTCTAAGATTATATTTATCTACTTATGAATTTAAAGATGTTGGCTCTGTTGTTAATTTATATGGGATAAAACAATGAGTAATTTAAGACTGATTAATGAAACAGTAATAAATACACCTATAAACACACTTCAAATTACAGATATATTTTCTAGTGATTTTAACACTTATTGCATTGAAGTTGTTGGAATTTCTTGTGAGTCAAGTCTTGATAATAATTCAGCAACTATACAGCTACTTGATGCAAGTGGTAGCACTATATTTGATACTAATCAAATGTTTGAATATGATTTTTTTAGAGGTTTTGACAGTACACCTTTAGAAATTGGTGGAACAGGCAGAGATGAATTTGGGCTTATTTACTATGATGATGATGCAGATAATGCTTTTACTAACATGACAATGTGGATATTTAATCCCTTTGATACTGATAAATATACATTTCATATATCAGAACTATCAGGGGTTATGAGGAGACCATCAGATGACCATGTTGCTATGTTTGCTAAAGGAATGGGAGTACACCAATCACAGGAAACAATTACAGGTTTATCATTTATTAACAGAGATAGTTTGAACATAGCAACAGGCACTTTTAGGACTTATGGGCTTAGGAGAGATGATAGCTAATGGCAGGGAATATAGTACAAGTTAACACTAACACTATAACTACTAATGTATCACAGGTTATTTTGACAGGAATAAATACTGATGATATATATTTTTGTACTTTTGATAATGTATCAGCTTCTAATGATAATAAAGGAATACAAGTGAGAGTTGGTAAAAGTGGTGTTTTACAATCAGATTCTAATTATAGGTATCAATATTTAAACCTTAGAACAGATACTTCTTATTCAGAAACTAGGGGTACTAATGCAGGTGTTGCAGTTGGTAACTCTGGAACTAATACAGGAGAAACAGGACAAGGCATAGTTTACCTTTATAATTTTAATTCAAGTAATGAGTTTAGTTCATACTCTATTGCAACATCTTTTTTGAATGCAAGTCCACACAATACAGGAGCTATGGGTGGAATACAACATGCTGTTAATAGTGCAAGTGATTCTATTGGGTTTACTGCTAGTAGTGGAGATTTAGCAAGTGGAACTTTTACTCTTTACAGACAGGTAGGTAGCTAATGAGTGAATATGGATACATACCAGAAGCACCAGAACAAAGTTTTGGAAATAATAAAGGGATATTTACACCTAAAGATATTTATGATCTAACAAGAGCAGATAAATACACTAACTATGGACAATTAGAATTAATTGAAACTCAAAATATAACAGGTGTATCAAGCACAACTTTTTCTGATTTAGGAAATTATAATGTACATTTTTTAACTGTAAATGATTTTCAACCAGTTCAAGATGGAACAGATTTGAGAATTAGATTTATTTCTAATGGAACAGAATATACAACAAATTATCAAAGAGCTTTACAGTATGGATATTCAACAGGTACTAATGGAGAGGAAAAAAATTCAGCAGGAGATTATTTTAGAGCTGTTTTCAATACAGGTAGTGCAACTAATGAAAAAGGAAACTCTTATACATATCTTTATAATTTATTAGACAGTTCAAAATATAATTTTGCTACTCAACAATCTGTAGTTATAGGTGCAGAAACTCACCCAACTATGAAATATATGTTTGGAAGTTATGTACAAACAAGTGCAGTAGCAATGGACACTATAAAACTTTACAATGTTTATAACAATGTTTCAGCAGACATATCTCTATATGGCATAAAGGAATATTCATAATGGCTACTGATTTAGAATTTATAGAACAGTTTGAAGTTACAGGAACAGTTCAATCTTTAGATTGTGATAATGTTTTTACAGATAAATATGATGTTTATTATTTAACAGTTGCATTGAAAGAAAGTTCATCAGGGAATAACCAATGGATAAGAATGAGATTAATTGATAATACAGGAACAGTTATAACTGCAAGTGAATATGATTATGCACAGTTAGTTATGCCAGCTAATAGTGGTTTTTATGACACCAATAGAGCAACAGGACAAAATGTTATTTTATATGGTGGTATTGGATATACAGATGACACAGGAAATGGTGGTAGTTTATATGTTTATAATCCTAATGACAGTTCAAGTTACACATTTTTACAAGCACAAGCAGGTAGCACAGTAGGTAATGTTTTATATGGAACTAAAGGAATTTCAGTACATAAATCTGCTGAAACAATTAGAGGTATAAGATTTTTGACAAGTGCTTTTTGGGGTAGTGGAACAGTATCAGTATATGGAGTTAAATAATGGCAGGTAGCTTAATAAAAATAGATGAAGAAATAGTTACATCAGCAGTAGCAAGTGTTACTTTAACAGGTATTGATAGCACTTATGATGTGTATA
>Ga0070750_10001419_pt1 | contig 13352 bp, 5 predicted proteins | sample VirMetDEL_Nov_24_FD_77013 | JGI IMG/M metagenome (GOLD analysis project Ga0070750, IMG submission 77013) | Aqueous microbial communities from the Delaware River and Bay under freshwater to marine salinity gradient to study organic matter... | ecosystem: Environmental > Aquatic > Marine > Coastal...
AATAACTGTAAACACCCTGAAACGGGTATCACTTTATCTACTGTTATTCATGCTGAAGCTAATGCAATCTGTAAGCTTGCTCGTACTAGCGGTGCTGGATTGGATGCCACATTGTACACTACGCTCTCGCCTTGTATCGAGTGCACTAAGCTTATCCTCCAGTCTGGTATCAGCGAAGTTGTCGTTGATAAAGCGTATGAGAAAGATTTAGAAGGATTTAAAATTCTTAATGAGAAAGGTATGATAAGGGTATGCAAATCTATTACCAAAGAATAGAGACTTTACCCGATTATGTTGCTTGGGTCCGATGTAATCCTGAAGATCGCAATCAAGTAGAGGAAATGTTTCCTAAAGATAAATACGAACTACTGATTGCAGTACAACCTAACTATGACCCTATAACTTGCTCACAACAAGTACTTTACAATCCACCCGCTCCAACTTGGGGCTTAGATGTATGGAAAAGAGAATCAAATGGAAGATGTGAAGGACTATCTTTTAACGAAGATAAGAAGTGAAAACTTAGGTGTTAAGCCTAGGCGTAATCTACAGCTAATGCGTATGATTGATACCGATGGTGTAGATATGCTAGATTTTCTTATTGAAGACATGATTTCTTTTGCCAGAAAAACTATACAACGTTGTTTTAAACGTAGTAAAGTAGAAGGTGAAACCCCTATTACACAGGCATCGATGGCTATCGGCAAGTATATTGTTGAAGGCTGGGACAGTAACAACGTTAACTTCAGAGACCATGTTCGTGTTGGTGATCTCATCATCGAAGGCTTTGTTATGTGTGACTACATTACTATCTCAGTAGGCCACATGAAAAGTCGTAAGCCAGTTACAATCCATGCTACTAATAAATGGGGCGAAATGGAAGCTATTGCCGGTAGAACGGTATGTATATCGGCAGAACCAATAGCGCCAATAACTTCTTTAATACAAGCTAATGGTAGAAGCGTTATTAAAACTTGGGATAAGTCTAAAGAATATAAGTTTATTAAGCATAAGGCTGCCCCATTTGTAAAAGCAATTGATAAGCTGCAAGCTACAAGGTGGCTTATTAACAAAGATGTTCATACTGCTATTATAGAGCATTGGGATTCATTCATTAAAGATGAGATCTTTGATGGTAAAGATACAAAAGAAAATGAAAAGCTGTATCAACGTCAATCTTCTAAGAACAGAGAAGTTAAAGAGGTAATGGCAATTGCTGATAAGTGGTTAGATACTGAGTTTAGCTTTTATCTAGATGCAGATTATCGTGGGCGGCTATACTATAGCGAACCCTTCTTTAATTTTCAAGGATCAGATATTGCTAGAGGACAACTTCTTTTTGCTAAGGGAAAAGTGTTTGATGAATCCGCTAGCTTTTGGTTAGGTGTACATACTGCTTGTTGCTTTAATCAGTCTTATGGTATTGATGAAATTCCTAATTGGGTTACTACAGATTATCGTAGCGTACTCGAGCAAGAAGAACTTGATACCATCTCAGTAGACAAGATGACACTTGAAGATAGGGCACAGTGGACTCAAGAGAATATTGAAGAGATTTTAGAGTTAGGTGAAATGGGAATCATTGCACATGATGCAGAAAAATCTATTTCATTTCTAGCTTGCTGCATTGAGTGGTATAAGTACTCAAAGTCAGAAGGTACTTTCTTGACACACCTACCTATCCCTATTGACGGTGCAAATAACGGATGGCAACACCTAGGCGCTATGTCTAAGGATGCCCTGACGGGCAACCTCGTAGGGTTAGTGCCTACTAAGGTTCAAAACGACTTCTACGTACAGGTAGCTAAGCGACTTACTCAGCGTATGCCGGAGTGGTTTGAAGAAAGACAGATGCCAATGAAGCATATCCGTAAGGGTATTGCTAAGCGTGGTGCTATGACGCGTGCTTATAGTTGTGGACAAAAGAAAATGTCTGAGTCTATGTACAGTGATTGTTACCAATTTGGATTTACTACTGAATATAATATAAGCACTTGGGATTGTGATGAGCTTAGTAATCAGGTTATTCGAGCTATCCAAGAAGTTTGTCCTGGACCGCTAGAAACTATGAGATACCTACAACGATTAGCTGATCAAGAGATTACTAATTGGTATCAAGATTACGGTACTGATAGGGGTAAAGGAATTGAGTGGATTACCCCTTCAGGATTTCCAGTTGTTTATGAGTGTTATCGCACAAGACCTGTTAAAGTCGATTGCTACGGTTTTAATACTCCTAAAGGTGAAATAAGATTTAAACACGTTATTAGAGAAAAGACAGATATCCCTGATAGACGTGGCTTTATGTGTGGTATTAGTCCTAACTTTGTTCATAGTATGGATGCCTCTCATATGGCTCTTGTTGTAGCTGATTGGAAAGGAGATTTTGGCGCTGTGCATGACTCTTACAGCACCCATGCAACGGATGTTGAAACACTTATGATTAATACAAGACAAGAGTTTGTATCAATGTATGATATAAATAATTTCTACGATAGTATTCCTTTCGGTAAAAACTATCAAGGCATTGTGCCTACGATTGGTACCCTAGCTATAAAAGGTGTACTTGAATCAGACTATTTCTTCTGTTAGGAGGTTACTATGGCAGAAAATAAAAATTGGCTATCTCAATTAGGTCATGATGTTAATGATCTTGATTTTAAAGAGTTAGGAATTGCAGATGATATTATCGGTTCAGAAAGTTTTAACCGTGTAATGTTAGATAAAGCTCATGCTGAAAACTTAGCTGGCTATATTGCACAAGGGCTTGACGAAAAACAAGCTCGGCATAAGGCAGATAAGCAAAGAAGTATGGCATTAAAGGCTGCGAAAGCTGCAGGACTTAAGCTATAAAATAAAATACCCCACAAGGTTTCCATATAGGATTCCCTGTGGGGTATTTTTATTTAGCTATATTGCTCTTTGCGCTTACGCTCTCTAGCAATTTCTTTTCGACGAGCATTAACTTCACTAATCATTTCTTTAAACTCATTATCTACATTCATAATGTTTATTACTTTAAAGAATAGACTTTGAAATTGATCCGCAGTAAGAGGTACATTTTCTTTTCCAGGAAAATAACCATACTTAATTGCTTCTGCTCGAATACCATTAATGGCCTTCATAGCTTCGTCTTTAGCTTTTGCTCTACGTCTTTCTTTAGGATCACCGTTTGGATCACCGTCTGGCATATCACGATTTATAATGGCACCCATGCGAGTACCTCCGTTTGGACCTATTGATAATAGATCACTTAAGATTTTATATTTACCGTTAACACCAATATTAAACGTATCGCCTGATGCTTTTGCATTATCAATACGGAGTTGCATTGTTTTAAGAAGATCTTTAAAAGCACTATACTCAGCTTCTAGCATATTAAATCCCTTTTTAGGATCATCGCTATTCACCTCTTCAAAGACATCATTAGCGGTCTTTGCTAAAGTATCAAATGAATTAGCATCACCCATAAATGCATCATAGACTTGCATTACGGTTGGTGTAACCGCAGCATTGATAACTCTAGTTACTGTACGTTGTGCAACCGTAGCATCTATGTTCTGGGTAAGGTTAACTGCTGCCTGATTTCGTAGCTTACTACCTAAATCTGGTTTACTGTAATCACCTTCTCCAACATACCTACGTTTAGCCCTTGCAGATGGTGAAGCAACTGCCTTAGTTACTTGTATGTCTGCAACTTGGCGACCTCTAAATCCGCGTTCTGCTTTTAGAGCTTCGCCATATGTAACCCGTGCAGTGTTATCACCATACGGCGCAAACTTTTGTTGACCTTGAGGAAATGCTACTCGCGGATCTACTGGTAAGTATTCAACTCCACCAGCTTGCACTACAAATCCATTTGCCCCTACAATATTCATCATCTCATCTGCAAAGTTAAAGATTCGACCTGCACGTTTAACTAACATTGAGTGTTCAAGTGCACCACCTAATCCAACAAGTAATCCTTGTTCTAGATGCTCACCTAACCGATTAATTGTTCCTTCATAGCTAAGAATTCCGTTAGCCATTAATCCTTCAAACAATTTTGGGTTATCATCAATAAACTTTTTTGCAGTGTCTTTATGAAATGCAGGATCTTTACCATAGATAGAAGTCATAATCGGAACTTTCATTAACTTTTTAATCTTCCTAGGATCATTACCAATTATCCTAAAAATCTCTGTCCAATACTCATCTTTCTCTAGCTTATCATTATCAGCCATAATTCTGAAGACTTGCTCTCGAAGATCTCCTTCAACAGCCTCTTCGTTTTGATAGAGAACCCCTCCCCTTTCAAGAATATTTTTAACTCCCATTTGGTAGCCTTGAATAACGGCTCCATTTGAGTTACCATCTACTTCTGCTTTAACTCTGGTAGCGAATTTCATTGGCTTATTATTTGCTCTTGCCTGTTTAGCAACAACATCATAAGCTCCTAATTCATGTAGAGCATCTAACGCAAAATAGAAAGTATCATTTTCCTCATGTTGGCTTAAAAAGTTTTCTAATCCTTCGCTTGGAATAAAAGGTTCTGGCTGAGGAACTGCAGTATTGTTTTGAACTGCAGCCTTAGCTAGATCATTATACTGTTTATTTTTCTCACGATAATTATAGACTTCCATTGCTAACATTCGAATAGCACTATTAGGCTGTGATAACTCATCTTTCAAAGCTTTTAGTTGATCCGTTGATGACAGCTTATCCGCATCTAATATTAAGGAACGGGCTAATACTCTAAAGAAACCTGATTCGCCTTTAAGTGGTTTATCTGACTGCGAATCTTTAATTGCTTTATCTAAAGCTACTAGTCCACCTTTAGGAGATACGGTAAACAATGAAGGCATACCACCTGCAACCAAGAACCTAGCAAGCTTATCTGACTGGTAATTAAGTTCATCATTAGTAATCATCATTCGTGATGAGTTATTAATTACACTATAGCCATAATAGAACGGAACATTAGAACGATTAACTCCATCTTTAAGTGTATCACTACGTTCTAGTAGATGATCTCTTTGGATTGAAACTGCTTGTCTATTAGCAGCATCAAAGAATGCAGACTTAATTGCTTCTTCTTCGGTCTGACCTTGTTGTAGGAACTCGTTAACATCTGCACCAACATCTGAAGGTTGAATACGTCCTTTAGCATACTTATAAAGAAAGTCATTATAGAGAGATTGTCTTTTATTGTTAAGATACTTCTCATCTTGTTTAGCAATTCTTGCAAATACACTATTACGATTCTTAAGCCCTCCAGATAATACACCTGCAAATAAAGTTGTTGCATGGCTTGGCACTGTATGTTGAACACTACTTAAGGCATCAATGGCATCCTGAACTTCCTTAGTTAAAAAGTTTTTCTCAGGAGCAGCAGTAATACGCTTTTGAGTGCTTGCTCCTTCACCCCTTAGCCTGCCCTGATCTGTTCTAGTTAAAGAAACAGGCCTATCTTTAGTTTGAGCAATACCAAGTGCACGTCTAATACCTCGGCGTAATGCTCTTATTTTTCTATCGCCTTCACGGGTAGTAACAAAGGTCATTGTTTTTCTACCTTCAGCATCTGTTACTTCTTTGCCTTGCACAAAGTCAAATATTTTTGAATCAGCAAAGCCTTGTAAAACTGCTTGACCTAATAAACTTTGTTCTTCAGGAGTCATACGTGATTGGTAGCCATACCCTTCAGATACACCTTTAAATAGCTCAGCTGGATCATCCATTTGAGTAGGAAATAAAAAGCGTTCCATCATACGCCCAACTTCTGGCCCAAGAATATTTCTATTTAGAGCACTAGCATGTTGTTTCTTACTAGCTTCTTCATCAGTCTCAGAGCTTTGTAATGACATCTTATTAGACAATGCTAAAATAGTTGCCATGATTGCAGCACGACCAGCTTCTTTTCTTATTTTTGAATTAGGATCAGTTGGATCTTCAGATAAGTTTAATTTAGTATCATTACGCATGATAAAATTAAGAGCATCTGAGTTTTCAAAAATAATTCTTTGAGGATCTGAAGATAAAATATCTTGATCTACATTATCTAAATCAATTTTAGTTCCAAAAAGATTTGATTGTGTACTTGTAAAATCAAATGAATTAGCACCACTATCTAGCATAGCTGAAAATTTCATCATGCTATTTTCATGTAGGCCTTCTTCACGAAGTGCATCATCAACTGCCGGATCAACTGCTTGTGCAAAAACTGAAGATTCCTCATCAGAAATAACACCACGCGGCATTGCTTGCTCTTCAAGAGTAGCTACAAAGCGTTCACCCTTTTGTGAAGGAGTAAGCTCACGAACCCTGTCTACTGCAGGATCCGGTCTTGATCCTTGTTGAACATACTCATACATAGGATCTTGAGTTGCTTCTGCAACTTGTTCTGGCGTTGGTGCTATTTCAGTGTAAGGTTGTAGCTCTGCAGGAGCCATATTTTCAGGTGCAGTACCTCTAAAGCCTTGCGGTTCTATTGCTTGCGAAGGCTGTGCCATTCGAGATTGCAATTCTTCAACAGGTAGTTGTTGTTCTAGCGCACTCTTAGTTGCCATTCTATCAGCTAACGCTGCAGCCATAGTTGCTTGAGTATCTTCTGTGGCTTGTGCAATATCCTGTTGTTGTTGTTGTAATTTCTTTTGTCGATTACGGCTTCTGAAATCAACATCAGACGCTCTATTACTAATATTAATATTAACCACAGTTATTCTCCTTGATTAAATGGCCATTGAGTAGGCGATCTTCCTTGCAATATATCGGTTATTGCATTTCTAACGGGTGTTATTGGTGCTACTCCAGGAATTAATTTAGTGCCTGCACGTAGTGAACCTTCGTAATCACCTTGACCAATTTCTTTAATTAGTTTACCTGCTGTAAAGCCAAGCCTTGCAGAAGGCGCACCTCCAACTGTCTCTCCGAATATTCTACCTGCAATTCCTTCGTCCCGATCCGCATACAATGGGAATGCAGCATTAAGTATTCTTTCGCTTGTACCTAATACTCCAGAATTCATTAGTGCTCGTTGTACTAATTGTTCATTAGAAAGATATGGTGTTGAGCCTCCAAACTTAAGATAATCTTTAAGCCATTGAGAAGCCCCTGCAGTAGCAGTCATTACGCATATCAATGCAAAAGTGTTGTATTGCATTCGAGGACTACCGTTTTTAAGATAGTCATTCCAAAGTTTAGGTACAATGTTTGCAGTGAAAGTAGAAATAAAGCCATTAAACTGAACAAATAGTTGAAAGTGAGGATCCTGGAAAAACAATGGTCTGTTATAAGCTTGTGGATTTTGTACTCTATCGTTAACAAAATACCAAGTTACAGTTTCCATTTGCTCCTGAATAAAATCCATATCAGCTGCTATTTCAGGATCATTAGGATTCATTTTAATTAATCGATCGTATAATGTTCTGCCTTCTGCGTTCTTATCCGTATTAGTATATTTCTTTTGTATACGAATAAACTCATCTACATCCATACCTAAGTTAGCTAGCTGACGATATACCTCTAATTGGTCTTGATTATAAGGTTGCCGTTTAGTTTTAACATTAAGGATTGGGCTACCTTTCTCAGCTGCATTCCATTTAGTAAAAGATACCTTAGCATTTAAATTAGTTTCATTAGCTAAAAGAATTTTAATTCTATCAGAAACAAAACCAGCTACAGCAGCTGCTGCAATTGATCTTTGTAATTGAGTTATTCCTGCAATACCTGTAAACTTAAAGAATTGTTTTTGCCACCAAGCTTTACTAATATCAGTCTCACCTAATCCATAGCGAGTAGCTACGGTTGCATCATCAGGAAATAGACCTGCATTAATAAGGTCTTGAACTGATTGCCTGTAAATAGGTAGATTCGGCTGTGTTTTCAAAGCAGGATTCTGCTTCATATTAACAATGCCTTTAAAGATTTCTACTAGCTCACCTGTTGCAGAATAAATTCCACGTTTAACATCAGAAGACCCACGACCTTGCCATAGTATCATAATAAATTCAGGAATAGAACTAAAAGCAGCTAACGGAAGACCTACAGTAGATGCATAAAATGCACCCGCCCTTTGGAGGTTAGCAATCTTTCTATTTTTAATCGGCTTATAGTTACCTGTTCCTGCATCAATAATGTTTTTAGTATGGTAAGCTACCTCTGCAATCTCATCATCAGATAGACCTTCATTTTTCATTTCAGAATATAGCTGGTCTAAGTACTTACCGCCTTCACCAAAGTATTCTGTGTAGGCTGCATATTTAGCTGTTTGATCTGCTCTATTAATTAAGTTTTGAAGGATATCTGTATTCGCAAATTGTTCATAGCCTGGAATGCTAGATAACTTTTTTGTTGCATCACCTTTAACCGAGCCTGGAACATGAGCTACTCCTTCTACAATCGAGAAGTCTGTAACATCTTCATTGTTAGAAATCTTATTATACATTTCTTCAATTTCAGCTTCAGAATAAGCTTGTTTGCCATTAGAATCTTTTATACTACGCATCCATTTAAGCCAAGCGTCTCGATTATCTCTTACCTTTTTCCAATCCCATCCTTGAGTATCTAACCAATTCTCAAAGATAAGATCTGAACGATCACTTCCTTGCCCTAAGTAAGTTGTATTACGCAACTCATAATCTGAATCCATATAACTTTGCAATTCATTTATAGTTGTTAAAATAGAATCATAGTTTTCCATTACTTCTTGGTCATTAAGTAATGCATCACGATCGCCTTTCGCAGCAACAAATCTACGTATCATATCAGATATCCGATTAGAGCTAGATACCCTATCCGGCATACCAAATCGTTTAAAAATACGTTGAGCATTTAACTGATTAAGTAAATCAGCCCTGTGTTTCTGTTCCATTGCGCCAACATCACGCCCTGAATAAAGCCGACCTAGCGGTTGACCTACTAAAGCATAAAGCTTTCTAGCTGCAGCTGAACGCCGCAATAACTCTGGACGAAAAGCAGTAGTAGCCGCTGCACGGTATAGCTCAGGTAAATACTTAGTTGGATTTTTAATTTTATCCCAAAGAGAACCTCGTTGAACTGCTCCTTTAGTTGCATAATCAGCGCCAAGCCTTCCCCCTTGTGTAGTGAAAGTCTTTCTTTTTAATTCTCTAGTAATATCTTCAGTAGAGCCTTGCTTACCTAACTCTTGTGATATCCGATCATAAGGATTTAACTTATCGATACGGCCTAGCATAAGCCCTTTGCTCATTGCATAGCGATCACCTGCTTCTACAATAGAGCCAGCGCCACCAAAACTTGCACCAAGAGAACTACCCGCAACTGCAGCAGAAGCTAACAAGTTACTAAACTCATTAGGATTAAAGTTTTCTTCAAGCCCACCTTCTGACATTTGTTTAGACGCAATATAGCCAGTGCCTTCTTGTGCTGCTTCAGTTAAGCCTTCCATAATAGCACCGCGACCAGCGCCTTTTAAAATATCTTTAACTAGGCTACCGCGATTAACATGATCAGCAGCAAAGTTACCCATGCCCTGGATAGCGCCTTTAATTACTGATTTACTTTCTTTATTAATTAAAGCAAGCGCTTGTTTAGACGTCATGCCTGGGTTTAGTCGTTTAAGTTCCTTAGCTACTTGAAGCCTACCTGTTTTAGTCAGCAGTTTAGAAGGCGCAAGAATACCTTGCATACCTAGACGATCCATAACTGCCATAGCAGTACCTGCAATTAAGGACCCTGCAGCTTCTTTTCTACCTTTTGGTCCTTCAATATCATTCCATACATTACCAGAATGAACTCCTACCATCGAGCCATAAGCTAGCGGGATAGACGCACCAAAAGTTACTGGTGAAAGTAAATGACCTGCAGTTAAGGTAATTAGATAGGGGGCTGACATAGCCATATTATTGGTTAGGTATTGCCACCCATCCCATAGACCATCTACATCTCTAAAATCTAGATTCCTAAGAATAGGCGCATTAGCTAAGTCTTCCTTAGCAAGTTCAACTTCAGTAGCTCCCCACCTTTCTAAGTCTTCGCTGCCAAGACCTACCCCTGCTAACTCAGCAAAGCCAGCTAAGGCAGTAGACATTCCTTTCCAACCTGTATTCCATGACTGAGCAAACTGATTACGGGCAACGCCCATCATATCTCTGTCACCATACGAAAAATCAATAGCATTAAATGGTAAACTTCTTGTATCAAAGTTACCATCAAGTGCAGCATCATAAGCTGCTTTGTAGTCTTCTTCAGTAGTTAAATCATAGCCTTTTTGAAGTGCAATAACTTGCATTACCGAGTCTAAGTATTCTTTTTCATTGTTAGCAGATTCTTTAAAAAGAACAGGCATTTGTTTTATTTTGCCTAATTCTTCCTGAATAATGTTTTGATAATCACGCTTACCTTTTAACTGTGCTTGCAGTCGGCCTTGCTGTGCTGCACGAATTCCTTCTGCATCTGTAAATACATTTTCATCGATAGCACCTGACTTATACAGAGCATTTGTAAGATCGCCGCCCTCATCATTTTGAATACGAGCTACTGTACGACCGTAAGAATCAAGCCCAGTATCTACTATTTTATTATAGCCGCCTTCTTCAGCAATACGAGATACTGCCTCTAGCGTTTCATCCGCACCTAACTGCCCCTGCACAAAACGTAATTTTCCATCTCTTCGAATTACTTTACTTGTTTCAGGAGCATTAAGTCCTTGGATTCGGATATCTTTACCGCCGAAACCTTCGACAGTATCGGCATCTATCCATCGGCGAGAATTACCTTCCTCATCAATAAAGTCTTCTGCCATGTTAACCTCCTATTATAAATAAAAAAACCCTAAGAGACACTCCCCTATAAGGGCGTATTATCTCTTAGGGTATAATTCATAGTTTACCGTCTAGTTTTGCTTGTTCAATAATTGCTTGAACTTCACTAGCCGGAGTTCTAGACATCCATAAAGTAAATGGTGTCCACTCATTTGCTGGATCTTTCTTTTTCTTATTATTTTCCCGTTTTTTATTTACTAGCTCTTCAAAATTAACATCACTAGATGAGTCAAGATCTGGATATTCGCTTCTTAGATTATAAGCTGCATAGGTAGCTGACCAGAGATTTTCATATGCTTCAGCATAGCCTTTATCTTTAGGCTTGAGCCTTTTACCGTCTGGACTTCTAACTTCTCTTTTAATCATATCATCAAGCTTATTCATGTTGTTTTCAGAAGCACCATTCATTGCAAATTGAGGTACACCTGTTAAGACTGACATTGTTTCAGCATTAATATATGCGCGAATACTATTTGGTTTAGTTCCTTTACCGCCTGATTGTTTATAATCAATTGTATCATTTACAAATTTAGTAATAGCATTATTAACGCTAATTTGTAATTCAGGAACATCATTAATCGAAACACCATTCTGACGAAGAATTTCTCTAAACCTACTTTCAGCTTCACTTGCTAACTTAACAGAATCAATAGCAACACGATCATCGTAGTCAACTTTATTACGTGTTCCTGCTCTTAAATTTCTTTCAGCGTTTGCAGTAGCAGTAGCACTTTCAAATGCTTCCTTGAAGTTTCTAGTCATGTTATCTCTATTAAGATTTTCACTCCAAGGCTCTAATAAGTCTGCAACTTCACTAACAGGTGTAAACTTACCTTCATATTCTACATACTCATTTCCATCTGAACCTTCAAATCGTTGTACTTTACCAACTCCTGCAATATAAGAATTGCCTGTAGGCTTAACCATAGTTAATGCTGTTTTCTTTTCCTTTAAAACAGAATAGTCTCTAGTCTTTTCAAATTCTTTGCGAGAAGCCTCAGTAAAGTCTTGATAGTCTTTACCACGAATATCTTCTTGATACTGTTTTTCTTGAGCATCAATCCGTTCAACATAATTTTTCATTGAGTAGTTAAGTGAGTCACCATGATCATAACCCATAATGCGAGAGCCTGCATAAGTAACAAGCATCCTAGCAATTTCAGGTCCACTAAACATACTAGAAAAAGTATCTTTAAACCAGCCACCAACTTCACTAGCTACTTCATCAAACTTAGATTTAACTTCAGGATTTTCAGGTAGGGAATTAATAAGCTCATTGATACCTGCTTCACCTGCAGGAGTCATTACATTAACTTTACCAAGCTGTTGCCTAACAGTATTAGCAGCATTTTTCTTTTGCGTTGTTTCTGATTTTGGCGGTGCAGTATCATCCGGCTTTGGCACTTCTTGTGAAACTGTTTTAGCTTCAGCTACAAGTTTTGCCTCTTCTTCTGCCTTCTTTTTATTCTGAGCTTCTTGTTGAGCCAGAGCTTTATCATTTGCTTCTTTAGCAGCTATTTCGTTTGCGTTAGCTGCTTTAGTTGCTTCTGTTTGTTTAGCAATTAAGGAAGCATTTGCATTTGTTTCAATTAGTTTTCTTAACCTTTCTCTTTCGGCTTTAGCAGCAGCAGCAGCATTAGTTGCTCTTGTGCCTGTTTCCATTACTTCAATTGCAGCTGCTTCAGCCGCTTGTGTTTCAGCAACAGACGCCGAAGGATCTACAGGTACAAGGGTCGTTGCTTCAGGATCACCAAGATCAACCTCTGGCTTAGGAACTACTTGTAGACCAGCATCATCCATTGCAGCAATCTTACTTTTTTCATTAGCTAATGATTCGGCTAAAATAGCTTCATCCCGAATACGCTGGTCTTCACTACCTGCAATTTGAGTAGGTACACGAGGTCCAGTTACAGGATCTGAGTATTGACTAAAATCAATTGGTTCTGGAACAGCCGCAGTTGGAGCTGGAACATTACCAACAACTTTTCTACGAGTAACACCAAATTTATCTGGATTAGACATATTAGCCATTATTTTACCAGCATAAGCTTGTCCACGTGGTCCAAGCGCTTCTGTTCCAGCCTTAGCTTTGCGAACATTACCTGCACCAGAGTGATAAGCAGTAAGTACTTCTTCAGGAGTAAAGTCAGGATTAGCGCTAGCAATACCTGCTAAATAATTTCTAGCAAATTCTCTAGACTTAGCAGGATCACGGATATCTTCTATTGCAAGCGGAGGAACATTCATTCCAGGTTGTTGAGCTGTTGCTGGCATAATCTGATAAAGACCTTGCGCTCCTACCTCAGAAGTAGCCATAGGATCATCTGAAGATTCAACCATTTTAAGACTGTCAAGTACTTCATCAGTTAACCAAGAAGGTACCTTACTGCCTACAGCAGAATACATAGGACCACCGTCTCTATCGCCAAGCCGTTGACCAAGACTATTTAACATCCCATCATAACGAGGTATTTCCATTCCACCAGCAGCATAAGTAGGAATAGGTCCACCTTGTGCTTTTTGTATCATGCGACCTTGTTCATTCATTTCATCAATTTTTTCTTGATTACCAGG
>Ga0070750_10001421_pt1 | contig 13344 bp, 12 predicted proteins | sample VirMetDEL_Nov_24_FD_77013 | JGI IMG/M metagenome (GOLD analysis project Ga0070750, IMG submission 77013) | Aqueous microbial communities from the Delaware River and Bay under freshwater to marine salinity gradient to study organic matter... | ecosystem: Environmental > Aquatic > Marine >...
AGCACTGCCATCGCTATCAATAGGTACAATTGTAAATGTTCTTCCATTGTCGCTATCTTTAGAAATAGTAGCTATATTATCAAAGTCTGAGTCAGTTGTAGCAGTATAAGTAATAGGAATACCTTCTGAGTCAACTGCAAGTAAAGTAATTGTTGTAACTGTTGCGTCTGTGTTTAATTCATAAGATGAGCTAGCTTCTGAAGACCAATATGGTGTTGAATTAATAAGAGCAATATTGTACCAACCACCGTTAGTAAAAACATATAGTCTGTTAGTCGAAGTAACTAATGCTTGATCACCATTAGAAGCAGAAGTTGGAAGTGTGTCAGCAGAACTATATACAGATGTTCCAGATGCAGCTACAACGCTTTTAGATGCAGATGTACCTAATGCATCTGAGTCAATCAATGAAGTTTTAATTACACCTTCACCTGTTATAAGTCTAGATAATTGTCTACTTTTACTTGGCATGTTCTATTTATTTCATCCTTCAAATTGAGCGGAAGGTACAGTAAAGTTAGTTGTATATCTGGCTAACCCATTAGTTACTCTTACGTCTTGTACATAACCGAGTAAGTCTCCTCCAACTTGATCGTTACCAATTCTTACCGTTTGACTTATACCACCTGATAACGTCCATGTAGCTTCTTGTGTTCCGTTGACAAAAGCTTTATAACTACTACCTCCTGTTCTACATAAAGCAAAATGCCACCAAGTATTAGCCAAAGCATCCATCTCAGAATTTACTAGAATATTATAAACATTAGCATTGTTATCCCACCAAGCCAATTTGGCACTTGATCCGGATCCAAAACGACCTAATCCATAACCGCCACTAAAATCCCAAAAACCTCGTGTTGTGTGATCCCATAATTGATGATTAAACCACATTTCAACCGTGAAGTCGTCTGCTAAAGGTGTAGGCGAAGAAAAACTATACCAATCATTGCTTCCTTGATGATACGTTGAGTCTACAGTTGTCCATTTTCTTGTCGTGCTATTTGTAGTTACTTGTCCAGTCTTAGTTATTCTTGATCCACAAGCAGCATCCCAAATATTGTTTTTGTTAGTACATGTAAGTAGTGTTGTGTTAGTAATATCAGATAATGGAGCGATTGGTGGTGTAAAAGCTGAAGTGTATACAGCTGTACCTTTTACTATTCTTACATCAGACATTTCACCTGTAATTGAGTAATCGTAACCTCCGTATCTCCATGCGCCAATTTGCATAACAGATCCTGAATAGCTTGCACTATTAGTTACAGATGCGTGTTCTTTACCATCTAACCATATTTTAAGAGATGTTCCCGATCTAGATACAGCCACATGATGCATGTTATAAAGTGTAATGTCATTAGCTGACCCAGTTGTTACAAGAGCAGCACCTGTACTTAATTGAAGTTGACCAGAAGATCCTATTTCCAAAACTAATACGGATGTTGCTAATGCTGTATCATTTTTAAGATGAAAAAGTGCAGACACTGTAGCATGATAAGCAGTTAAATTTATCCAACATTCCCAGGTAAAATCTCCTGTACCAAAGGAAAAATCTGAAGCATCTGATATAGATAGATAATCTCCGTTACCATAAAAGTACACAGAACCTCCATGACTGGTTCTGGAATAAGAAAGATAGTTGTAAGGAGATAATCTTCTAACAAATGGGGTTCCATAAACAGTGACACTATAATCGTTTGTAGATCCGTCAGAAAAATAAGGAAGATGACATGTTAATAAAGCTGTTCCAGAAATAGCTGTTAATCTTTGTGAAGGTACATTAAAGTCAGAATCATATACTACACTTCCGTTTACAATTCTTAAATCAGTTATTAAACCATCAAAATCACTTATAACACTGTTTGCGTCTCTACCAATATTTGTTACGAAATTGTGGCTACTTGTCGAACCACTTATGCTCCAAGTTGTAACATTGGCAGTGTCTAAAACACCATCAAAAAAAGTACGAATACTTGTACCGTCAAAAGTAATGGCAATGTGATGCCAAGTGTTAAGAGATATTGCCGGGCCATCAACAAGAGTAAACACACCACCAGTTCCTGTGTATATTACATATCTAAGATTTCCAGAATTGTTTTCTAATAATACACCTGAGGCACCAGAAGATGTATTATTAGTAAGAATAACTCTTCTTGTTGAATTATCTCTGCTATATATCCAACCTTCTATAGTATAGTTTACTGTTTTATCATGTAAAAATTTAAATGTTGACGTATTGCCAAAAGAAAGCCCATCACCGGTGCCGTCAAAGTTTACGCTAAATCCGCCAGGATGGTATGGAGAAAACGCGCCAGATTTAACATTGCCAACTTCTGTTATTGTGTTAGCACTTGATGATGCATCAACTTGAGCATCTGTTTCTGAATGATCTGCTTGGATTAAAGCTACTGTTTTACTAGAATTGGTTACACCAAATGATATATAAAAACTTGAATTAGCTTGAACATAATTTACACCATCAGAAGCTCTAAACGTAACAGTACCAGTATACGATCCTGTTGTTGCTGTTGGTGTTACTGTCCAAGTATTATGTTTATCGCTATCATGTGCTACTGTTGCAAAAGCATCAAAATCTGAATCAGTTACCGCAATATATGTTATAGGTACATCATCACTATCAGAAGCTAACACTGTTATTGACGTTGTTGAACCATCAATAGCTAATGCATAACTACCATCTGGTTGTGTAATCCACTGAGGATTAAATGCGTTGATAATAGCAATCTTATACCAACCGTTACTGTAAATGTATAAAGTGTTAGTAGAAGTTACAAGAGCTTTTGTTCCAGCAGCAGCTGATGTTGGCAGACTATTAATAGAAGAATAAACACTTAAACTTGCAGCTTGAGCCTGTGTTTTAGTTAAGTTAGTTGCTATGTAATCTGAATCTGGCGTAATAGTTGCGCTTGAAGCAACTAACTTAGCCATTAATCTATTTTTACCAGCCATAATACTTATCCGTCAAATTCTGCGGTTGGAGGAGTAAAGTTACCAGTATATCTTGCTAAACCGTTTGTGATTCTAATATCTTGCATATATCCATTAAAATCATATAATCCGTTTGGTCTTTCACCTATCCACCAATCGACGGTATCAGCAAAATCAGTAGAACCATAAGAAGTTGATGTACCTTGTGATGTACCATCAATATACAGAGTCCATGTTCCGGAATTTCGTACCACTGCAACATGATGCCAAGTTTGTGCAGTAAACGATCCGGTTATTTCAGCACTACCACTACCTACTAGCCAAACTTGCACGTTAGTATTATATGTGTAAATTCCTATTGGATTACTAGCATCATATATATCAGTTCCGAATAACCATCTATAAGCTGCACTTTGTGCAACATTTTGGTAGAACCAAAATTCGAATGTCAAATCACCCGAAATTCCCATGTCAGTTATTTCTAAATGATCATCGGTTCCGTCAAAATATATTGCAGTCTTTCCAAATTTAAGTGTACCTGAATTAGCACCACCAGTTACATTACCACTCTTTGATAATCCTATACCACCAGCTGCATCCCAAATATCATTCTTATTTGTACAAGTAAGTAATTGTGTATTTGTAATTGCAGTTAATGGTGCAGTTGGCGGAGTAAAGTCTGCTGTATATAAAGCAGTTCCGTTTATTACTCTAACATCTGATACATATCCATTCATATAATTTGCAGAACCATTCCTAGTTCCAATATATAAATTTCCACTTGAATTATTTCCAACAGAATATGTACTGTCTACTTTTAATTGTCCATTAACAAAAGCTCGAGTTTTGTCCGTTGTTGCGTCTCTAGAAACGGCTACATGATACCACTGACCGGTTGTTACAGTGTCTATGGCATTATTAAATGCTCCATTGGATCCACTATAAAAACCTATATTTGCGCCACTATGTATATATAAAGTCCAACCTGGTCCAGTACCTCCGGTGAATTTTTCAATTAGTGTTTGTTCACCTGATATACTATTCCAATAAAACCATCCTTCTATAGTCCAAGATAAATCACCAGCAATATCAAAATCTGTGCTATTAGAAGCAGATAAGTAATCTCCGGTACCATCAAAGTACACAGAACCACCATAATCTGCTTTATTGTAAGGTGAGTAAACGTATGGGCCAACGCGAACAGTTTTTATTGCAGATCCAATAATATCTATTGTAAGTGGACTTGCTGATGTATCTGTAATATATGGCAAACCACCGAGTAAAAATTTTGTATTAGCATGAGGACTTATAGGTTCATTAGGTACAGTATAATTACCGGCTGAAAGGTCATATTCTACTCCACCGGTACAGAAATTAAAGTCTCTTATATATCCTGTTCCGTATGATTCATAATCAGTAATATTAGAAAGACCAATAGCAAGTTCTTGTGTAGTTATATTAATAGTTGCTGTATCTTGATCGACTGTAGTATCTTCTACACCATCTACAGCACAATAATGAACACCGCCAATTCTTGCGAAGACAAGGTGATGCCAAGTATTTGCGGTGATAAGACCAGCGGCAGATTTACCCCAGTATTGTAGACCGCTGTTTGCAGAACTTCTTGTTTGGAAAAATAATGCACCATTACTTTGTACGGATATATTCCAGTAAAGTTGTGATGCTACTCCTGAAACTGCTGTAGCAACTGACGATGCTAGTACAGTACTAACCAATGCACCGTCAGATTTATACCAACAACTAACAGAAAAATTACCAGTACCAACAGCAAGTGTAGATTCACCTTTAACTTGTATATTAGCATTTGATGTACCGTCAAGATATGTACTATAACCACCAGGATGATATGGTGTAAATGCAGTTGATGTTACGTCGCCGTTCTCAGTAATTGTTCGCGCACTGCTTGATGCATCAACTTGGTTATCTGATGTTTCTTCATTTTTCAACAGTAATGTAGTATAATTTGAATTTGAAATTTGAAAAACTATGGTAAACGTACTTAAAGTTGAAACCAAATTAACACCGTCAGATGCTCTAAAAGTAACAGTACCAGTACCAGCTATAGCTGTACCATTTTCACTGTCAGTTGGAATAATAGTAAATGTTCTTCCATTATCTGAGTCTTTACTCACTGTAGCTATTTGATTAAAATCGCTATCAGCAGTTGCTGTATAAACAACGTTAATACCGTCACTGTCTTGTGCTAACAATGTTATAGTAGTGGCAGCACCTGTTCTGCTTAATTCGTAAGAAGAATTAGCTTCTGTAATCCAATAAGGGTTATTATTAATTAATGCAATGTTATACCATCCACCGTTTGAATAAATGTAAAGTCTGTTGGTAGAAGATACAAGAGCCTGATCACCGTTAGTTGCTGATGTTGGTAGAGTATCAGCTGAACTGTATACAGTTGTTCCTGCAGCAGCTGCAACCCCTAACTGAGCTGAAGTTACAATGGCATCAGAATCATATAAACTATCTTTGACAGTACCGTCAAGTTTAAGTAATTTTGCTATTTGTCTACTTTTAGTTATTGGCATAATTTATTTATTATCCACCTAATGGTTCTGTTGGAGGGGTAAAGTTAGCAGTTTTATAAGGCGACCCACCTCTACTAAATCTATAGTCTTGAATGTAACCGTAAAAACTACCAGTCATTAAAGAGTTATCTGCATAATAAACTCCAAAATGGGCATAATCAGTTCTACTACCGCTACTTTGACCTATCTGATCTAAACTTGCTGTGTGATTAAAAGTATAATCAGAATCTTCTATTCCGTCTACAAATAATCTCATCACGCCCTGGTACCTACACATGGCTATATGGTGCCAAGTGTTTGTTGTAATCAACCCAGTTGAAGAAGTTCTTAAAGTTGGATATGAATTCCAAGTTCCGGTAGAAGCTGATATTCTTATTGACCCATCAGTAAGTATTCTTACACGAAAACCTCTATTGTTTCCTGTATTCCAACTTCCAACTCTAGTAAGCCATCTGTGAACTGATAAGTCAAGGACATATGTCCAATGTTCTATACAAAAATCTTCAGTTCCAATTTTCATATAATCATAACTCGGTGCATAAAGATAATCGTTGTTTCCATCAAAATATATTGACTTTATGTCTGTAAACTTTTGTTGAGTTGTACTTAGTGATGCGTTACCTGCCATTCCCCAGTAACCATATGAATATGTGTCCACTAAATCGGAAGGTTTGCGGCCAATTAAAACTACGGCATCTGAATCTGCTGTTTGTGGTGATGTAGGAACAGTAGTAGCAAAATCAGAATCCATTGCTCTTGAAATAACAGTAAAGTCAGAAATTAAACCATCTAAAGCTACTCTATGAACTGTACTCGAACCCCAGTTACCCCCTAACATAGCATGGCTGTTTGTTTTAACTGTAGTGTTACCTTTATTTTCTGGACCTGCAACTAAATTACCATTAGAATATAAGCTCCAATAATCACCATCTTTTACAAAAACAACCCAGTTCCAAACACCCGGGTTAATAGCATCAGTTGCTGTTAAAGTAGTATAATTACTACTAGCATCAGTCAAGTTAGTAGTAAAACGTAGATTATCTGTGCCGGTTATATCAAATCTTTCAGCCATAAAATTAGCAGTGCTATTTCCAGAAAAATTACCAAAAATAGTTCCTCCATTAAATGCACCATTACTGTAACCTTCACCTACAATTTTTACCCAACAAGCAATAGTACCAGAATTAGAACCAAATCTAAATAAACTGTCGTTAGAAAAACCTAAAGCTCCATTTTTAAAAAATCTTATACTACCACCATGTTCACTAACATTGTATTTTGGTTGATCAAAGGGAGCTATAAGACTAGTCTTGAAAAACCCTGTTACTGTTAAAGTTTGCTTGCCAGTTCTATCTAAATGTACAGGGGTTTGTGCTCCACCATTCCATAATAATAATGCTGTATCTGAATCTTCTACAGCTGCAGAAGTAGGTACAGTATAAGATGTACCTGAGTAAATTCCTCTACCTTTGGTAACTTTGTAATCCCTAATATAACAACCGCCACCATCTTTTACACCACCACTAGCAAAAGCAGCTTTAAATATTCTAAATTTACCTACTCCTAAATCAGTAGAGTTAGTTGCTGTAGAAGCTCTATTACCATTAATATAAATGGATAGAGATGTACCGGTTCTACTCAGTGCTATGTGATGCCATGTAAATGCTGATATTAAATCTGCAGTTGATGTAATTAAAACGGTGTTTATATAACAGTAAACAACACCACTATTAATTTGGAAATTACCTATTGTATTACTATTAGTTTCGTCCGGACGAAAATCAGCTAGAAAAAATTGTCCTTTGTCGAAAGGCTGAATCCACATTTCTATACAAAAATCACCTGTACCAAAACTCAAATCTGTTGTTGGTGAATCAATAACAAAATAATCTGTTCCGGAACCAGGGATTTCAACACTGTAATCATTAGGTCTATAAGGTGAATCTGCATAAAGATAATAACCACTGCCACCAGAGCCAGTTGTTACTGTACCTGTTTCATCTGTAGCAGATGTTTCGCCATCACTGTCAGTATACAAATAAAATCTAGTGTTAGCTGAACCTTCAACAGTAAAAGATACTGAAAAGCTAGAAACTGCTTGTACTAAATTAACTCCATCAGATGCTTTGAATGTAACTGAACCAGAATAAGAACCTGTTGATGCTGTAGGTGTTACTGTCCATACATTATGTTTATCACTATCATGTGTAATAGTAGCAAATGAATCAAAATTAGAATCAGTGACTGCTGTATATGTAATGGGAACATCATCACTGTCATTTGCAAGTACGGTAATAGTGGTTGTTGAACCATCAATAGCAAGAGAATAAGATCCATCCGGTTGTGTAATCCATTGCGGGTTAAAACTGTTAATTAATGCAATTTTATACCAACCATTGCTATAAATGTATAATGTATTATTTCCTGTTACTAGAGCTTTGTTACCTATAGTTGAACTAACGGGTAAATCATCCGTACTACTGTAAATAGCAATAATGCCACCACCACCGGTATTACCTTTAGTAAAAGAACTATCAATTTGATCAGAATCAAACGCTAAATATTTTTTATTTGCGTTTATTATTTTACCAATTCTACGTGTTTTAGTTAATGCCATGACTAACTATTTATATCACCAAGGAGCGGTTAAAAACCCTTTAGGAACTGCTTTGCATTTCCATTGAACTGCTTTATAGCCTTGCATATGAATATGAACAGCTTCAGACATCTCTAAAGCTCTTACTTGACATCTTTCATAAGTTTCATATGGACCTCTTTGATCTTCTAACACTCTACAGTAATTAGGATCAGAATACCAACAAGCAAGTACTAAAGCTAAATACATCAATCAAGTCCATATTCTTTTTTGATCATTAATTCTTTTTGATGTTCAATTCTAGTTTTAATATCTAATATTTTTTTATCTAAATAATCTTTTTCAATTACAGGTTCTTCAATAGATCTTTCATACATCCATGCAAAGATGAAAATAGAACCAATCATTATCGATAAAAACAATATTACCATAAACTGAAACACTTAAACCATTGCTAACATCGCTATAAATGCGCCACCACCTATAATAACCACACCACCTATTATAGCTAACATTTTCATCTGTTCCCAGAACTCTTCTTCTTCTTGCCGTTTTTTAATTTTAGCTAATCTTGCTGCTTCTTTTGCTTCTGCTATTCTTTTTTGTCTTTCATCTAAAATACCTTGCCATGTACCTGGACCAAAACGCATATCAACTAGATTTCTCATCTCTTGCATTTTCTCTTCTGCAAGTTTAGCATCTATAATTTCTTGCGCAACAGATTGTATGCCAAATTGATCACCCAAACTTGGTCTAGACTTTTTGTTTCTGGCTTTCTGACATTCTTCAGTACCTTTAAACAAACCATCAATAGCACCGGCAATTTCGCCAATGTCTTTTGCTGTATTAATATTTGATTTTATAAAATCAACGCTAGATTTTACTAGCGCGATACCCGCAAGTATTTCTGCCACTGCCATATGATTACCTCCGTTAGTGGTAATATAGAGTATCGCATTCAAAATGTAAATGTAAGGGTTGTTGCCCCACGCTGCCTATAGTATTTATAGATTCAGGATGTAGCGCCTGCTTTTATTCTTTTGTAAGATAATGTTTCAGCATCCCAAATATAACCTTTTTTAGACATCTGTTCTAACTCTTCTTTAGTAGGAACATCAGGTTTAGGTTTTGGTTTAGGACGAGGTGGAGGGTTAGGAGTTCTAATAACTGGGGGTGTAGGGGTTACTCGCATTTGTAAATCATTCCACGCAACTAATAATGCAACAGCTAATGGATCAAACACTGCAACAATAATAACAATGACCCATCTAACAGCTTCTTCTAATAAAGACCTATCAGCTTTTTCACCATAAACAAATTCAGCAATATATTTGATAGGTCCTACTTCAGCTTCTAATTGAATTTGTTCTTTTTCTAAAACTAGTTGTTGTTCTTGCAATTCTTGAATTCTGTTCTCAGCACCTTGGATAATTCTAGATAATTCTTCTCGCTCAGGTTTTTGTTTCTCTCTAGTAGCAATTGCACCATCTTTGCCTCGAACTCTGTCGTACTCAAGAAGCACATTGACGGCTTGGTCAAGTTGGGAAAGTACTTGTTCAGCATCTGTAATTGTTCTTTGTTCTCTTTTAACTTGGCTAACCAATCGTTCGATTCTGAGTGTGTTGTCTCCTGCGATTGTTGTTTGCTCAATGTGAGCACGGGAAAGGAATCCAAAGATACCCATACTTGTGATGAACATGAGGACAAGAACAGCGATAACAAGATAACTTTTAAGAAGCTTAGGAGCTTTTTTCCAGTGTCTATGTAAGTATGTAACTGTAACAAGTTTGCCAACTTCTAAAACTGATCCCATAATTATAACAGGCACTGCTGCAGCTGCAAATATAGCAGCTAACCCTATAATAGAATAATATGCAGCGATTCCTGATATCGCTAAAGCCGTAGTTAAAACAAGTAAACTTAAAAACATAAGTTATTTATAAAGAAGGTGGCGGAGGCGGAGGTGGTAGATCCATTCCCGGAGGGGGTGGTGGAGGAGGTAAATCCAAGCCCGGGTTTTTTGCTTTGTTTTTACCACCTAATTTAATATCTAAATTAAATTTAGGTTGCATAACTTCTGATTGGCTAGCCAGTTGAGTTCTAATAATATGTTCTTGATTAAAAGTTTTTTCTACTTCGTTAACGGTACCAACTCTAACTATACTACCTTCTCTTACTAAACATGGAGGTACTTTAATGTCAAAATCTGCAACTTTAATACCTAACTCAAACCCTTCCACTTCACCTTTCTTTTTAAGAATTTTTTCATACTCTTTATTACACTCTACTCTAATATTAAGTACATCTTGTGGGTCTAACAGGTCAGGATATATACAATTTTCTTGACCTGCTAATTGACGCTCTAGACAAGCTCTAATATCATCTTCATTTACTGTTTTTGCTAAGGTTATATCTTCTTCTGTCTTTTCTAAAATATCAACTAACTCAGCGTCATTTTTTAGATGATCAATCAAATTTTCAAAAGTAATTTGATGAAAATTATCAAAACCTCTTAAACGTTCTGGTGATTTACTCTCAAAAGGATTAACATGATAAAAATGGGTGTTAGGAAAACGTTTTAAAATCCATTGATATCGACGTTGCCAGTTACGATATGTAGGAGCTCCGTTTTTAGTGTTTTCTTCTTCTGGTTTTTTAGCATAGTGCTTCATACCTTCGTAAAGGTTGTTCATAAGCCCGTTTTGTTCTTTATCTTTAGAACCAAACCCAAAAAAATCCATACCAATAAGAAACACTTTAGGACATTCGTATTGATATGCAGCAATATGTGCAGCCATAGGGCCCGCTGCAAACTTTTCTGGTGTTGTAGCTTTTTTAGCACCAGAACCGGGTTTAGGATACCAAGTGTAGAACCAATTATTTCTAGAATATGCTTCATATTTTTTTAAAATAGATTTAGACATGGGTTCGTCAGAAGCTACTAAAACATGAGGTCTAAACTCTTCTCTAAAGAACCAATTACAAGCAAAAAACAGACCATAGTCCATTAATTGCTTAATATTAAGATCTTTTCTAGATGTACCGTTGCCGATAACAAAACCATACTCACCTTTTGGAAGATTAGGCTTTGAACCTGGAGATTTTTTAATTTTTAACTTACGCATTGGGAATAAAATTATCTTCTGGGGTTTCTTTATAAGGTGTACACACTACATTAATCAAACGTTCAATTTCTTTATCATCAAGAGAACGAAGTGAACTATTTGCACGGATAAAGTTAATAACTTCACCTACATCTTTAGATTGGTAGTGAAATACAGCGAGTTCGATAAGATCGGTAATTTGTTTATAAGTTGACATCGCAATTCCATAATTAAAGTTAATGATAAATGTATTATATTATTTATGGGTAGTTTTTTTGATATATTCTGCATAAAAATCTTGAGCTGTAGGCTCATATTCAGAAGGCATTGTATCTTCTTCCTTCTCTTCTTCTTTTTCTTCTTCGCCGTTAAATTCTTTAAATTTTTTTATCATAATGTATAACCTTTTTTACCGGTATAAAGTCTTGGAGACAGTCCATCAACTCTTCCGCCTCCGTCCCAACTTAAAGAGTAATCCATTGACCATAAATTTGATTTGAATGTATTGATAACATCATCTGGTGTATGCCAGTTAACAAAATCACCAAACTTTTGACCACCAGCATTGGTTGTAGATAAAACAGACACCATATCAAAGCGAGTTTGCTCTTTGTAAATAATAAAACCTAATGCTGTAGCATAAGCTTGCAAATCAATGAGGTTAGGATTGTCTAAAATACCTTGATCGTTAATTCTTTGTCCATAAACTTCATTAAAAAATGAAATCCAAAAATCTTTTGGTTTTTTTCTTGCTTTTTTAAGTGCTTCGTTAATTTCTACAATAACTACGTTCTTAGGTTTACCGGCACTACCTGTAAACGCTGCTAAAATGTCTTTATCACTCTTTGAACCAGCCCAATCAGGAATTTGCTTCTTACATTCGTTAATAAACCAGGTCTTTTTACTATTAAACATGGTCTTACCATTTTTACCCATATGTCCACCACCGGTTTTTACCTCAATAAGGTTACCACCAGCAAATGCATCACCGAATGTATCGTTATCACCACCCTTACCACCATCTGCAGCAAGAAAGATCATAACAGCTTCCATTCTACCAACAGCAACCGTACCGTTAGCATCAATTTGAGGTTTCCAGTTTAAGAACCAAGTATAAAGTTGTTTCATTATTGAATCTGGTGCTTTAACATAAGAAGAGAAGTTACCAGACTTAGCACTCGTAAAGCCTTTAGCATCAAAGTACACACCATCAATACAATTTTGAATAAATGTTAATTTTTCTTCTGTGTCACCTTTAGCAGATGAAACTTTGTTAACAAACTCTACAAAAGGAAGAGCACCACGCTTTCCAAACGCATCTAACTTACGTGCACGAAACAACTCACGTGATTTTTCTTCAAGAATTGGTCTTTCGACTGCTCTCATAAGGTTAATGAGAGTTCTGCCATCAGCATTATCGACAGCTTGACGTATCATAGCTCTTGCTTGATCTGCTGTCATGTTTCTGGCTTCAATAACTAGGTTTTGAAAAGCTTCAAAGTTAATCATAACTTATTTATTTTATCTAATGCTTCTTTTAATGCAGGAAACAAGTACTCTTGAACGTCATCTTGATCAGTTTGGAATCTAATACCGATTCCACCCTTGTTTTCCCAAGCAATGATGTTGGAAATTTTGTCATCAATGAGAATATTGGGTCTACCGTCAAGTGGACTGATTGCATACTTGTGTTTATTTGACGTAAAAATCATATTTTCGATTTTTGGCACAATTTTATGCTGTACTAACCATAATCTCTTCCAAAATGCACTGTTATAGTTGTCTCCTCTGATAGGAGAACTACAAATTCCCCAATCATTACCGGTTCTCTTTGCTTCGTTTTTGACTCTTGCTACAATTTGATGAGAAACCGATATTTTACCATCCATGAATAGCGGTAAATTATAGAACCAGTTAGTATTTTTAAGACCTAACAAAGCTTTTTCCTTATCGTCAATAGATTTCCAATGATCTACCTTATAAAGTTTCGCAAATGCGCTGAAAAAATCAGCAATCACACCATCCATATCCAAGTATATAATCAAATTTACCTCCTTTAAGATACAATCAACGGAGTACCGTCGAAGTTAGTAGTCATGATAACATTTTGACACTCAATCCAGCGAGCAGCTTCTTC
>Ga0070750_10001441_pt1 | contig 13278 bp, 20 predicted proteins | sample VirMetDEL_Nov_24_FD_77013 | JGI IMG/M metagenome (GOLD analysis project Ga0070750, IMG submission 77013) | Aqueous microbial communities from the Delaware River and Bay under freshwater to marine salinity gradient to study organic matter... | ecosystem: Environmental > Aquatic > Marine >...
AATAACACCACCAAATAAAACGGATGTTGCTAAACGATTAGTAACAGTGTTAGAACAAAAAGGTATTGAGTATGATATCAAAGATGTGGCATCTATTATCAATGCATCATATCCAGATGTTCGCCGAGCAATTAACTCTGCACAAAGTCATGTAGTTAAAGGAAAACTGGTATTGGATAAAAGCAGTATAGTTCAAGCAAACTATATGACTGAGATATTAGAGATACTGAAAAATCTGCAAGATAAAAAGTCAGCATTCACAAAGATCCGGCAAATTATTGCAGATAGCAAAGTTAAAGATTTCACTGCACTATTCACATTCTTGTATGATAACCTAGATGAGTTTGCTACAGGTCATATTGGTCCAGTTATTTTAATTATTGCAGAATCGCAATACACTGATGTAACGGTTGTCGATAAAGAAATCAACGCAATGTCAATGTTTGTTAAATTAATAAATGAATTGTAATTATGGGGAAAGAAATCAAAATGAATGTTAAACCAGAAGACTTAAAAACGATAACATGCACAGAATGTGGTAGTATCTATTTTCGTCAAGTTCTAGTTATTAATAAAATATCTAAATTTATTACTGGCGATACCAAAGATCAACTGATGCCAGTACCATCATTTCGTTGTGATGATTGTGGACATGTTCCAGAAGAGTTCCGACCAGTAAAACCAAAATCAGAGTAATGGCGATATATCGAGACACCGTAGGCATCGTGTTTAAAACTAGTAACCGTAGAAATGCACGAACCAAAATAAAAATATTAAAAAACAAGACTCCGGATGAAATTGTAGGTAAAAAGAAAATACCTGGAATACCTGATAATGCGGTAATACTAGAAGTCGGATTTGGAGAAACACTAGTACAATCATACATAAAAAAATACAAATTATAATGGCAGAAAAGAAACCAGCAACAATTTTTGAATTTATTGACGGTGTTACTCACAAAAAGAAAGAATGGAACTCTTGGTCTGAATCTGATCAGAAAAGATTTTCTCCGTTCATTGTGAATCGTTGGCTGTCTATGAGAATGGAATTCACTGAACTAGTTAATGTGTTGCAACGATACACAATAGGTCAGATTCGTCCCTCAGAAACATATCGTTTATATCATGATTTCCTGCCAGCATCCAAAGGTTTTGCTAAATACATAAAAGGCAAAAAAGAAGATAAATACACAAAAGAACTGGTAGCACAAGTAGCTGAACATTATCAGGTATCAAAGCAAGAAGCGGTAGAATATATTGATTTAATGGATCTGCATAGCTGCGATGCATTAATATCAAAATACGGATATACCGACAAAGAAAAGAAAACTATATTGAAAGGTAAAAAATGACTGTTAACACACAATCACATTATAAAGGTAAAGATAGTCTGTATAAATTTGCAGAAGAGTGGCAGCTTAATTCATATGAATTTGATATCGTGAAACGAATAGTTAGATGTCGCCACAAAGGTAACTTTACAGAAGATTTAAAAAAGACACGGGATTTAATCAATATATACTTAGCAGAACAACAAGATGTATATGAAACGGTAACAATTCCAGAAAATCTATTGGAATTACAAAAATAATTTCTTATATTAAAGAAAAGAAATTATGGCAAATCACGTATATACATCTTTTAATATCACGGCATCTGCAGAAGTACTACAAGACTTTATTGACAAAGTTATAACAGATGAATCCAAAGCAAACCCGTGGCCGGAGAATTATTCTATTATGACTGATAATCTATTCGCTCTACTGTATGCAGATTACAAAGAAGATGCTACCAGAGATTGGATGATTGATAATATTGGAGCAAAATGGTGTTGGATACATGATTGGTATGCTGACAACGAATATATCCAATTTACCATGCAATCTGCTTGGTCTCCACCGGAAATATTCTTCAATAAACTTTCTGAGTATTTAATGAATACCGAAGAGGAATTTGAACTTGAGGTTCGCAGCGAAGATGAATACCATATACACGTGTCAGGAGGATTTGCAAATCAAATTGGATATGAATTTATATGTATAGATCAAGGATATCCAGATGCTCCAAATGAAGACGATTTCGATGATGCAGATTCATATGAAGAGGCAGAACAAATTTATCTTGATGCAATTGCAGATACAATACAAGATTTAATAGATGAATGCAAATATTGTTTAAAAACTGAATCATGAAAAGTGGATACTTAAACCCTATATACAAATTATCAACTATCGATCCAGAAACGGTACCCAGAAAGATATCGTATTCACAATGGGCTATGTATGAACGGTGTCCGAAATCATATGAGTTGAGTTATATCAAAAAGTTAGCTCCATTTACATTTAGCATCGAAACATGTTTTGGAACGGCGTTTCATGAAACTCTGCAAGACTATTTAACCACAATGTATACTAAATCAGTTAAAGCTGCGGATAATATGAATCTGCCAGAGTTATTGTTGTCTAATATGCATAAAGAATACAAATCATGTTTAGAATCAGGAAATGGAGAACATTTTTCTACTCCAGCTGAATTATCAGAATACCATCAAGACGGTGCTTCTATACTAGATTGGTTCAAAAAGCGAAGAGGTCAATACTTTTCAAGCAAAGGTATAGAACTAATAGGAATTGAGTTGCAGTTATGCACTCCCGCATCAGCAGTTAATAAATCAGTGTACTGGTACGGATTTGTCGATGTAGTAATTCGAGACACCCGAGACAATACCATAAAAATTATTGATATTAAAACCTCTCGTATGGGTTGGAATAAATATCAAAAAGCAGACAAACTAAAAGCAGCTCAACTAGTTGCATACAAGAATTATTATTCACAGCAATACGGTGTTCCTCGAGACAATATAGAAGTAGAATTTTTTGTGGTTAAACGCAAGATGCAAGAAGATTCAATGTTTCCTCAGAAACGAATACAAGAAATAAGACCAGCATCCGGTACGGTTACGCAGAAAAAAATACAAAAACAAATAGATAAATTTATTGAAACGGTGTTTGATGCCGAAGGTAATCGACGAGAAGATATACCATACCTAGCAATTGCAGGAAAAGGTGCCAAACATTGCAAATGGTGTCCATTTAAAGAAGATTATGAAAACTGCCCCAAAGAAAACAGAATACGAGAATAAGTATAGACATAAACATTGTTATGTATACATGTTCCTGCAAAAGCACCGATACAGTTGTCAGCATGAACAAGTTTCATATAAACTATTAACTGATATCACAGGACATAAAGATCCGCAGAACAGAAAATGGTTAGAACAAGGTTTGAGAATGTCATTAGGATATATGCCTAAATCAGTAAAATATCAATACGATAAATATCAATGAAAATAGCAGTTATTGGAAACACCGGCTGGCAAAACAAAAGAAAGGTTCGAGATGTATTGTTTGAATTAAAACAGCGTTTCGGACCTGAACTTGTGATTATAGGAGCTGGAGGTAACGAAGGTGCAAATTATATGGTACGTAAATTTGCATTAGAGTTTGAAATGAACTATCAAGAATACAATCCGTCGTTTAGTGGATACAACATGTACTCGGCACTACCAGAATCATATTACGGAAAGAAATATCATTTCAGTCAATTGCACCACAGAATGAAAATGCTAGCAGAAAGCTGTGATTACTTGATGATATTGACAAATGAAACTAAATTAGACCCAGTACTCAAAACTGCGTATAACACAGCAAATAAATCTGAGAAAAAGGTTGTTATTTTAGGATAATATATTTATAATAAAGTTATAAAGGAAAAACATAATGGAGTTACAAAAAACAAACAAGAAAAAGATTTTATTGCTATCCGATGATTTCAGATTACCATCTGGAATTGGAACTATCAGCCGAGAAATCATAATGAACACGGTTAAGCATTATGATTGGGTGCAGTTAGGCGCAGCATTGGAACATCCAGAAAAAGGCAAAGGATTGGATCTATCAGCACAGGTCCGGCAAGAAACCGGCATTGACGATGCTGTAGTAAAAATTATTCCGTGGTCAGGTTATGGAGATCGAAACATATTAATGTCATTGTTGAATGCAGAGAAGCCAGATGCTATCATGCATTTTACAGATCCACGATATTGGACATGGTTGTATGCATTGGAACATGAAATTAAAAACACATACGGTATTCCTATTATTTATTATTCAATTTGGGATGATTTACCTTATCCAATGTGGAATGCTCCATTTTATGCAAGTTGTGATTTAATAATGGGTATTAGCAAACAATCAGACAACATTCACCGAGAAGTTTTACGACAAAATGGATATGAAGTTTTTGATGCAGATTCAGAAGAATCGCGACCACTCACATCCACTGAAATTATTACCGGGTTTGTACCACATGGTTTAAATCATAACAATTTCAAACCAATTGACACTACTGATGAATTATACAAAAAAATGTATGCTGATATCAAAACGGCACATGGTGTAGATTTTGTAGTGATGTGGAACAACAGAAACATCAGAAGAAAACAACCAGGCGATGTTATTTTAGCATTCAAGAATTTTGTAGACAGATTACCTGCCAAACAAAAAAGCCGAGTAGCATTACTAATGCACACGCAGATATCTGACCCTAATGGAACTGATTTACGCGCTGTTAAGGATGCGGTAGCTCCCGACTGTAAAATTATATTCTCAGAAACTAAACTGTCAGTAGCAGAGCTTAATGCAATGTATAACGTAGCAGATGTGGTAATGAACATAGCTTCAAATGAAGGATGGGGACTAAGTTGCACGGAAGCATTGTTATCTGGTACACCTATTATCAACAATGTAACCGGAGGATTACAAGATCAATGTGGCTTTACTGATGATTCGGGTAAATGGATTCGATTTGATGGTAATTTTACAAGCAATCATACAGGAAGATACAAATTGCATGGTCGTTGGGTGAAACCAGTATTCCCAGCATCAAGATCTCTACAAGGTTCTCCACAAACACCATACATTTTTGATGATCGTTGCAAATTTGAAGATGTTGCAGATGCAATACATGCATGGTACAATGCAGATGCAGAGTTACGAGCTCAAGCAGGTGCAGAAGGACGAGAATTTTGTTTGAAAAATGGATTGACTGCGGAAGCAATGGGCGACAAAATGATTAAATTGATTGACCAATTGTTTGAGATAAAGCCTACGGTAGCAAACAGATACACATTAGAAACAATAGAAACAAACAGTTACGAAAATATAGGAATAGTACAATGAGAAACGTAGTTATAGCATCACCATTAGCAACGCAGAGCGGTTACGGACATCACGCTCGTGAATTTATAACCAATGCAATGGAACTAATGAGTGAAGAATGGGATATCAAGTTGGTATCTATGCCATGGGGTCATACTCCATTTACATATCCATTGCCACCACATTGGCAAACACGAATGGTAGGATTACCGTTACAAGCTCAACCAGACATATGGGTTCAGATTACAGTTCCTAACGAATTTCAAGCAGTTGGAAAATACAATATTGGTGTAACTGCGGGAACCGAAGGAGATATATGTCCGAAAGAATGGATTGAAAGCATAAACAAAATGCAGACAGTTATAGTTCCTAGCAACTTTACCAAGCAAGTGTTTGAGCAAACAGCCAAGCAACATGGATTAACAATTACTTGTGATTTGCAGGTTATTTCCGAATATTTCCGCAAAGAAGTATACAATTCAGAAAAAGTATATGCTACGGTGCCTGAGTTAGAAGAAATACCAGAATCATTTTGCTTTTTAGCAGTCGGGCATTGGCTAACGGGTCAACTGGGAGAAGATCGTAAGAATCTTTCTGGATTGTTGCACACATTCTTTGACACATATAAAAACAAGAGTGGAGCTCCTGCTCTTATATTGAAATCATCAGGAGCCACTTACAGTGTAACTGATAGATGGGAGATAAAACGTCGTATTACACAAATACAGCAACTATTTAAGAATGCTAAGCTTCCTAATGTATACTTGCTTCATGGTGATCTAACAGACGACGAAATGAACGCATTATACAATCACAGCAAGGTCAAGGCAATGGTATCATTTCTGAAAGCAGAAGGATTTGGAAGACCACTGCTAGAATTTGCAACTACGGGAAAGCCTATCATGACTCCTTATTATTCTGGGCCGGTGGATTTCTTGAATGAAGAATTTATCTGCAAACTACCAGGAGGATTGACTCCAATTCATCAATCAGCTCAGAATCAATTTTTAATTGCAGGAGCTAAATGGTTTACTGTGGATTACAAATATGCCGGCAAGATGTTCAAAGATATTCAGCAAAACTATAAAAAATGGTTAACTGCAGGTAAACGTCAAAGATATCATGTTAACAACAACTTCACAAAAGAACAAGTTCAAAAACAATATGATGCGGTATTTGCTACGATTCGAACTGCAACCGAATCAATTCCGAAACAAATGGAATTGAAACTTCCGAAATTGGATCTGCCTAAACTAAGTTTACCTAAACTGCAAAAGGTTGGAGAATAATCGATATTTTATTATATTATATAAAATAACAAGTTATGACAGAACGGGAAATTCAATTACTAGGTTTTGAGAAACAAGAAGTATCTGCAGAAGAAAGTGGTGATACTCCATACCACTACTACACCTACACCGTAGCACAAGGATTTGAATTTATTTCTTGTGCGAGTAATGAGGTAGAAACAGGTGAATGGTTCATGGAATTCTCTGATTCAGAACCAACAATCAGATTCATCAAATTTTCAGAAGCACAAGCATTAATTAATCTGTTAGAAAAAAGAGTTATAAAATGAAAGTATCCGTTAAACCACAACCAAAACAAAAAAGCATCACTTTAGGTGATATGTTAGAATATTGGCGAGTAAGAGGCTCATTCAATGAAGATTTGTACCGCAGAATCAGCATAATTAAAACAAGCAGATGAAAATAAGTTACGCTATAACAGTATGCAATGAGTTAGAAGAAATAACCAGATTGGTTGCTTGGCTAACTGAACGCAAAAGGCCAGAAGATGAAATTGTGGTGCTAATGGATAACAGCACAATGAATCCGGTATATCAGTTTCTGGTAGAACAAAAAAAAGCTGGCACCCTAAAATACTTTACTGCGTTTCTTAACAATAACTTTGCTGAATTCAAAAACAAGTTAACGGCACATTGCACCGGAGATTACATATTCCAGATAGATGCCGACGAAATACCAAGTGAAGTGTTGATTGACAATCTGCCACAGATTCTCGAAGAAAATGATATTGATGTGATAATGGTTCCACGAATCAATACGGTTGAAGGATTAACTGAAGCACATGTAGCAAAATGGCGTTGGCAAGTTAATGAGCATGGATGGGTGAATTGGCCGGATTATCAATGGAGGATATATCGACGTGACGAATCCATTACCTGGAAGAATCCAGTGCATGAAGTGTTGACAGGTTATAAAACAATAACACGTTTACCAGAAGTAGCAGATCTGACCTTAGTGCACGAAAAAACAATAGATAGACAAGAACGACAGAACGAATTTTATGAAGGATTATAAATGAATACAATTAACATTAAAAAAAACATACCACTATTTAAAGTGTATATGTCAAACAATGCAGCTGCAGCTGCTAGTAAAGTAATTAATTCAGGTTTTATAGGACAAGGGCCTGTTGTTGATGAATTCGAATTAAACTTAAAACATTTTTTTAATAATGATTATGTAGCAACAGTTAACTCAGCAACATCAGCTGAGCATTTAGCTTTACATCTACTCAAAAAACCTATGGTATCTCGAGCGGTATTTCACGGTGTAGCTAGCTACGATTCTGTATGGCCAGGGTTAGATGATGGCGATGAAGTTTTAGCGACTCCATTAACATGTACTGCAACAAATTTTCCTATTCTTGCTAATAATCTTAAGATTAAATGGGTCGACATAGATCCAGAAACGATGAATATGGATTTAGATGATTTAGCAAGAAAAATAAATGTTAAAACTAAAGTAATATTTTTAGTTCATTGGGGTGGGTATCCTGTAGATTTAGACAGAATACGAGAAATACAACAAACAGCGAAACAATTATATGGATTTAAACCAGCTGTAATAGAAGATTGTGCTCACGCATTAGGAAGTAAATTCAATGGTAAACAAATTGGCACTCATGGGAATATTAATACATTTAGTTTCCAAGCTATTAAACATTTAACAACCGGCGACGGCGGAGCATTGCTCCTGCCACATAAAGAACTGTATGCTCGAGCTAAATTATTGAGATGGTATGGAATTGATAGAGAAAGTGATAGAAAAGATTTTAGATGTGAAGCAGATATACCAGAATGGGGATTTAAATTTCATATGAATGACATAGCAGCATCAATTGGTATTGAAAACTTAAAAGAAGTAGAGGAAAATGTAATAGCTAAACATAAAGAAAATGCGGCTTATTACGACAATGCATTAAAAAATATACCTGGAATTACATTATTAAAACGAGATCCGAGGATGGAATCTTCTTATTGGATATATTCTATCTTAGTTGAAAGGAAAGATGATTTTGCAAAACATATGAAAGATTGTGGTATTGCAACAAGTCAAGTGCACGAAAGAAATGATATACATACGTGTTTGTCAGAATTTAGAGTCCATCTACCCAACTTAGATAAAATAAAACCAAAATTATCTTCTATACCAGTTGGTTGGTGGGTCACAGAAGAAGATAGAGAATATATAGTAGAATGTATTAAAAAAGGCTGGTAATATATATGGTAAATTACATTGTATCATGTTATTCGGGGAAACGAAGAGGCTATGATCCAACTCCGATTGAATTTTTTGTAATTAAACATTTAGATTATATAAAATCATCTACTAGTAATATTACAAAAGTAACTTTCGTAATTAATGAGTCTAATAACGAACTCGATAATCTAATTATTGATATTATTAACAAAAATGATTTAAATATACCTACTATTATTATTCGTAGAGATAATATAGATGGATCATATGGTGCATGGGAGGCCGCGTTATTAGAAACATATAAAGATACTAAATATAGCTTTCTAATAGAAGATGATTATATACCTTCAAGACCAGATACAATTGACTATTTTTTAAAACAAATAAATGTTAATGTTGCATTCGTGTCTTCTTTATGGAGAGAAAACCATAGTAGTATTTCTAACGGATTATTTAATAACGCTATGGTCGAAAAAACTTTATCTAAACATCAACATTTATTTATGCTAAATCGTACTAGCAATAATACCGAACAAACAAAACATTATAGCTCGTTATTCCAGAATCAACGTAGGTATTTATCAAACATTGAAGGTATAAAAAATATAGATATTACTACTGTAGGATATACAATTTTTAAAACGCCAAATTCTACCATAAATTATGGAAATGAAAATTTACCTTTATTAATTCAACCTATAGATTATGAATCAAAATAATAATATTAGTTATTCTGTATATAAGGAATTTGGATTTATATTAATGTATTATCTACCTAAGATATATTCATTATATAAACAAAAAAAGATAACACATACTAAAAGTAGATTAGGTACTAAATCTTTATTTTTCTTTTCGGATAATCATACAGAAGTTGATATACATGATGAAACAATGTTTCCTGAACAAACATCATGTTATTCATTCCACAGACCTGAATTTACATATAATGATTGGGAGCCTCCAAAATTAAATGATGTTTATAAGAATAGAGATATAGTATTTAATAAACCTATATTAACAATTCATAATAAAAATACACAAGAATGGAATTCTGGACCTTATAACTATTTTCCGAGTAATATATTATCTGCATTATTCAACATTTTGAAAACTAATTATCAAATTATCTATATACGACCATATGATAATGATAATTCTATAACTAAGGATAAAAATCAAAATGTTATTGATATAGGCGATGAAGAAATACTAAAAAAACACCCAGAAATAATATGGATTAAGGATTTATTTAATAATTCGTATTCATCATATAATGAATTACAGTTTAAAATACTAGCAAATTCAGATCACCACATCGCACCAGCCGGTGACTGTGTTATCCCTGCATATTTTGGCGGAGAATTATTGATATATTCGCACCCTAATTGCAATTCATCAAATAGAGGTATATGGAAAACAAACTCGTGGCTAAAAGAATTATCAGGAGCTAATATAACAAGTTTTAATGATTATGATGAATTACTTAATTATTGTAAACAATGGATATAACTATTAAAAAAATGTCAATCGAAGATATTGATTTCTTCTTAGAAGTAAGGAACCAGTGCGCTTCATTTCTTCATAATGATACTAAATTTACATACGCCCAGGCAGTTAAATGGTTTAAAGATACACCTAATATTTATTATATTGTCGAAATTGATAATAAACAAATAGGATATTTCAGAACATCAAATTATAAATTAAATACATGTTATATAGGAATGGATATACATCCAATATATCAAGGGAAAGGGTTTTCGCAAATATTATATCCAATGTTCATGGATATGTTATTTTCAAAACATAATATTAATTTATTTTATCTCGAGGTATTATCTAAAAATAAAAGAGCGATACACATTTATAAAAAACTTGGTTTTGAAGTGATTTATCAAGATGAAAACAATATAAAGATGCAACTAAAATTAGATAAAAAAATAAAACTAGTAGTATACACCGCGTTATTCACAAACGATAAAGAATATATTTACGGAACATTACCGGAATATGAAAATGATTCTGTAGATTTTATATGTTTTACTAATACTCCTCACTTAAAATCAAATACGTGGGATATTAAATTAGTAGATATTGAGGATGATATTTCCCCAAGAAAACAAGCTCGTAAATACAAAATGTTACCGCATAAATATTTACCAGATTATGATGCTTGGATTTGGATGGATAATTCATGTTTATTCAGATATGATCCCGCAGATTTATTTGAGTTTTACATGAAAGATTCGGATATATGTTTGCACGAACATTGTGATAGAACTAATATAGAACAAGAAGCACAAGTTATTATACAACGAAATTTAGATGACCCGGCCATAGTAAATAAACAGATACATCGTTACAAACAAGAAAAATATCAAGATCAGGGATTATATGAAACCGGTATTTTAATGAGACGAAACAATCATGATGTTATTAACTTCAATGAAATGTGGTGGCAGGAAATAGATAATAATTCTATACGAGATCAAATTTCATTTCCTTATGTAGTATGGAAATTTAACTGGATACGACTAAATGCAATCAAAGAAACTTTTGTAGCACATCCGTCGGCATTAAATAAAAAACAAACAGATCATTTTTATACTGTATCAAGATCTAAAACAAAATTAACATGAAAATAATATACAGAATATCAGATGCAGGTTATAACAAAGTAAAACCAGAATATATTAACAATGAATCCTGTTTACAGAATGCTACTGAGGTATTCAAAGATGCAAACTGGTATTTAATTGCAGACAATGTATCAGACCAGACAAATACAATGATGCAAAAATATGTTCCATTAAATTGTACTGAATATCAATCAGTGGGGCATGGTGCCGGGACATTTAATTTAGCATTAGATAAAGCTTTAACTTATAATGACGATGATATAGTATATTTCATAGAAAATGATTACTTACATAAACCAGAGTCTTCAAAAATACTAAAAGAAGGATTTGAATTAGGAGCTTCATTTGTAGCACTATATGACCATCCTGATAAATACCTAGACCCAAGTAAAGGTGGTAATCCATACTGTGAAGGAGGAGGTGAAGATACCCGAGTGTATTTAACGGATAGTTGTCATTGGAAAATAACCAACAGCACTACAATGACATTTGCAGCAAAAGTATCTACACTAAAACGAGTAGAACCTATATTAAGAAAACACACATCGGGAACTCATCCAAATGATTTCCAAATGTTTTTAGAACTAAGACAACAAGGAGAATTATTAATAACACCGATACCAGGATATGCAACACATGGAGAAACTGCTTGGTTATCACCGCTAACAGATTGGGGCAAAATATGATCACAGTAATAATACCAACATACAAATCACCGGATATGCTTGATCTGTGTTTAAGATCCGCGATTGAAGGACAACAACAAAAAAACCAAATCATAGTTGTGGTTGATGGGTTCTATGAACTGAATAAAGAGGTATTAGACCGATGGAAAGATTCAATTGATATATTGACATTAGAAACCAATCAGGGCCTGTGTCGGGGAACTAACCTAGGCGTATACAATGCAAAGCATGACCGAATACTCATTGTTAATGATGACAATGTGTTTCCTAGAAATTGGGATGCACAATTAGAAAAAGTATATAGCCCCAACTCGGTCATATCTCCAAATCAAATCGAACCAACTCCTAGCATGTTTAAACAGTTTCATATTATGAATTGCGGTTCAGATCCAAAATCATTTAACTTAGATGGTTATTGGAAGTATGAGGAATCAAAACGAGGTCTCCCAACTGACGAGACTGGTTCAACCTTACCTATTTTTATGTCAAAGCTAGATTACCTTAAAGTAGGAGGCTGGGATGAAAACTATGAACTTGGAATGGTTGCGGATTGGGATTTCTTTTTGAAGTGTCAATTGACTGGATTAAACATGTTAAGATCATATAATTGTCACTTTTACCACTTTGCATCTGCATCAACCAACGGCGAAGCTCGACAACAAGCAGAAACAAATGGTCATGCTTATGCTCGTTATAAATGGGGTAGTTACATACAACATGATCCAGAAACCAATCGAAAATTCATTTGATTATCTGTTAGCTCAATATTTATAGATAAATAATCTATAGAAAGAGTAACAATGAAATTTTTTAGAGATATTCTCAAAGAAACAGACAAAGCTACAAATGAAAATAAATTTTCTCAAGGACGAGTTTACATGCTCGTATCAGTAGTAGCTTATTACCTAACCATCGGAGTATTATTAGCAGCAGGAATGCATGCAACAGCAGACATTGATTTAACTAAATTCAAAGTGGTGATCGATGCATTAGAATTTGCAATGGTATTGTTCGGTGGATATGTGTTTGGTGGTAAAATTGTGGATGTGTTCAAAATATTACGTCCCAATACCGACACAAAAAAATAAGGAGTTCATATGCTGTTACGAATAGGAAGCAGAGGCCCTGAGGTAAAACAACTCCAAGAGTTTTTAAATATAGGTGCTGATGGTATCTTTGGAAAAGGGACTGAAGCAGCAGTAAAATCTTGGCAATCAGATAAT
>Ga0070750_10001444_pt1 | contig 13259 bp, 10 predicted proteins | sample VirMetDEL_Nov_24_FD_77013 | JGI IMG/M metagenome (GOLD analysis project Ga0070750, IMG submission 77013) | Aqueous microbial communities from the Delaware River and Bay under freshwater to marine salinity gradient to study organic matter... | ecosystem: Environmental > Aquatic > Marine >...
CTTTTTAAGACATAGTAGTATAATGTGTAAGAAGTTTTTGAGAGTATATTGTTATGAGTGATAAACTACCAAAAGTAAGTATTGCTGTAGTCGGGGTTGTAATCGCCCAGATCGGTGGTTTTATATGGTGGACAGCACAGCAAGCTAGTACAATACAGAACCTTGAAGAAACGGTAAATGTTCTAACAGTAGAGAATAATGCTACGGATAGGACAAACCTGATTAGAGACGTTGAAAAAAACTCTGAGGATCTTCAAGAAATAATCGACATACTTGCAGAATTTTATGAAGATATGGAGGATGGCGATAACGAGGTTTGGGAAGAAATAGATCAAATTCACGAGGATGTCGGTGGGATGGCAGCTCATATGATGGCTATTGTAAAGTTACAGTCTAGGGTGGCAATTTTGGAAAAGACCGTTGAGTTTACACGACAAGATGGAATGTAAAAATCGATCCTTTAACAATTCTCGCCGGACTGAAAACAGGACTTGCCGCTGGCCGGACAATCAGTTCTTTAAGTAAAGATATAGGTAAATTTTTTGATGCAACTGATGCAGCTAAAAAAACGCTGCAGCAAAAGGGCGTGTCTGCTAAAAGCACAAATGCTACGGCATTGGATAGATGGGCTAAGTTACGTCAGGCTGCTGAGGCCGAAGAGGAGCTGAAGGAATGGATCACACAGACGTATGGCAGGAGCAAATACTTGGAATTGCTCAAAATAAGGCGAGAGGTACTTGCAGAGAAACGTGAAGCTGAAGCCCAAGCTAGAAGAGACGCTATACAACGACAAGAGATGATGATTACTATAGTTGGTATCGTTGTATTACTAATATTCTCTGCTGTAGGTGCAGCAGCTTACCTTCATTATATGGGGTGGATTGATGTTAGGAGTTACTTTAGATGATTTATGTATTAGTTTTCCTACACTTCATTAGCACAGACCGATTGCAATACTACCAAATCGGTACATATTCGGATAAAGAGGAATGTCTAGCTCAAGCAGAAAAGGCTCAGATAATGGTGACACACAACTCGATGAAGGTGACTTGCCTAGAAGTGAACGCCCAACAATAGTAGAGCATGGTAAAAAGTTTGCAGCTTATGATAAAAATGGTAAATTAATTATATTGGGTTACAATAGACGAATAATACAGGAGTACGCAGATGCCCAAAGCAAAATACGATTTAAACGACAACGGCAAGATTGACCCAGATGAGCGTCAAATAATGCTTGAAGATCGCCGTAGGATGATGGAAGACGCTGATGCCAAACGAGATGCACAGCTTCGCATGACATGGTTTGCTCTAAGTGGTATGGTTTTATACCCTTTTGCTATCGTGCTTGCATCTTGGATGGGGCTAGAACAAGCATCTAATCTTCTTGCAGACATAGCTGCGGTATATGTGGTTGCTGTCTCTGGTGTAACGGCAGCGTATTTTGGTTTCACAAACATGGGTGGTAAAGGACAATGATAGGACAGTTACTAGGGCCAGTAGCAGGTCTAGCTAGTAGTTGGCTCGATGCAAAGACTACAAAGCAAGCTGCCGAAGCAAAGCTAAAGCTTACTGAAGCAGAAGCAAAGGCCAAGATATTATTATCTGAAAAGACTAGCGTTGCTGACTGGGAGCGCATTATGGCAGAGAATAGTGGGTCATCGTGGAAAGACGAATTTTTCGTAATTGTTCTAAGTATCCCATTAATTTTAGCATTCGTGCCGGGTGCAGAAGGTATTGTAGATAGAGGCTTTGAGCAGCTTCATAAAGCACCGGACTGGTATTTTTATAGTTTAGGAATTGCAATAAGTGCTTCTTTCGGTGTGAAAGGGTACAAGCAGTTTGTAAGGAGAAAGTAATGGCATTTGAAGCATTAAAGATGTTGCAGGAAAAGTGCGGTGTAGCGCCAGATGGGGCGTTTGGCCCAAATACGGCAAAAGCTATTACAGCACACTTTGAGCTGTCTCCAGAGCGAGGCGCACATTTACTAGGTCAAGTTGTGCATGAAAGCGGTACGTTTAGATATACCAGAGAGAACCTAAACTATTCTGTAGAAGCTATGATGAAGGTATGGCCTAATCGATTTCCTACAGAGGAAAGCGCAGAGCCATTTGCCAGAAACCCAAAAGCGTTAGCTGAAAACGTATATTTCGGCAGAATGGGCAATGATACCAAAGAAAAAGCTAGTGCCTACATAGGGCGCGGATTTTTACAATTGACCGGATATAACAACGTCCGATCTTTTGCTTCTGATATGCGTGTTCCAGAGGTTTTAGATAATCCACAACTGCTAGAAGAAGATTACGCAATGGATACAGCTTTATGGTTCTTCAAGAAAAATAACCTATGGAAGATATGTGATGAGGGTGTCAACGATGATACGATAAAATCCCTTACTAAGCGTATAAACGGCGGATATACTGGATTATCTCATCGTGAAAAAGAAACTAAAAAGATTTATGGTTGGTTAAAATAATACTATAGTATAAAATGTAATAAAATGTTAAAGTTCAATTGAACTTTTTTGGAGATTAAAATGGTACTTCCCCTCTTAGGTAGCTTTTTAGGTTCAGCAATACTGCCCGGAATGTTTGGTTCTTTAAGTCCTTTAGCTGCAGGAGCTATCGGTTCTGGCTTAGGAAGCCTTCTCCAAGGCGATGATTTAGATGAAGCTATAGGTACAGGCCTAACAAGCTTCATGGGTGGTAAGCTTCTAGGTGGTCTTGGTAAAGAGTTTGCAAAAGGCGATGGTGGTATAGGGGAGTTAATTAACCCTAAAATGGCAAACCCAGTAAAACCTGCAGATATATCCAACGCTCTTCAAAGCACTGGGGGAGCTAAAAGCGCCTTACAAAGTACTATAAAGACTGGAATGGATCTAGCCAAAACAAATCCATTTACAACCACAGGCTTAGTAGGTGGCACTATGTTAGCTGATGCTGCAAATCAGCAGCCAGATATGGAAGGCAAAAAAGACACCTTTAAGCCAAGAGAAACTGTACCAATACAGCAGAATATAAAGCAGCCACCGCCCGCATATAGGCCCGGAATAGACCCAGAATTTAACTATGGTTTTAGAAATCCTACAGCAGGTGAGTTAGAAACTAGGTTTATACAAGAGGGCGGTATAGCAGCCTTAGCCCCTACGGCAGCACCACCAAACGAAAAAGACCTTATTGTTAACGCTGTTAATGCTGTAAAAGGTAATATGGATGAGCAGTCAGCCTCTATAGCTTTGGCACAATTTGTACAAAAGTACGGAGAAGAGGCACTACAAGAGTTAGTACAAGATGTACAAGAAGGCGAATACGATAATGTTGGCGGCAAGGCTGAAGGAATGATTGATGGCGGTGGCGATGGAATGAGTGATTCAGTACCTGCCACTATCGATGGAGAGCAAGACCTTCTTATAAGCAAAGATGAGTATGTGGTTGATGCCCCAACAGTTGCTATGATTGGCAACGGATCTAGTGATGCAGGTGCAGAAAAGCTAGATAAAATGAGAGAAGAAGTTAGAAAAGCTGCAACTGGTTCTTCCATGCAGCCTGAAGAAATAGATGCTATGGGGATAATGGGTAAGGCGTTGTCATGAAAGATGTAAGAACAGGATTAATGTTTTCTCCAGTTCCTACTGAATTTGTTGATGTCGTTTGGTCTAAAGTGTCTGAGATAATGGAGCGGTCAGTAAAGACCGCAGAAGGAAAATACAAAGTAGAAGATCTTTATCCTGAAATTATGGATAATCAGATTGTATTATGGATTGTTGCTGATCACGATAAAGATGACGAGATTATAGCTGCAATTACCACCAGATTAATAGAATATCCGCAAGGAAACTCTATGGCTATGGATTGGATTGGTGGTACACGAATGAAAGACTGGTTGCCTATGGCGCAAGAATCTATTTCTCGCTATGCTAAAGACCATAAATGTAAGTATTTAGAAGGCTATGGAAGAAAAGGTTGGGATCGTTGGCTTAGAAAGTACGGGTGGAAGCCAGACTATATCGCCTATAAAATGGAGTTAAACTATGGGTAAGGGTAATAAGCAGGTAAAAGCGGGAGAACAGACGGTAATTAATTCATTACCAGACTACGCCCGTCCGTACTTTGAGAACCTTATGGAACGTGCTGAGGCAGAATCTTTACAAGGATATCAGCCTTATCAAGGTCAAAGAATAGCTCAATCTGGCAGTATAGCTGACATAGCTGACTCAAGAAATATGGTCAGAGGCATAGCAAATCAGGGGATGCCTGAGACACAAGAGGCTATAGGTGGTATTAGAGACTTAGCCCAACGTGGTCAGTTTACTGGTCAAACTGCTCAAGACTACATGAACCCCTACATGGAGCAGGTTGTAGACAGGCAGAAACAATCTGCAATACAAGATTTTAATCGTATGGGTGCAGCTAGAAATGCTCAAGCTGTAAACGCAGGTGCATTTGGCGGGTCTAGAGCAGCAGTTGCTGATTATCTTGCTCAAGAAGGGCTACAAGATCAATTAGCTGATATTGACGCTACAGGCAGGGAAGCTGCTTTTAGGGATGCTAGATCAGGTTTTGATGCTGACAGGCAGATGGGAATGCAGGGTCTTGGTCAGTTGGCACAGCTTGGAAGTGCTAGAAGAGCAGGTGATATACAAGGCGCACAGCTATTAGAGGGCATAGGGAAAACACAGCTTGGAGAGCAACAAGCAGGTTTAGACATAGGCTATCAGGACTTTTTAGGTCAGAAAAACTTCAACAAAGACCAGTTAGGTTTCTTTTCCAACATGCTTCAAGGTGTTCCTGTTAGGCCGAACACACAACAGCAAACCTTTCAGCCCTACAATCCATTGCAACAAGCTCTTGGCGCAGGGATAACAGGTTTAAGTCTATATCGTGGGTTAACATAATGAATATTGTAGAAGTACAAGACAATCTCAAAAACTTTTCTCAAGATCAATTAATCAACGAAATAAATCAGCCTTCTGGCATGGTTCCTCAGTTCCTAGTTTTAACAGAGCTAGGAAGACGCAATAGAATAAAGCAGGACATTGAAGGCAGACAGGCTCAAAACCAACCCACAGTTGCCCAAGAAGTTGTCTCTGCAGCAGGTGTACCGCAGGGCGGCATAATGGACATGGCTAGGTCTATGGCTCCAAAAAGTTCAATTGAACAAAATGATGCCGTTAACATGATGAAAGAAGGCGGTAAGCCTAAGAATAGAATGGATATGCTATTGGCATATCTTAGAAGTCTGGGTGCTGATGAGGAAGAAGAAGTTCGAGAAGCCACTGGCGGCAAATCTATTGCAGAAATGATTAACTTTGGTGGTGATTTTAGACCTGTCAAAAAGAAGGCTGATGGTGGTGTTGTTAAGATGTTTACTGGTGGTATTGGTGGGTTATCTACAAATGCAAACGATTTTGGTGGGTTGACAGTTCCTTTATTAGAGGGAGCTTTAAGCCAATCTGATTTAGAGAAACAACGCCTTGCGGAAGAAGAAGCCAAAAGAAAGAAAGAATTAGAGAGGTTTTTAGAAAAACAAAAACCAAAATATAAAGGAGGAGCTTTGCCGGGTGGCTCTCAGACAGATACGTTTGGTCTGTTGGGGGCAGAGAAAAAAGTTGTGAATGGTGAAGAGTTTTATGTTTTTCCTACAGGCAAGGTTTATGACAAAAATGGCAGGTCTGTACAGGGCGGCATGGCTATGGAAGTTATAAAAAGAGCGCAATTAGATGGTTCTGATTTTCAATATTCTCCTACAGGTGTGTTTGGTACTTATGGAGAAAATCCTGATGGCAGCACAAATGAAGAAGATTTCACGCCATATGGAGGCCTTAATATAGGCGATGTTACAACTCCCGACCCTCTCGTAAATTTAGGAAGGGGTACAAAGGATTTAATCAATACTGTAACAGATACAGTTGCTCCATCTATTCCAGATATAGTTGAGGGAACTGCAGATATAACTAATGTCGATAATACACTTACATCTTTCAATCCACCTAGGCCATCTACTGATTCTGTAAATTTAATGAAATTAAATCAACCAGAAGTTCCTGATGAACTTATGATTGGAGCGTTTGGAGATATAGTTCGACCTGATGAGCTTCAGATGCCTGAGTTTAACAACACTCCAAGACCACCATTTCTACCTTCAGGAAGTGGAGATATACCTGATGAGTTAATGGTTCCGTTTGACAACACACCCACTAAGGGAAAAGGTGGCGATGATGGGGGTGATGGAGCAGGAGGTAGCGGTGACGCAGGAACTGGCGGCACTAAAGGCGGATCTGCTCTTGGCGCTCTTGAGTCAGAAATAGCTGATATGCTGAAACAAAATGAAGAAGATAGAGATAAAGATAAGTATTTAGCTTTAGCAAAGATGGGGCTTGCTCTCATGTCATCTTCTCAACCTACATTTGGCGGTGCTTTAGGCGAGGCAGGTATAGCAGGTTTAGATGACTTACAAGTATCTAGAAAATCATACAGAGATGACAAATTAGCACTACTAGATACTCAAAGAAAACTAGAACAGGCTAGAGCTACTGCTGCAGCCAAAGATAAAAGCGGCCTTACAGGAACAAATATAGTTTCATCTCTAAATAATATTAGAAATCAAAAAGCTAAAGCAATGTCAGATCTTGCTGCAATAGCTCCTCAATTTGAAGGCGGTACACTTACAAAAGAACAAGAAGCTGCTGCAGAAATGTTTAGAAGACAAATAGCTAATTTAACTGTAATGGAAAGCACATATGAAGCTATGCTTGGGGGTATAGGTTCTTTAGCCTCTTCTGGTGTCGATCTTAATGCAACCGCGAACTAAATGAGGATTGGATTATGGGCATTATCCAACAAAAAGGTCAATTCTCAGGTAAATCATATTCAGTTCAAATAGCAGGTGATACACCCACTCCTATAGAACAACAAAAGATAGACAGCTTTCTTACACAGCAAGAGCAACCCTACAAACAATCTTACGAATACTATTTTGGTCAAAGGACTAATGAGGATGTTCCTCAAGAAGTGCCTATCCAAGAAGAGGGTGGTTTTAGAAGGGCTGTAGGCGCAGGTGTTGATCAGCTTCAATTAGCGTATGGCTCATCTCTAGAAGGCTTGGGTAAAGTTACTGGCTTAGAGGGCTTAGAGAATTATGGCTCTGATGTTGTTGAAAAGAACGAACAAGAGTTTCAAGAAAAAGCTGCAGGTTTTACCAAGTTAGATGATGCAGATAGCTTTGGTGATTATCTTAAATTTTATGCAGAAACTCTTGGTCAGCAAGTACCACAGCTTGGTTCTACGCTTGCAGGTGTAGGTGCAGGTGCAGCGGCAGGTTCGGTTATCCCCGGTGTCGGAACTTTTATTGGCGGTATAGCAGGTGGTATGGCTGCTAACATTCCTTATTTTTATGGAGACAACAGAGAAGCCCAAAAAGAAGCAATGGAGAGAGGCCTTCGAACAGAAATGAACGAAGGAGCAGCTTTTCTGTACTCCATACCTCAAGCATCTTTAGACTTAATTGTAGACAGATTACTTATTGGTGGCATCCTTCCAAAATCATTTGGCACTTCTGGTGGCCTATTTACTCGCGCAGTTAAAGGCGTAGGAATTGGTGGTGCTGTAGAGGTTCCTACAGAGATTGGTCAAGAAATAATAAATAGATATCAAGCAGGACTGCCAATTGATGATGAAGAAGCTTTAAAAGTTTATAAAGATGTAGGTATAGCTGCACTTCTTGTTGGTGGTACTGTTCGCGGTGGTACTAACATAATAGCAGGTGATCAAAGAGTTAGAGATAAAGATAAAGAAGAACAGGAAAAAATTCGACAGCTTCAAGAAGATCAAGAAGAAGCAAGACAAAGAGCATTACTAAAGAAACAAGAAATAAACAAATCAAAAGCAATGATCGATGAAGATCTTGTGGAAGACGTTGAAGAAAAGCAGAGAAAATTAGAAGAAAAACAAGCGGAAGTAAGAAGATTAGCAGGGGTTGAAGAACAGCCGCTGCAGCTTGGAGCAATGGCTCCACCGCCTGATAACAATAGGTTATCTCCTGAAGAAGAAAAGATGGCTCTTTTACAGGCAGCTAGAGAGACAACACTGCCACTTATACCAGTAGAGCTATCAACTTTACCTTTAGATGAGCAGGTAAGGATTAGAAGCTCTCGCAGAGCGCAAGGCGTAGATACCACAACACCTGCTTCGATAGATGAAATAAGAAGAGTTTTAGGTGAAGACGTAGCTGATAGAGAAGTTAGGAAACAAAAGCCTCTAGGGGGCGGTGCAGCACACTTTGGCCCGATTAGCGGTAAGAGCTTTACACAATCACAATATGACCGTGCCGTACAGGAGATTAAGGCTCAGAAGAAATACACTTTCAATGCTGTGCAGAAGGCTTTGAAAGCTACAGGCCTTAACAGAGTACCAAGACAGATGGTTCTCGATGTCAGAGATGAGATGGTAAACCGTGGGTTATTGCGTAAGTCTGATAGGGTTAGAACTGGTTATGTTGTTGAGGCAGACATTGAATCATCTTTTGACGAGGCAGCATCTTATAGAAAAACTGTCAATGATATCAGGACTTTATTGGATGGAGAGAGAACTGCTAAGAAAAAAGCAGAAAATGAAACTGATGAAGATTTTCAATCTAGAAAGTTAGGACTGAGATCTTACAGAAGAAAGCTTCTTGAGGATGCTCGAAGAGCGCAACAGGTAGAGGGTAATGTAAGAAAAGCTAGACAATTGAATGCCAAGGCTGACGCCCTTGAGGGTGAGATAGCTAGAGCAGAAAAGACTGTTACAGACTTAGAAAAGAAGATTGAGACAAGTCCTCAAGGTCAGGCAATACCTGCCACAGAAAGACCAAAGGTACTATCATCTGATGAGAAGCAAGCAATCGGAAGCCAAGAAACAACTCAAGGACAAAGAGAAGCCCTTCAGACTAGCGTTGATAATAGAAAAGCGGAGCTTGATGAAAAGCGCAAAATGCTTCGTAGATTAAAAGCTAGAAAAGCACCCGTACCTGAAGTTGATCAAGTTGCGATAAGAGAACTTGAGAATGATATAGAGAGATTAAAATACTTTATTAAGTCTGCTCAGTCTAAGATAGATGCTCCATCATCTCCAGTGCAGGTGGCTCCAGAGGCCAAGCAAGCCAAGACAGCTAGAACGGTTGCTGATCTAGCATTAAACAGAAGAAAGAGTGATGTCTTTACAGCCAAAGAGCAGCAGGTATTTAACGCTTTAAGAAAGCGTCTTACAAGGCTTGGTCTTAGAGATGTTAATCTGACTGTAGAAAAAACTCTTGCCAGAACTGTAAACATCAATGGTCAAAATGTTCATGTAGACCCAGAAGGTCAGTTTGATGCTAAGGATGGCAATAGAATTATATCTTTAGCTATGGAGGCTGTTGATCCTAACGCAACAGCGCAGGAACAGTTCGATGCTCTAAAAGGCATAATGAACCATGAGGTTATACACGCTCTTAAAAATCTTGGCTTATTTACAAAACAGGAATACGCATCATTAGTAAAAGCTGCCAAAGCTAAAAAGTATGTTGCTATAAAAGACGGTGTGCCAACCGAAAGAAAGTATTCTTACTACGACAGAGCAAGATCTATGTACGAAGGCATAGGTGCATCTGAGGCAACCATAGAAGAAGAAGCGGTAGCAGAGTTATTTAGAGACTATGCAGACAATAAGATTAAACTATCTGGCAAGCCTCGAACACTTATGCAGCGTATTAAAGACTTCTTTGTTGGTATAGTCAGAGGCAACAACGATGTAGGTATATCTAGTGTAGAAGATATATTTGATAATATTAGAAGTGGTAAGGTAGGTTCCAGAACTAGAGATTTAGGAAACCCAGAAGCTGACGTTGAGTCTGAGGCGTTAGCTTTCTCACTTAAAAACTTTACTCCTAAGCTTCCGTTTGCTCCAGATGGATCAAGAGCGCACAAGCTACCACATCAATTATTGATAGAGGGATCGGGCAGACCAGAAACCATACAAATTACACAAAAGTACAACAGAGGTAATGCCGATAGAAATAATAGTTCAATTGAACAAATTTTAGAGCAGCACCCAAATGCTACAGATTCTGTGCAAAATTGGATGGACGCAATGCAGGATGCTTTTGGTGGTGAATACATTCCTGCTCCACCGTTGGTTGCTATACAGTACAGCTCTTCTCCTGAAGCTATGGCTGAGAAGCTTAAAGCTCTTACGCCAGAGTTAAGGAAGGGTGTGGATGAGGGATTTAAGCATGTAAAGGATTTACAGGGCATATATACTAGCACTCAGGGCGGAGCTACACCTCGAATGACATTAGATATGTTTATTTGGGGAATACTCTCAAGAGGTGCGGGGCCAGTTCAGCAAGAAACAGCGTTTATAGATATAATTGATAAAGCTCATCCAATTTTAGAAAAAGCTGTTCGTGAACCTCTAACAGAAGACGACCTTGATCGGTGGATGCTTGAAGTTTCTACGGCAATTCCTGAAGGGTCACCCGGCAAGCAAGTTACTATGAACGTAAACGCTGCCGCAAAATTAGTATCTGCAATGTCTCAATTAGTTCCCAACACGAACAGGACAGCTTTAGACCTTGTTCATGAACAGATGACAGATCCAAATGTATCAGCCTATGAAGTAAGAGAGACATTCCTCTCAAATACAGAGGGGGCAGGAATAGATAACAAAGTGTTATCTTTTATCCTTCTTGTTGCAGGTAAAGACGATGTTCTTGTCATGGACAGAATACAGGGCAGACACCTATGGGATGACGGTAGGTATGGTGGAGCTAACATTTATGATGGCATCGGGCCAAACAACGAAGGTCTTAACGGAATATTTAGAGGGCCAAGAGGTGTTCTTGTTACTCGTATGCTTGAGAATGGTATGCGTAAAAATATTGATAAGGCTTATAAGCTTGTCGGCAGACCGCAAGATGCTTCTCTAGGCAGATTTCACTGGGAAACTTGGGTTATCGAGGGAGAGCAAGTTGTTAATCATGGGTCACTAAAAGCGATCATAGATAGAACAACTGTAGGCACTAGAGTAACCGAAGGTAAAACAGATACCTTTTCTTCAGGCATGACTTACATGAAAGGAACTAATGCTTCAGTTGTGGAGTATCCTTTATCTGATGGTAATGTTGCCTACATGACACCTCAGACATTTAAAGATTTTACTGGGGTTATGTCTAAAGACGCTAGTAGAAAAAATTCTAAAACAGGTATATTTAAACAAGGTAATTTTAAAGTAACATCAAGAGCCGACATCCCTTGGTATGAAAGGGTTGATGAGATAGACAGAGGCTCTATAGATAAATTAGCAAGGGAGTATGAAGATGCAAAAGCCGATGGATCAGTTCTTACAAGCGATGAGAGGGCTAGAAAAAGCAAGAACCCCACTAGAGGAGGGAAGCCAAGCCTCGACCAAAAGTACAGTCTCGGAATCACCGATAGATCTGAGCAAAATGTCTCCCAAAGAGATGGCAGAATGGTGGTTGGGGGAACCAATTTCAGAGGACGAGAAGTAACTCCAATTGCTCAATTTGGCACTGAAGATAGGCCAATATATGAAATAAGTGACCCAGATGCGTTTACGCAAATGATTCAACTTGCAAAAAAAGATCTTATGCAGCTTGGGCCACAAGTTACAGATTACACAGAAATGGGCGATAACTATTCTGGTAAAAGATTGTTTTTATTCGATGATGGGTTTTCTGGATTTGCATTAAACGGAAATGATATAATATCTGTGTTCAGTGTTCCGGGCAAAGCACCTAGAAGAGCGGTTGCTAATTTAATGCCTGTGGCTGTAGAGCAGGGCGGTCAAAGATTAGATGCATTTAATACCTTCCTTCCAAAAGTATATTCTGCGGTAGGATTTAAGGCGGTTGCAAAACTACCATTTAACAGAGAGTATGCTCCTGAAGGTTGGGATTTTGATTATTATTCTGAATATTTTCCAGAAACAAATGGAGAACCAGAAGTAATATTTATGGTTTATGATCCAGTTAATGCATCATCAACTACAGATGTATTAATTGATGACTATGACGTTGGCTCTGATCTTCAGGCTAAAGCTCTTGAAAAAACAGACACAGCAGAAACAGAAATAGAAAGTTCAATTGAACCTTTACCATTTACTGAAGAAGAAGCACAAATAATCGAAGAGGTTACAGCAGATAGTCAAGCTATTGAATCTATATCTTTTTCTTTAGGCAACATAGAGCCTGAGACGATCATGAAGAGACCTGATCTTGACCCCGATGATATAAGATCTAATGCTCATGGGTTTATAAATGATAGGCCAGTATTTCTTCGTGCAGGTGAAAATACGCAAACATCTCGAACTGGTATTGGTACTGGTCTTAGGCACATCTTAGAAAGAAGGCATGAAGGAGAGCTTAAAAGAGATTCAAACTACGGCAAGTATCCAAGGCCAGTTCAAAAAGCAATTATAGATGTTCTTGAAAGGTTTAAACGTCAGGGATTTAAAAGCTCACCTGATGGCGTTCAGCTTACAACAGAAATGGACAATGGTGTACCTACCGCTGTTTTGGAATGGAAAGAAAACACTCCAGAGGGTTCTCCTCCGATAACATTGGTTTTGGTACGGGATAGAAAAAATCCTAAAGCAGCATTCGAAGTAAAAACATTTTATGTAAGTGTGGCCTCAGAAAGAAGAGGTGTTGTAAATGGCGAAGTACAATTTAGTTTAAATCCTGCCAGTCTACCAGATCAGATAGAGCAGAAACAATACTACCAGAACTACGCTAGATCAGCAGACTTTATTGCAAAAGCATTTAGAATTGCTCTACCTGCAGATAGGGCGCAGAGAGCCGCTGATGAAGTTCTGAGAAGATTTCAAGATAGCTTTCTTCCTGTAGGTAGAATGATACAGGAGTTAAAAGAAAAAGGCCTCAACATTGTTGACGCTATGGATACTTATCTCAAAGAAGAACTGTATCATCGCAAAACTACAAACGAATTACTAAAAAGAGAAAAAGGCATTTACAAAAATGCCACTGATGCACTGAAGCAGTTAAACGTCACGGATGCAGAGGTTTCTAATTTACAAAGAATTTCCGACAGTGCCGCTGGCGGTAAAGGGTTTGTTTCGCAAGCTATAGAAAGTTCACAAAATAAAGTTCTCGCGCTGGGGGATATCTATTTATATGCCAGTCACGCAAAAGAAAGAAATGCATACATTCGAGCCAACAAAGACTCTGAAAATAATGAAGGGTCAGGAATGTCTGATCGTGAGGCA
>Ga0070750_10001448_pt1 | contig 13251 bp, 20 predicted proteins | sample VirMetDEL_Nov_24_FD_77013 | JGI IMG/M metagenome (GOLD analysis project Ga0070750, IMG submission 77013) | Aqueous microbial communities from the Delaware River and Bay under freshwater to marine salinity gradient to study organic matter... | ecosystem: Environmental > Aquatic > Marine >...
CGATGGCTTTATAGATGCTGTCCGCTACGCCCACGGCTGAGCGACTTCTGCATCTTTCGAGGGTGGGGCGACCTTGTAAACGCGATTCCTTGGCCCGTATCCGTTGCTGCCTTCGTCAATCGTCAGCTGCACACGAAACGGGCGGTTGAACAGCGGTTCCAGGCCGTTCTGCAGGTTGCCGTCATGACCGATGGCTGCACAGACGCGCTTCAAGTCTGCGCGTGCACGCTTCTGCGTGCTCTCATCCTTGTGCCACAGGTTGTAATTGTTGAACACCCAGCGGCCGGCGTGATCACCGACACTGACCTCCATACGGACATTCAAATACTCGCCCTTGTCGTCACGCAGGGGCTTCATCTCGCAATCCTTGAGCTGAACGTCATACCAGCCCGCCGGCAGCGGTTCGTTGATCGCGGCGCCGACTTCCACATCGGTCAGGTCTAAGCTAAAAGTCATATCAATCTCCTTTGTTACAGCCAAAAAAGTGAAACAGCCGCAGCTTCCACGGCAATGAAGACCACAGGGGTCATAATTTTTTCGATGAGACTCATGCGGCTTTCGCCTTGCTGCTGCCGGAAATCTTTTGAATGACAGCGGCGAGATCCGGTGACTCGAACTGGTCAAGACAGCCCGAGCGGTCTTTCGCCTCATAGGCGCCGTCGCGGCTTGTCTGGAGCACACGCTTAAGTGCGCCTTCCGCGTCGCGCTCAACGCGTAAAGCGAACACCTCATCAAAGAGGTACGGCAGCGACTGCGCGAGCTTTGCTCCGGGCATGGAAGGGCCATAAAGCATGGCGCCAGACTGCTCGTCCTTGTCGCGCGTTTGCTGGCAGCTCATATAAACGTGGCGGCGGGGAAGATCGCGAAAAGCGCGAAGGAGGGTTGTCATCTGCATGATCAGCTCCCCATAAGCCTGCCGCGGGTCTTTTGTCTTCTGCTTCTCAGCAGCCAGCACGACTTCTGCAATTTCGGTCACGCTGTCGAGCGTTACCGACTCAAATTGCTCCCCGTCTTTGCTCGCGATGAACTGATAAGCCTCGCGCACATCGTCAATCGACTTCACCTCGATGACGGCAATGTCGAGATGCCGTAGCGGTAACAGTCCGGCTTCCGCAGACAGGATGATCTGCTTCCCCGGCATGGTCGCTGCCAACGAGGTTTTCCCTGCGCCGGTCGGGCCGTGAACCAGCAGCTTTAGACCCTGGTCGCTCGCAGCGTCACGGGTGCTTTTCAGTTTGATTGCCATTGCTGTCTCCTTAATGATTTCCAAACACGCACAGGGCGGCAGTGGCAGGCCGGCCTCGTGGACATTTCGTATCGGTCGAGTGGCGCGATCACGCCTTCTTTCATCGCAGCGCGCATGACAGCGCCCATCGCGCGTGGTTCGTGCGTGCTGACGTCATTCGGCAGGCATGCCCAGACGTTGTCAGTGGTGAACTCGCCATGAACGGTGGCGAGATAGCGCACGGCTGCCATGGCTTCACGCAGCCATGCGCGATCTGCCTTGGCGCTGGCCGCGGCAATCGCTGCGGCCTTGTCCAGTTGCGCGGTGTCAATGATGCGATGCATGTCCATCACTCACCCTCCAGATATGCCGACATGACGGCCTCAATGATTCCGCCTCGGTGGCCGGCGTCGAGCAGCAAGCACTCGCCGTTAACGGTTGAGAGGGTTTCCGGGCGCATGTCGAGCTCGACGCAATCGCCGTTCAGCTTCAAATACCACCCCACGTCCTCATCGCGCAGCAAGTGAAAAAAGCAGGCGACGTCATCCACGGGAACGCTTGCCCGCATCAGGTCACTGAGCTCGACGTCGATGAGGCAGTTCAGCTCGCTGTCGACGATGTGCTTCCTGCGGGAATCGCTGACGACGATGTCGCAAGGGAAACTAAAGAGGTGCAAGTCCTGCTTTTTGCGTGCCGCCGTCATCGGATGACACCTCCGACGCAGCGGAGCCCTACCGACTCCAGCGCCTGCTGAACGATGCCGAGCGGCACATGGCGGGCCAACACGAACTTGTAGGGCTCGTTCAGCTGAGCGTCATCGGATGAGCGACGTTGCTCGCCGCGTTGTGTGATGTGCTTGTGCTCGCTCAAAAGGTGCCGACGGCAGGCGTTCATGCGTTTTTTGAGATCTGCGCTTTCTTCATACGTCGGGCTGCTCATCTCATCGGTCTCAATCATGCTTGCTCTCCTCTTTGGTTTTCAACGCCGAAACCGATTCTATAGTCGGACTATAAAACAACGCAAGCGGAAATTGCAGGGTTGAAAAAAAAGTTTCATTGGGGCTACATTTCTGTCGCGGTCAAGGAGTGCGACGTGATGCCAATAAAAAAAGCCATAGCTGGCTGGCTAGACGCAGCCAGCGCGGATCAGCGGAACGAGTTTTTCATGATCCTTCGCGAGACGCTTGAAGCGCGGCAGCAAGCCGGGCGACAAGATCGATCTGACCATCTATATCCAGACGGCGGGCGAGCTGCGTCGCCACCGCAATCACTTCCGAATCGCTGAGAGACTCGAACGCCTCGTCAAACGTGGCGTAACCTGCGCCGCGTAACAGCGGCTCCAGCGTGGGATCGATGTCCCACGGCTGCACGCGGATGGCTTTCGCGATCCGCAAGATTGCGTCGGTGTTCAACGGAATGCGGCCTCGCAGGTATTGGCTGAAGACACTTGGGGACCAGCCCACCTGGCGGTTGATGTCGTCCTGCGTGAGGCGATCCTTCGCTTTCTTTTCTTCCCACAAGTCGCGCAGACGGCGCGCCATCTGCTGTTCGTGTCGGGTCAATGGTCGGCTGGGCATGTTGTTCTCCTTTGACGCGAATTATAGACACGCTAATAAATTTTTTGGCATTGACCGTTCCCAGAACTTATAGTTAGACTGTAATAATCATAAATAGTCACATAAGTGAAAAAAAACATTAACGCGAAAACATCCATCGAGCGGGCAATCGAGGCGGCTGGTGGCATCCAGGCGCTGGCAGATCTCTTGGGCATCACCTACGGCGCTGTCTGGCAGTGGCGGGCGGGGCATACCGTGCCGACGCCTGAGCGGGCTGTGGCGATAGAAAAGGCGTTGAAGTCCCGGGTCACGCGCTATGACCTGCGCCCGGACGTCTTCGATGTCTGAGGTGCTTGCGCCGCACGAGCTGCTGGATTTTCTCCACTACGGGTTCAAGCTGTTTCCGTTGCGGAACGTCTCTCAGGGGGTTTGCAGCTGCGGTAAGGCAGACTGTGCGAGTCCCGGAAAGCATCCTGCGACTGCGCGCGGCTTTCATGACGCCACCGATGATGCTGAGCGGATTACGGCGTGGTGGCACGGCGGTCACAAGAACTTCGCGGCAGCCATTCCGCCGAACCACATCGTGGTCGACATTGACCCGCGGAACGGCGGCGACGACAGCTGGCTGCAGCTCAAAGGCATGGGGGAGTGGCCGGACACCATCGAGGTGTTGACCGGCGGCGGCGGGCGCCACATTTATCTGTCAACGCCGGGCAAGCAATTCAGGAAAGCGCCGCTCAAGGGATTCGCTGGGATCGACATCGTGGCGCTCGGTGGTTACGTGGTGATCCCGCCATCCATTCATAGAAGCGGGCGCAGTTACGATTTTGAGTCGTCTTCCGACATGGCGGACGGGATTCCGATTGCAGAGGCGCCTGCGTGGCTTTGCCAGCTGCTGGATGCGAAGCCAGCGGGGGATCTTTTTAAAGAGCGTCCGGTGCAGCCAGAGCCAGAGCGCTTTGCGGCGCCCGCGGATGAGCTGGAGGAGGTCAAGAGCGCGCTGGCTGCGATCAATGCAGATCTCCCCTATCCGAAATGGATACAGGTCGGGCAGGCGCTGAATGCGAGCCTCTGGCTGGAGGCGTTTGAGATCTGGTCTGCATGGTGTGCGACCGGCGAAAAGTATCCCGGAGACGCAGAGCTGCGCCGCAAGTGGGCAACCTTTAACGCAAACGGCGCAATCACGCTTCGCACCGTCTTCGCAATGGCAAAAGAAGCCGGCTGGGGGCAGGTGACTGCACCCGTCGTCCGGCGGCATTTCAAGCGCACCCACATGGATGTGGCCGCGGACAACAGCACGTTCACGCGGTTTCTGATTGCCGGGACCATCCAGCAGAGCGGGATCGTGGTGCTCGGCGGCGAGCCTAATCTCGGCAAAAGCGCCATCGCCATGGACTGGGCGGCCTCGGTCGCACTTGGCTTGCCGTGGAACGGCCTCGATGTGAGACAGGCGCCCGTCGTCTACGTTGCGCAGGAGGCTCGGGGCGAGATGGGTCAACGCGCCCGCGCATGGCGGCAGCAGCACGGCCGACGCTTCGGCAGCTTTCCCTTCTTTCTGCTCGATGAATATGTGGACTTCTCGGCTGACGGCGAGTGCGCGGCGTTTGCGGCAGACATCGCGGGCGAGTTCGAGCAGCCGTTCGTCATCATCGACACTCTGGCAGCCTCGATGCCGGGCGCGCAGGAGAACGAGAGTCCGGCCATGTCAAAGCTGCTGGTGAACATCCGCCAGCATCTAATTGATGAGGCGAAGGCGACTGTTCTGCTTGTCCACCACTCGCCAAAAGCGAACCGCTGGGATCTGCGTGGCTGGGGCGGCCTCAGAGCTGCGGTGGATGGCGTTCTCATGGTCGGGCTTAACGACGACGGCAACAAGGAGATGCGATGGAACAAGCAGCGCGAAGGTCGCCTGCTGGAGCCGATGCCGTTTGAGACAGCCGGGATCACGCTGCATGACAAAGCCGGCGAGGTGCAGCTGGACGACTTTGGCAACCCGGTAAGCAGTGTGGTCATCAACTGGGGTAAAGGGGTCGAGCTGGACGTGGACGTGATGCTGGTACGCGAGAAGGTGGCAACCAGTCCGCACATCACCAAGCGCGCGCTGCGGGCAGCCATCAAGGCGCGGGCGACCGTTGTGGATGGCGCGATTGAGCGGGCGATGGACGCCCAGCTGATCCGCAAAACGGACGCCGGTTACGTGGTGACGGACTATGACTAAGCGTTTTTTGAAACTTAAGAAACTACTTGAGAAAAGTGAAATAACGAGCGTGTCCCGAAGCGTGTCCCAAATGGCAAAAAGCGTGTCCCGCGTGTCCCGAGGGGTGTGTCCCGAAAGCGTGTCCCAGGCGTGTCCGGGCGTGTCCCACACGTGTCCCACGCGGGACACGCTGAAAACGGTGATCCCCGTGTCCCGAGCGCGTGTCTTAGAGACACGCTCGGTGAGGGACACGAACGCATTTTTTTTGTTTTTTGATGAGCTGTTTTTGGAGGCGATATGAGGCTGATCCGATTCACCTCAACTGCTAGCCGGGTTGACCGCTGGGGGTCGCCGGTCTGGCATGAGCTGAGAGCTGACTTTGAGCGGAATGGTGTCAGAGCGACCCGCTGTGGTCGGCTGGTGCTGCCTGACCGTGAGATTGAGCTGGGGTACCCAACAGGCGACGAGCGGCTGTGTCGGGTGTGCGAGAACCTCTGGGCGCACAACGAGGTGATGACGACGACGGTGTTCCCCTCGAAGCTGAAGAAGATGGATGTCGCAGGTGAGGGGTTTCTGCAGTCGCAGGAGTGGCAACGGCTGCGTTATGACGTTCTGGCGATGTATCAAAGGCGCTGCATGAACTGTGGGGTCAGCGGCGATTACGCGACGTTGCAGGTTGACCATGTGCTGCCGCGGCACTCGCATCCGGAGCTGGCGCTGGACTGGAACAACCTGCAGGTGCTCTGTCGGGATTGCAATATGGGCAAAGGCCGGCGGGATGAGACGGACTTCAGGTTAAAGGAGCAGCCATGGATGAACTAACTCTACTGTTGCCGTGGCCGCCCAGCGTGAACACGTATTGGCGGCACTCAAGTCGCGGCACGTATCTGTCAAAGCGCGCGCGTGAGTACAAGCAGGCGGTGGCTGAGATGTTTGAGGGCAGTGGTGGCTTCAAATTGGAGGGGGCGCTTGAGGTGGCCGTCAAGCTGAGTCCGCCGGATGCGAGACGGCGCGATCTGGACAATCACGCCAAGGGCTTGCTGGATGCGCTTCAGGGGCTCGCATATGACGATGACAGTCAGGTGGACTTGCTGATGCTCGAACGGGGCGTGGTGGACCGCACAGGCGGCTCTGCGTTGGTTTTCATTCGGCAGCGCGATGAGGGTGCTGAGTCAGCGTCGTTCTGGCGCTGCAGCACTGCAGCTGATGGCGATGTTCTACATCGGTTTTCTGGTAGGCGCCACCGTCGGTGGGTTCTTTGCTGTGGCGCTGGTCGGCATGGCACTGGTGGAGCGCGACCGGCAGAGCGAGGACGACGCAGGACGGTGGGATGGGCGCTCGTAGTCAAGACGTTGTCAGCCAGATGCTGACCGAATGGGCGCATTGGATCGAGAAGATTTGTGTGGATGGCTTGGGTTATGACGATGAGACAACGCTATATAAGGCGCTGTTCGCTCGGGCTGATGGTGGATTTGGCCCACGTATTCCGCAAGGTGTGTTCCGGCTGGACACGGCGACCCGTGAAGTGGAACGTGTGCACGCGGTGCTGCAGGAGCTGATTAACTTCGGGGATCCGGTGATTGAAGAGCGGGTGCGGTTAACGGCAATGAGCTATGTCTTCGGGATCCCTGCGATAGCAGAGCAGACCGGCAAGTCTCTGCAGTGGGTGTATCAGCAGCAACAGCGAGGGCAGGACATTGTCAGGACGATGCTGCGTGTCGCGGATGCGCGATAGCAAATTTGCAATAATTAAAATAGGGGTGCACACTTTACGGCGTTGAGCTTTGCGTTGGCGCTCACGGCGCCTCCGGGACCCTGAAAAGGCGGGGTCACGCTAGGACACAAGCACCCGCGCGAAGCTCCGCCCTTGCTCTCATCTCCCTCGCCCCTCAGTGTGATTGAGGGGCGCTTCTTTTGAAATCAATCCCTTGCGTTGCGCCGCGGCAAGAGCGGCTCGAAAAACATGGCCGCCCCCCTGCTGGAGCCCGACCAGGCTGGCGTCGAGGGGGTGGGGGAGGGGGGTTTGCCCCCCTCCGCCGCCGGGCAAGGAGTACCGGCTGCAACTCAAAAATTTTTTGAAAAATTTAGGAGCACTATCGAAAAATTTTTTGAAATTTTTTGAAAACCGATGAGAAGTTTGGAGGACGATAACCGTTTTGCAGCCGAGTGGATGCAGGCGCATAAGGACGGGCTACGCACCGAAGACCTCCGAGACAGGCTCGGCATGTCTGCCCTCCGCTCTGTTTTTATCCGTCGTCGCGCGGTCGAGAAGCGCCTCGGAATCCGCTTGCCTGGCTTGGGCAACAGAGAAAACCTGGGGTACATCCCTCAGCAAGCGGAGGAGATTTCAATCTCCGGAACCGTCCTCGTCTGCAGCGACGTCCACCTGTGGCCGGATCACAAGCCTTTTGCCTGGTTTTGCTTACTGGAGGCGGTTAAACGCTACAAACCTATCGAACTTTGGATAAACGGCGACTTGCTCGACTTTCCGAGCATCTCCAGGCATCCCCGTCACGGTTGGGAAGACCGCCCGACAATGGTGGAAGAAATTGACTGGGCGCGGCAGGAAATGAGCGCCCTGACCAAGGCGGCGGACAAAGTCGGCGCGGTCAAACGCATCACGCGCGGGAACCACGACGCCCGCTTCGAGGCGTACATCGCCAAGAACGCGCCGGGGATTGAAGGCGCCCCCGGCACGACGCTGAAAGAGCTGTATGAAGTTTTTGACGGCTGGCGGATTTATCACAGCCTGTTCGTCAACGAGACCACGATGGTGAAGCACACCTGGCACCGCTCTATTGACGCAGCCCGCCGGAACACCATCGGGGCCGGAACGAACATCGTGACCGGCCACACGCACCGCCTGCTGGCCCGCCCGTTCAGCGACTACAAAGGCGTCCGCTTCGGCATCGAGACTGGCTTTCTAGGCGAGATTCAGGGGCCGCAGTTCGCCTACGGCGACGGCAACCCGCAGGACTGGCAGCCAGGGTTCATGGTGCTTCATTTCGGGGAGCGCGGGGAGCTGCTCTACGAGCCTATCCACACCCACGCCAAGCGCGCTCGGGTGTGCGGGAAGTGGCTTTACCGCGAAGACTATGACTGCAGCCTGCAGTGAGGGATGGAGATGGAAAACACTGAAGGCTGGCACTTGCGACGCGAAGTCAACATAGCTCACCTCCTGGCAACGCTCGCCCTGGCAGGCGGGCTGGTCAGCTGGGGCATGAGCATGGACACCCGCGTGACACGCCTTGAGGCGCAACAGGATGCCACCTCCGCGGCCCTGGAGCGCGCTATTGCTGTGGTGGATGCGCGCCTTGACCGGATCGAGAACAAGCTGGACCGCGCGATTGAGGTGAACCGGTGACAAACAGTGATCTCGACATCATGGCCCGCACCATTTTCGGCGAGGCTCGCGGCGAGGAGTTTGACGGCAAGCTGGCTGTCGCGCATGTGATTTTGAACCGCGTCGAAAAGCGTCACCGCAGAGAGGTGACGATTGCCGGCGTCTGCACAGAGCCATACCAGTTCTCCTGCTGGCTGCCGGACGACCCGAACCGCTCAAAAATGGAGACGATCAGCGTCAACCAGCCGGTCTTCCGCGATTGCCTGATGGCAGCGTTGAAGGCTATCGCGCAGGGCGACGATGAAGACATGACGCTCGGGTCAACGCATTACCACACAACGGCGATCTCGCCCGCTTGGGCAGACGGCAAAGATCCGGTGGTCACCATCGGCAATCATGCCTTTTACAACAATGTGGACTGACGTCGAAAAGCACGGCTGGACTTGGCTGGAGCACGCGGGCCTTTCTCTCCTCTTTCAGCTCGCGTGTGGGTGGATGGTGGGCAACTTTTTCTGGCCGGCAGTTGTTGCGATTGCGTTCTTCGTCGGGCGCGAGTGCGCGCAGGTGGAAGACCACGGCCGCAGTGACATCGTGAAGTGCGCGGATGGGCAGTACCGCCGCGCGCATGTGAACACGCTGGGCAGTTTGCCGATTGGCTACGGTTTAAACCTGCTCCGCTGGAGCTTTGACAGCGTCATGGACATCGTGGTGCCCATCGTTGTTTGCGGGGCGGCGTGGTGGCTGCTGCGTTAGATGGGCGTTGGCGACGAGACGATCATCCGGCGGGTGGCTGAGCGCATTGAGCGCGATGCCTACTCGGGGCCAGATCGCCGGGCACCACCGCCGACTCCGATCACAGACTACCTGAAATGGTTGCCTCTGGTGGCTGTTGCGATGAGCAGCTACGCCGGGTATGTCGCGATGCAGAAAGACGTTGAACGCCTGCAGCAGGACGTTCGCGAGATCAAAGCTGAGGCGAAAGACCAGCACACCGCGCTCTGGCGGAGGGTGACCGAATGATTGCAGCGATCCTTCCTGTTCTCGGTCAAGTGCTTGACCGGATTCTGCCTGACAAGAAAGCAGCGGAGGCTGCGAAGCAGGAGCTTGCCCGGCAGTATTTTCAGGGCGACTTGGAGGCGCTCAGGCTTGACGTTGAGCTGGCGAAAGGGCAGCTCGCAGTTAATCAGCAAGAGGCGCAGCACAGCTCTGTCTTCGTGGCGGGTTGGCGCCCCGGGCTTGGCTGGTTGTCTGTCGCTGGGCTCGGCTGGAGCTTCATCGCTCAGCCCCTGCTGGCGTGGGTGGCAACGCTCAACGGCATTGAACCGCCGCCGCGGCTCGACACAGGGGATCTGATGACGCTGACGCTTGGAATGCTGGGTCTCGGCGGAATGCGGTCATATGAGAGGCTCCGCGGCGTTTCTCGCAGCAGCCTTGGCGTTCGCTGACGTCGGGAAGGCGCCGCCCGGAAAACCTGATTAAATTTTTTCGGAGATTGATATGGCTATTGTGGCAGGTGACTGGAGCGTTGATCGCGCGACCGGCAACATTCGATATATCGGGGACGATCACAACGGCGCTGCGCCAAGCTATGCGACCGTCATTCAGTTTCACCGCTGGCTGCAAGATTTGGCGGACGACCCTGAGTTCAGCGGCAACGATGAAATTGACATCGTGAGCCTGCTGCCGTCGGCACGCTCTACGGACAACATCATCACGCTGCTGGGCTCGTACAACATCGACGACACGGCGGCTGAACATCTTTACGACGGTTCCATCATTCAGGGCGGCGGCGACACGATCTACGACGGCATTGTGAATTTCGGCAACGCCTCGGTGCAGATCCAGATCCATCAAGACGGCGCCGTGCTCGCAGATGACTGGTGGAATAAGGGGGAGGGCGGGACGCACACAGGCGCAAACAATGCTGCCACGCTGACGGATTCGGGCGGCACCTGGACGACCGACGAGTTTGTCGGCTATACGATTTACAACACGACCGACGGTAGCCAGGGGCTGATCACCGCAAACACCGGCACCACGATCACCGCCACGCTCGAAGGTGGCACTGATAACGACTGGGACACCAGCGATGCGTATCTGATTGGCATTCCAAGGAACGGCGATTCGACGCAGGGCATCTCTCACCGCTTCATGCTTAAAGTTCGTGCTAACGGCGTAGACATCAACCGCCGCCGCCTATTGGGCACCTGTCGTCGATTTTTCAACACTTTTGGCGAGTTTAGTATCAATGCGACGTCGAGAGGCAACAACGTGCTTGCCTTGTCGGATTCAGACAACCTGAATGTCTCAACTGCCGCCGCAACCGTAGCGGGCTGGACGGCTATCACGAACACCGAAGGTTTGCGTCTCATTGACATCAATCAGAACAGTGTCAATGAGGAGTATTACTCGGAGTGGAATCGCGACAGCTTCACCATCAACCAGTTTTACGAACGCATGAACTGGCTGACCAGAGATGGCACGGCATCCACGATCAACGGTCTCAGCGGCGAACTGTTCCGGGGTGTCACACACAGCTTTGCCTATGACGGCGAAACCGGGACCATGTTTGTCACTAACGACGAAGGCGCGTACGGCGACCTTCTCGCTTATGACAACGAGTCTGGCGGCCCGTTCTTGGTGGGTGAAGCCATCCACGGGCCCGGCGCGACGCCTGCGTGGAAGGGGCGAGTCATCGCGGTTGACGACGACGGCCTGACAGGCACCTTGGTGGTTGACCTTGAGTCCGGCACATTGACTGACGGTGACCAGATTACCGGCCAGAGTTCAGGCGCGACTGCTGACATCAATGACGTGTCACCGCCGACCGCGCCAACAACGACGGCGGGCGTCATCAGGTTTTTCGCTGTGGATGACGACGGCACCACAGGCAACCTTTACGGTCAGCTGCTACGCGGCGTCGCCCCAGTCGACAACACTCGGATCTACGACGACTTGAATGTCGGGAACTACGTTGACGTCGCGGGCGCGGTGACCGCTAGGCCTATTTCAACGCCGTTCGTTGGTGTCTCAACCGGGTCCGCCCTCATCGGTGCTTACGGCATCGGCATGGAGGCGGCGGACACCTCAAGTTCTGACAAGTTTTTTGACCTGCAGAACAACGAAATCAACCCGCCGAACAATGTCACGTTTTCTGTGGGCGGCCTTGCGACCGGCGAAGACTATGTGTTCGTCGGGCCCTATGACGGCAGCACGCTGGATGCTGACGGCAACCCGGAGGTCGATTACACCCAGTTGACGCTAAACACCAGCCTGACGGGCGCGACAGAGACCTCGGTGGTGGTGACGACGACCATTCCGTCCGACACCCCAAGCTCGGGCACGCTGCGCGTGCAGACGAACAGCGGGTTCTACCAACTGTGTTCGTATACCTCATTTACTGGCAGTACGTTCACCATTTCGAGTGAGTCGTTCTCAGGCGACAACGCCACTGCGCCGAAAAATGTTTTCATCACTTATTTAGACAAGGTGGCGGCGTCTGGCACGGAGAACTTCAGCTTTGTGTACAGCAGCGACCGGCAGTTTGTCATCAAGGTGAGGGATGGCGGGGCCAGCCCGATTAAGGAGTACATCACCTCGGGCACGATGACCAGCACGGGTGGCAGCACCACGGCCATCAGGACGGTCGATGCGTAATGCCCGCGCGTGCTGCGACAAAGTGTGCCGGGTGCAGCGGCATCATTTATTTTGACGTCAACGATGATCCGCCTCAGCGAATCATCTGCGACTGTCGCGAAACGCAGTTGTCTGAGGAAGGGCCGGAAGGCAACTGGGAGGCGCTGACTGCTGAGGAGTTTGACGCGCTGTGACAGCTGCCTCCTACGCAACAAACTTAGCGGACATCTTCACCGACGGCGGCACTGGAACGTGGACATCCATCGGCACGGGCGGCGCGGGCCTGACGCAGGAAACCGACTTTTACATACAAGGGTCGTCCTGCATGTCGAAGGCGGCGTGGGCGTCTGCCGAGAAAGGGATGATTCACGACAATTCCGGCGACGCTGGTGGGTCAGGAACTGATGGCGCCTACATTGCGTGGATGACGCATCTGACGCCGAACTCGCTCGCCACCATCTCTGGCGGCGGCATGAAATTTTTAATCGGCAGTGGCTCGGGCGCTTACCGACAGTTTTATGTTGGCGGGAGCGACACCTTAGAGTTTGGCGGCTGGGTGCTCATCGCAGTCAACGAAAACGCGACTGCTGACAACACCACAGGAAGCCCAACGGCAGGCGTCGAGTCCTGGTTTGGCGGGCTTTGGAATCTGCCATCGGGCGGACCGACGAAAGGCGCGCCCGCCGCCATTGACGGGATCCGCTACGGACGCGCCGACATTGTTATCACCAACGGCACCGCCCCGGATGCGGCAGCGAGTTTCGCTGGCATCTTGACCAATCTTGAAACAGCCAGCTTGCGCTACGGCATGCTCGCTCTGCGGGATGGCGCTTACTTCAATAGCGGGCTGATGCAGCTGGGCACATCCGGCACAGCAGTCAGATTTGAAGAAAGTAATAAGACAATTTTTATTCGCCAGCATCCGCACGCCACGGCGAACTTTAATACCTGGGAGGTGGTGAACGCCTCCAGCAGCGTGACGTTGACCAGCTGCGCGTTCAAGGCGCTGGGCACCACCACACCAGGCCGGTGGCTGAATACCGATAACGCAACCGTAGCGCTGACAGGGTGCTCGTTTGTGGACATGGGTACGTTTACGTTCCTGTCGAACACCACTGCAAGCGCCTGCAACTGGCTGGGATGCGACCAGATAGATGCTGGTGGCGCGACCATGACGAACAGCACGGTCGGCGGCTACGAGGGCACTGCGGACACCAGTGCGCTGGTCTGGAACGTCGCGACTGACCCCAACGGCAAACTGGACGGTATGACCTTCACCAAAGGTACAGCCAGCA
>Ga0070750_10001450_pt1 | contig 13248 bp, 12 predicted proteins | sample VirMetDEL_Nov_24_FD_77013 | JGI IMG/M metagenome (GOLD analysis project Ga0070750, IMG submission 77013) | Aqueous microbial communities from the Delaware River and Bay under freshwater to marine salinity gradient to study organic matter... | ecosystem: Environmental > Aquatic > Marine >...
ATTGCCATAATGGTTTAGTCCAATAAAATTCTTTTAGATCTGAGTTGACATACCAGTCAGGATGCCATCGTCGCCACCTAGAAAACGTTTTGTATTGTTTGTCTGGGTTAGCACTTGTACAATCTATAAAGATCGTATCTCCTGCTGGTATTAGCCAACGTAATCGGAGGACTTCGTAGAATCCACGTGGGATAGTTGCAAAGCCCTCAGTGCCAGTCATGCGTTTAATCAAAGAACGGCTGCGTCGATTTCGTTTTTGGTAATACCAGTCGTTAACCTGTCGTCGAGATCTGCCTACAGCAAAACCTACTTTCCACACTACAGTACCATCTGTCACCCATTGCCAGGGATCAATAAACACTTTACATATGTGTTTACCTACCCGGATGGTAGATGTGAGACGTCTGCGGCGTGGTCTGTAGGTCATTGGCGGGAGTAGAATCGACGGTTGTAGTTACCTTCCCAGACTATGTTAAGTAGACTGATAGGGAAAGGAGTGTCTCCAATAATGTTAATTTTTAGGTTTTCGTTCCGTTGATAGATAGGAACATCATGTGTAGCTGACGCTGATAGGTTAACGTTATTTAGCACATACTTATAAGGCATAGTAACGTTAATGACTTCATTCCAAGTATCTTTACCTGTAATAGCAACCTTGTATTTAATAGGACCGCTAAGACCTGTAGATACTTTGATACGGTGCAAGATAAGGCTAGCAGTTACATCAGCAACAGCACTCTGCCCTTCTCGCTGTGTCGTATAGAACACAGGTAGTTGGACATCCATATCATACACGTACCCAATAATTAAGTCACGTCCACGGAAGTCACCATTTAGCTCTACCGTGTCGTTTGTGATATTAGCATCTTCAAAGTAAGATACTGTACCCTCAGCCTCACTACTGGCAGCATCAGTATCACCGATGTAAGTACCAATAACAACTACAGCTAGTTTTTTACCAGCGATGTGATCAAACGGTAGGTTAACTGTAGTCTTCTTTGTAGTATCGTTGTAAGTTCTATACGGATTAATGTTGAACATATCAAGACACACATCAGTCTTTTCACCAGTAGGTAGGGTCAAGAACCCAGATTCACTAGCTTGTGTTAAGTCATATGATGTCAGGTATACATTAGTACCAGAACTGGTTACAGCATAGAACGTACTCTTATCAAAGAACTGCAAACGCAGATCTCCAGTTAGCTTCCATTTATACCAACTCTGCACACGGTTCTCACCTTGCACAAAGAATCGGTGTTGATAAATAGTATTAGATCCTGATTTACCTAAAGATGTAATAGACATAGCAGGTGATGATACCATTGTGTCAATATCACTAGGTACGTATTCAGGTACGTTAGCAGTAGCTTCGTCAATAGATGCTGCAGAATCTCGCTGCACATTAAGCATCATAAACAACTTGCTGTATAGATTAGATTTACTAATGAATGCTTGTGCTGTACCCACGGATACCGCATCAATCTTATCATCACATTCAAACGCACTGGTAGTATTGATTTTAGCAGTGCTTGGACTCATAACGTCAGCATCTGTAGACAGTAAGAACTGTTCGTTCGGACCAAACACCAGCAAACCTACACTAGTAGCCAGTGTATAGTTAAGCGTAACAGGACGGATAGATGTAGCTTGAATGTCAATAGGATCGTCTGCAGCTATAGCCTGTGAGCTGTTAGCAAAAAAGTTAAAGTAATCACCAGCACGGCTCATGATCACAGCTTCATTAGACAGCATACCTAGACGGTTACGGAAAAAGAATAGGTTGTTGATCTTTTTACCGATAAAGCTAGGGATTGGGTTAGTGTCGTTATCGCCAACTAAACGGTCTGTCCAGTTAACCGGTTCATATTTAAAGATACCGTTAGCTTGCCGTACAAGTTGGTGAGGCATGGTAGTCTCATCAATCTCAAACTTAAGCCCAGGTCCAATAGTTTCTTCCCACACACCAGGACCACGTGCAGCACTGTTGGTTGTTTGAAACTCAACGTATACATCATCTACAGCAACAACATCTGTGTTAGTTACACGTACAATGTAGCCGTTTTCACACTGGTTAGGTAGACGTGATGCGATGTTAATTTTATCTTGGAAAGCATAGATACCTTCATCAGACGATGAACCCGCAGTGTTGATACTAAAAGCTTGCGTACTGGAAATATAAATACCAGAACCGATAGCTGTAGCTGTAATATATGATAAATCAGTATCAGCGTTAATAGCAGTAGCCAGTGCAGTAGCAATACTGCCAGAGTCTAGCGTAGCACCTGATACGGAGTCTGGGGTAGAATGTGTGTTTTCATGGGTATCTATGGTGACTTTATAATCAGCGTTATACGCAATCTGTTTGATGACAACAAACGCTTCGTTAGCTTGAGCTGGAGACGTTGTAGTCTTCATCGCTGTCGTCTTATTTTTATTTAAGACAAACGTATAGTCGTTGATTGTAAGGATTTCAATGTCGTCAGCCGTAGCATCTTTTAGATACGCAGTGCTAGGAATACTACTAGAACCAATAGCACAGGTTGTGACCTCACTATCGTAGTCACCTTTCTGTGTAGCTTCATCAGTAACTGCGTTATCGTACGCAGTCTGAGCTGTACCCATATTAGTGTTAGCTGTAGTCAGCTGACCAGATGTATGTGTAGCAGCAATAGTTTTTTCTACTTCATATACACGATAACCATCACGTTTTAACCAAGGATGATCTACAGTACGGTCATTACCTAACGCATAATTATTAGGCATTGCACCACCTTTAGCTACAACAGCTACAGTGGTGTTGGTCAAAGTGTTATCCTTGACAATACGCTGACCATCATCGATACGTTCCAAGACACCTGATTTTAGCATCTCCTCGTAGTAACCATTTTTATAGGTAACATCTACTTGGAACAGACTTTCTTTTGTAGAGTTTTGACCGTCATTAGTTTCGGTACGGGTAGCTTGTGCTGCGTGTAAATCACTCAGCTCAGTTGCTGTAGTATCACGAGCAGTGTTGTACGTATCTAAATCTGACTTAAGATTAGTAACGTTACAAGCGTTAGGCTGTCCGGTAGCAGCAAGAGTACCCATATCCACGGCACGAGGGTGGCCATCTAGCAACCCCCAGATACGAAAGATACCATCAGTTGTGTCATATTGACAAACATATTTTTCAGTGTCATCCCGAAGGATTGGAAACCAACGTCCTCGGGCTGTTGCATTGTACAGTTCTGCTTCAAATTTACCACCAGGTCGCTTTAGCAAACCTAGTGCATAGTCAGGAAAAACGTTGGATGCCTCCACAACTTGCCCAGGAAACTTTAGTTTATCTGGTTGTTGGGATACACCCAATAGCAAGTTTGGAATCCTTTGGGAAATTGTACTCATCGTGCAAGTGCGTTATACGGTTGATAGTTATTGTAATAGTTTTCACCGTCACGCCAGCCAAAGATAGAGTATTCAGCTTGGTTGCAATCGTATTCAACTGCAGCGGCACGGGTCATTAATTCTTGATCTTGCAGTAGCCCTGCTAATTGTTGTTCTCCGACAATTTTAACAGCTGCCATACGGGCAGCTCGGGCTGTAATATAGTTTTGGATAGGAGGTGGTACATCACCAAATTCAAAGAACCAAGTTATGTCAACTAGAATGTCGTTCTTAAATTTATATGTATGATGATGTCGGTCGTAGAGTTTGTTTCCACGTCGTACTACATCATAGTCAGCACGGTGTTGTTCGACATTAGTGTCAATCTGTAAAGCATTAGTAGGATACAAGATTTCTTCACTTGCAGAATCAGGTTTCAACACGTAATGTCGTTCTTGATTAAACAACCACCCTTCTGATTGCACTTGCTTATTGACCTCACGTAGTGTCGTAAGAATGATAGCAACTTCAGGGTTTTGAAGATCAAGCGTGGTGACAGGAGCCTGTCCCACGGAGCTTAGGATTTGATTTACAGCATCCAGTTCGGTGGACGCAGCATGAGTGACAGGCATAGTAGTAATAGATAAAAAAAAGGGGCGTCCGAAGACACCCCCAAATAGATCAGAATGCAGCAGGCTTGGTAGCGGTACCGGCAAACAGTTCCACGCAAGCAGCGGGGTTCAGGTAGTCAGCGCCCATGGCGAGACGACCCAGAATCACGTCGCCCTGATAGATCACGGAGACGTCACCACTGGTAACTTGGACTTGAGGACCGATAGCTTCCACGCAAGCGGCGCCTTCCTTCTGGAAGATCAGACCGCAGCTGTTAGCAAATTCAGTTTCTTCACCGTACTCGTTGTTGATACCGGTGACATCAGCAGCGGCATCTTCAACAGCAGGGGACACGAACGAACCGGTGTTACCAGGATCGGTAGTACCGGGGTTAGTGGCAGAACCAGTACCAAACTTGGTACCGTACTGGCTGAAGAACGGAATGTTCATGGACTTGAAGATCTTGATACCGGCGATTTCGACGATACCTTGACCCTTTTGACGTGCAGAACCCTGCTCGTCACGGTTAATCAGACCGTTATCACCAACCTGTTGGATCAGTGCATAGTACTGGCGGGGGTTCAGGACACCCACGCGACCTTCAGAGCTGACACCCTTCTCATCCATTGCAGCAGCAGCATCATAGAATGCGTTAACCAGTGCAGTAGCGGAGTAAGCATCAGAACCGTTGGTAGTAGTACCGACGCGCACCTGGGTACCACCGGGTTCAACGAAGTTGGACTTAGTGATAGGAGATGCAGCACGAGCACCACGGGTCAGAGCACGGAAGATCAGACGGTCATACTTCTCAGCGAGAGCATAGCCGATCTTACGAGAGATCTCAGACCGCAGGTCGTAGTGAGCAAGAGTCTCGTCGAGGTCGTAGACGAATGCGCTGGAGATCAGCAGGTCGTCAACGGTGACGGTCTTCTCAGCCACCGGAGGTGCACCATCGCTGTTACCCAGGATGGCGTGACCAGGGGTGTGATACTCAGCCTTGGTCCGACCGGTGTAGATGAACTGCATAGACTTACCGTTGGTAAGAGTACGCTTCATCACAAGGTCACGAGCGATTGCATTATACTCGAAACCTTTAAACATCTCACCGCTAAAAAGCTTGAGATACAGAGCACGGGCATCGCCCGTAGAGTTAGCTTGACCAGGGCGCGTTAGTTGCGCCTTAAGATCAGCGTTAGCATCATTGCTATATACTAGTTGTTGTGCCATTATACAGGAGTAAGATTAAAGTAGACTTGCTCCCAAACGTTTGGAAATTTTTTGTTGAAAATGTTGTGGTCTATCCCACCGTCTAGACGGTTAGAGGTATCGGCGTACCGGCTCCAACCAATGCAAGGGAGGTCCGACTCTGAGGTGCCTCCCAAGCTGTTTACAGAAGGTCTTTAAGACACTTCTTTTGTTTACGACATTCGGGTTTTTTATCACCACAATGTCCGCAACGTTTAAACACTACCTCACCATTAACAGGTGAGTAAGGTACAGGTGTAGCTTTACCCAAACCTGTACTTTGTTGGCGGCTTCTACTGGGCATAGTGAGGATTGCGGTATGCAACACCACGATAACGGAGCGTATCTACATGATAACGCAGGGCGCGGCGTTGGTTGTTTTTGATGAAACGAATGAGATTGATAGACATAGTTCGTACTTAGGTAGACCTAACCCCCGTTCCATGGTTAGGTAGGATGCGTCCTAAGTGTTGTAGGTGACTTCAAGTAAAAGCCTATCGAGATCAGTTTTAAGTAGTCTGTAGACCTCTTGTTCCTGAGGATCACCCCCAGGCCAAGTCTCAAGATAGCGTGCAACAGCACGATGTACTAAACGTATCCATAGGTCATTAACTTGTAGTTCCATAACACAGGATGAACGTACGAATAATTAACCGATTGCGGGTGCAGTCAGTGCAACCGGTGCGGACTCAGCAGCAGCCAAGTCCAGTGGGAAGTTGTGAGCATTACGCTCATGCATTACTTCCATACCCAAACCAGCACGGTTCAGGATGTCAGCCCAGGTGTTAATCACACGACCTTGTGAGTCGATGATTGACTGGTTGAAGTTAAACCCGTTCAGGTTAAACGCCATAGTAGACACACCAAGGCTAGTAAACCAGATGCCAAGCACAGGCCAGGCAGCCAGGAAGAAGTGGAGACTGCGAGAATTATTAAAGCTAGCGTATTGAAAGATGAGACGCCCAAAGTAACCATGAGCAGCGACGATGTTATACGTCTCCTCCTCTTGCCCGAACTTATACCCATAGTTCTGGCTAACATCTTCAGTCGTTTCACGCACCAAGCTACTAGTAACAAGGGAACCATGCATAGCTGAAAACAAACTACCGCCAAAAACGCCAGCGACCCCAAGCATATGGAAAGGGTGCATAAGAATATTGTGCTCAGCTTGGAAAACAAACATGTAGTTGAAGGTACCCGAGATTCCCAACGGCATTCCATCAGAAAAACTGCCTTGTCCGAAAGGGTAGACAAGGAATACAGCTGTTGCGGCAGCGACTGGTGCAGAATATGCGACAAAGATCCAAGGCCTCATTCCTAGTCGATAACTAAGTTCCCATTCACGTCCCATGTAAGCGAAGACGCCAATGAGAAAATGGAAGACGACGAGTTGGTATGGTCCTCCATTGTAGAGCCATTCATCAAGTGATGCGGCTTCCCAGATTGGGTAAAGATGTAGCCCGATTGCGTTACTTGAGGGAACGACTGCTCCTGAGATGATGTTGTTTCCATAGAGTAGAGATCCGGCAACGGGTTCACGAATGCCATCGATGTCCACAGGGGGAGCAGCGATGAATGCAACCAAAAAGCAGACGGTTGCGGTCAGTAGGGTTGGGATCATCAGAGTCCCGAACCATCCAACGTAAAGTCGGTTATTAGTAGAGGTTACCCAAGAACAAAATTCTTCCCAGGCAGACCTCCGTTGTTGAGAAAGTACAGCGGTCATTAAAAGTGCAAAGAGTTGTTAGACAGGGTATGTATTTGAGCACTTTAATGAGCCCTCCCAAGGCTCACATCCAGTGGAGGGCTTGAAATATTATCAGAAGCTATACTTTACACCAGCTTTGGTACCATAATCATTGGTGCCATCATTGAAGCTAGCGGAGAGTTCACCGTAAACTTTGAGGTGCTTGTTTGCTTTGACACTGAAGCCGGCTTTACCAGCAGGCACAGTATCAGACACACCGTTGTCGGGAGTAGTCACACTAGGACCACCTTCGATGAAATAACCGAGGGCGCCCACGTCACCTTCATAACCAACAAAGAAGTCAGTAGAAGTTTTAGAATAGTCAGTGCCGGCAAACTTGGAAGAAGTTTCGACGTTCACATACGGACCTGCCAGTGCGGGAGCAGCGGCGAGGAGGGTTGCGGGGAGGATAGCGAGAAATTTCATTAGATTAGAGTTAAGATTTTTTAGCAGTTTTAGCGGAGCGTTTGAAGTTAGCAGCCGTGGGTGCTCCTTTAGACCCAGGCTTCCTCATCTTTTCACCAGACCCGGCAGCGATACGCTTGCGCTTGGCATGGATGTTTGCATACAAACCAGGTTTTTGTTTAGCCATTTAACATTTCCATTTACGTAGTGCCAAGGCTTTCCGGGTTGGCTTGCCGTTCTTACGCATCGGACCTTTGACGCCTTTCATTCTAGCACAGAAGGACCGCTTGCGAGGACCACCACCAGGCTGAGGTGCCTTGAGGTTTGATCCTGTTGCTCTATTATATTTACGCCGACCGGCAGCTGTCAAGCCACCGGTACGCGATTTGTGTTTGCCAATCCTGAGACTGACATTCTTGCGTTTACTTTTTTTTGCCACCTTTCTTGGTACCTTTTTTTACGGGCTTGCCGTAGGTACCGGGACCGTAAGGCATTACCAGACTCCGGGGATAAGTTGACCAGTCACAGCATACGAACCAATCGCAGCGATGACGCCGAGCATGGCAAGCCTGCCATTGAGACGCTCGGCTTTTTCGTTGTGGGGGAGAGAGTTTTCGTCGATGTACATAGGTGGTTCTTTAGCGTAGATATTGGTGCGTCCACCATCCTCAATAACAGTAGACATCAGAAGTTAAGACCGGGTGAGTTAGCAAGTTTCTCCATGACCTCTTGCCTGAAGGCAGGGTCACGGTCGTAACGTGGGTCATTCATGTCACGTACAACCTCAGCTTGGCTACGATAACCGTTGACAGCTTGGGCAGGTTTGCCTTGAATCATGTTGTTTTCGTATCCTACACTATCGTTGTATTGTGCTTGCAGTCCACGCAAAGCAAGGTTAATTGTAGACACGTTACCTGATTCGATAACGTTGTCGAACGCCTGAACAGTGTCAGCGTCAAGGTTATCAGCAGCCCATGCAGTCATCTGTTGGTACTGCTTCTCGCCGCCTACACTATTGTAGATCTCGGACACTTCATTGTCAGATAGCTCACGTCCTTCAGGAGCAGCTACATCTTCGATAGTGCCTTGATATTCAAGATACGCATTGACCAGATCCTTACTATCCATAGCAGAAAGTTTTTCCAGCGACTCTGCGCTGAGTTCACCACCGCCTGACAGCTCATCATCGATGCTATCAAATAGTTCAAAGGTTGGATTGGATTCCTGATCTGGTTCAGGCGTATCCTCTTGCTGGGGTTCGGCTTGCTGATCATTTGATCCGAGTTTTTGTTGCAGCTCAATGTAAGCTTTTTCTAGATCCTGTGCATTCTTGTATTTACCCGCGAGTAAATTATCTTGTGCATCTTCCATTGCCTGACCGACGGCAAGGGTCTCAGCGTCTCGTTCTTCAGCAATTTTAATTGCTTGTGGATCGTTGCTAGGATCGTAGGTGAGTAGTTCAGCCATAGATTATTGTTCGGGTGAGATTGCCTCCGCCAACATAGCTTCAGCGTTAGGGTTTTTAGTCGGATCCATCATAGGAGACTTGAGTAGTTGAGGTGCCATCTGCATCTGCGCCATCTCTTGCTCTTGTTGTTGTTGAGCTTGGGCTTCAGCTTGTTGGTCCTCCATACTCTTGACAAGGTTGAGAACATCAATACCTTGTGCAGCAGCCAGACGCTTGATAGCTTCATCAGCATTGATGAACTTCATCATAGCTTCAGGTCCAAGAGTCTGTGCAATGGTTGTGATAAACGCAGTCAACGATTCACGATCTTGACCACGACCCAAGGCGTTGATACCAGCCACAATAGTTGGCTTGACTAGATCCTTAGGATACTTAGGCAACTGACCAGCACGGGACAGCACCAAAAGTTTACGGTTGAGATAGGGTACCAGGAACTCCACGGTCAGCAAACTAAACAGTCCGCCAAGTTGTTGCTCAAGTTCCAGCTGTGTAAGGCGTACCTCCTCAGCTGTGGTGCGTTCAGATTGACGCACGTTCAGTACCAAGAATGCTTCGAGCAGACGTCGTTCAAGAGTCTGCATCATGCTCAAGGCAGTACTAAAGTCAGCAGTCTTACCCACTTGGATAACACCGATGTCTTCAGGGCGACCTTGAACGATAGCTCCGTTGCCAGCCTGAGCGATTGTTTGAGGCTTAGTCATGGAGCTAGGGCTGACAACAAACACCACCTTAGCAGCGCTTGCAGAGCCTTCTACCATAGCTTGTGACAGTGCGTTGAGTGATTTGAAATCACCAAGGAACTCTTCGACACGTCCACGCCCGTAGTTCTCACCGTCAACTGAGTTGAACCGGAGAACCAACCAAGGGTTAGCATCCTTAGGAGACTTACCATCGGTGTTCGGGATGACTTTATCAAAAGCTTCTTGGTGCCAGACCCAACGATTGTTGTCTAGCTTGACGTGAGTATAGATCTCAACGTCATTAGTATTGGAACCCATGCTAACTGATTCTTTAGCTTTGAGTTCTTGGAACTCCTGAGGTAGGAGCTGTTTGTTAATTAATTCTTTGGTTACGATCTCAATTACGTTACCGTTACCATCACGTTCTACAACATATCGGTTGAGTGGGTAGTGCTTGATCCCCTCCTTACCCATATACAACAGAGCATTACCACCGACCACAAGATGCTTGATAGCTTGGTGCACAGCAACACGATCACCAGATGCGGCAATCGACTCCATGACCATACGTTCCATCTTTGCAAAGCTAAGGTCAAGCTCAGAACGGACCTCTGCAGGCAGTTCTGTGCCTATCTTAGAGTCATCCATCTGAAGTTTGAAGAAGGCAGTCTGCGGCGGCAGCAACGCCAACATCAGTTTAGATGCTAGGGTCACTACCGCTTTGCTACCCACGCTTTGCCAAGGTTGGCGTAGATTCTTGTGTGAAGGTCGCAGCTCATCACGTTGGATAAGATACGGTAGGGTCAGTTCAGAGCACTCAACAGCAATGTCAAGAAAATGATTACGGTAGCTGGTTAGATGATCATACCTGCTACGTGCTTGCATTAGCCTAAGTTAGTTGAAGTACCTTGTTCGGACATTGCAATACGCAGTTTATCAAGACCGCGTGTTGCTTCACCGCGTTTCGTGCGGCTCTTACGTTTAATAGTAGTGGGTGTACGTTGCATGTTTGAAACATTTGCTGCCATAGTTTGTTCCATGGCACGTGCTCGTGCTTCGTTTTGCGATTGAATCCGTGCAAGACGTGCTTGGTTAGCCTGTTCTTGACGCATTGCATCTCTACGTGCACGCTCAGCATCCTGCCGTGCGCGTTCTTCAGCTTCACGGCGTGCCCGTTCTTCACGACGACGGGCGGCGTTGCCTCCTCCTCCTGCGCTCATTCTAAATTTCCTCGTTGGTAATACGTGAGTTAATCCAGTCCACAACACTGCGCTGACCTGCTTGATACATGATCGTTTGGATACTTGTATCTGGACTGGGATTGGTCAGCCGAAATCTATCCTCTAGTTCGTTGACCAGAGCATCCACAGTTAAGCCAATGTTAAGCGTACTGTGGGAGGTTTGTATTTGCATGTTCAAAAAAAGCAGGCATACGAGCTGCACGGGTGGCAGACAGTTCGGGCGCTTTGCCCTCATACATTAGGCGATCACTAGAATCGACCCAAAATTTTTTGTCCAAATATTTATCTGATGCACCAACCTTGAGCGGTTGCATGACCCAGTTAATTGTAGCCTTCCTCAGTTTATCCAAGGACGGCGAGATCTCAAGCCCCAACTCTTTGCATACGAGCGAGTTACATGCCACATGTATTTGTTCATCTCTTGAGATGTCTGCGGAAACCGTACGCATACCAGCGTCACCGCAAAAACGAAAGAAGGGTAGTAGAACAAAGAAAATCGCACGCTCGGCAACCATTGCCTTGGTAATCGTGTGATCAGGATGCTCAATCCACGCTTTCTGCAGCGCCATAGCTTCCCTTTCTGCTTTGGCATCAGTGCCATAAGCGTTGGCAATGTAACCCAAAGCGACGTCGTGGTTTTCTTCATCTCGGACGTTTGACTCGAGCAATGTCCTAGCCGAAACAGGGACGTTTTTTTCAAGAGCATCGGTGATAAAATCTCCTACAGGTAACTCCATATGTCGGAGTGCGAGAGCACGGAAGATGGTTTCTTCCGCACCCTCTTTGCAAACACCAGCTGTAGTTTGTACTGGTGTCCACTTGCGCTTACGCGCCATTAGTTTTTGATAAGGGTTCATTCTTGACAGTCACATTCGAGTTCTTTATTTAGTATGTCTGCAAGAAGGTCATCGGCATCATCTTGAAGTGCTGCATAGACATCAGACTTATCTTGAGTGTTACCCATAACTTGCAAACTGTAGTAAAGGGAGGTTTGCGGAGATTCCAACCACTCTTCGATAAAGGCTTCGTCATATGTGACGACATCACTCCAACTGTTGAAGCTATACCCGTGAAGAAGTCCCGTACGATTGAACAACCGCATGATGCCATCAGCAACACGCTTGTAATTGTCCCAACCGACTTCACTAGCGATCTCTACATCGCCGTAATCATATGTTTGTACACCAAACGTATCGCTGTCACGGTCTACCGTGCGGCTGATAGGAGGTGCGATTTCTGGTGTGCACGTATAACCATCCAGATCCTTGCTTCGATAACTGCAGGAGGCAGTGGGTGCAATAGCAAAGGCGCGTACCATATTGTTAGCGCTAGCAATGCTGGCTGCAAGGTCAATACCCAAGCCAAATTGTACGACCAGCTCATAGGCTGGTGTGCGTACCACTTCTCCTGCATGGTATTGCTCCAAAGCAACACCGAACTGCTCATACGTTACTCCGTACCGCCGTAAAAGGTTTGCAAGTCCGAGTACTCCAAGTCCCACTTGTCGATCGGTTGCAGCTGGGAGGTACTCGCCAGTTGATCCAACACCTGTTTTGCTATGGAGATCGCACAATTGGGACATACCTTCACTGAAAGCTTTTGGGATGTCGTCGAACTCACAGGCACCGAGATTGATATGCTGCAAGAGGCACGTTCCTCGTGAGGGCAGGTATACTTCGAGGCATACATTTCCTCGGATTCGCTTGTTGTCTGCATCGTACTTTACTTTGTTAAGCCAAATGTCACCGGATTTAATTCCGTGGAGGAGTTCCTCCTTAAACGTACACCTTTCCCACCAGTCGGGGGTGATGTTGATGCATCTCTTGACCCAAGGTAACTCGGATCGAGAAGCAGTAATAAAGTCAAGGGCATCAGGATGAGATAGATCAAGATGCAACACAATCGCACCGTTCCGATAGGTGCCACCCCGCCTAAGGATTTCATTTAGTGTCGAGAAGATTTTACCAAAGGACACCGGACCACTTGCAACAAGTTGGTCATCACCTTTGTTGGATACTGTACCTTTGGGACGCAGTTTCGACAGGTGAATAGCAACACCAGCTCCGTTACGTAGAGCATGGCTAGCAAACCTCCAGCTGGCTTCAATACCTTCTGGACCTTCCATCGAATCTTCGACTACAAAGACTGTGCAAGATACTGGAAGCCGTGACTCGGGATTGTTGAGCCACGATTGTACACGTCCAGTGCGTGAGATATAAGAGGTGGTCATGTAAGAATTAGATCGTTCAGTTTCGGTGGTTCATAATTCGGTCCCTTCAGAACCTTACCGTCGTCTCGGTAGATAGGTTTACCATCTTCACCAAGCTTAGACATATTGGAAGCGTGTACTCTGTGCATAGCTTCATCGAGATCCCACTCTTGTGATGCAGCAAATTGATAACATACATACACTAGGTCGGCAAGTTCCTTGAGTTGTTCACACTCATCTTTTAGATGGTATGCTTCATGGAACTCTGACCATTC
>Ga0070750_10001454_pt1 | contig 13230 bp, 25 predicted proteins | sample VirMetDEL_Nov_24_FD_77013 | JGI IMG/M metagenome (GOLD analysis project Ga0070750, IMG submission 77013) | Aqueous microbial communities from the Delaware River and Bay under freshwater to marine salinity gradient to study organic matter... | ecosystem: Environmental > Aquatic > Marine >...
AACTTTGTCCGCAACTTCACCAGCCTCTCCGGCCAAACCGAGAGCGGGGTACGTCACCTTAGAAGATTCGGGATAGATGGCAAACTTACGCGCTTGCATCTGGTAGTTGTTGAGGTTCCAGTTATCTCTGATCATTGTTTCTTTCCGAAGGTTACTTTGACTATGTTCGAATCCGAAAGGTGTTCAATAGATGGACCCTCTTCTTCCTCGACATACTCCATCATTCTTTCCTGTTCTTCCCTGAACGCTATTCTTGCGAGGCCCGCTGCACCGATTCGTTCCAGATCGTTCTCCACAAGTTCGAGGATTCCGTTCAGAATAACCTCACCTGTCTCAAAATACTCACTGAATTCTTCGGTATCCTCTGTGGTGTCATAGGCGGAAAGATAAAAGTTATTCTCATCATCCGACCTCATTATGATGTACCACCTCTCAGGAAGCAGTGACGCCTTTTCTAGTTCTACTTCGTCTACGGCCATTACTTTAACCACTCCTCTGGTACAGAGCCTTCGGCCCACATAAATCCATGTCTGTCGGCCCAAGCGCCGTAGGTAGTCTTACTGCCTTTGTATATCTTATTTCGTGCATTTTGAAATATTATGCGGATGTCGTGGTCGGGAAACTGCTCTTTAATAAGCTGCATCTTTACACGGTCACCCTTATCAAAATACCCTTTGACTTCAATAAAGATCTTCTGTTCAGGAAGATAGAAGTCAGGTACGTAGGTGCGGGGCTTGGGTATGTAAGTTAGTTTCGTTTTTTCGTATTCGTAGGAAACATCCTTAGAAGTCAGTGATCTGGCAATGGCCAACTCTATCCCCGAACGAAACCCAGCTTTACGAGCAGAGGATGCCTTCATAGAACCATTCCTACCGATCCTAGCCTTTTGAGAACGTACCCCGCGACCTTCGGGGACAGTCTTGCGAGGAAGTCCAACTCGTTTGTCAGAGGACTCAAAGGAACGCATACATTAACTCCAGACTGTGAAAGTATACTAATCTTACTGATTTCTTCTTCAATGAGGCGTATGTCTCTGCTCTCTGTCTCTGCAGAGAGATGCCCCAAATCTGAAAAGTCTTCTCGCAAAGTAAGAGGAAGAGCGCGATCACTTTGGCGAATCCGTTTTAGTTTACGCTCTCCCCCTACTTTTTTGTGAGACTCAATGATCACATGGTACATGTCATCATTAAGATCAAACAGTTCTTGCGAGTAATCTCTGACGAATATGTAAGGCACGGGCTTACATCTCCTTCTTCTTCAACCGAGTGTACCACACCTTTGGCGGGTTCTTTGCCGCAGATGTAACCTTCGGATGAATCTGTGCGTCAGGCCAACAGTGATGCCTGTACCCACAAAGATTGCACTCTTTTGCCAGAACCTTATTGCCTGTACGAATCACTTCACCTTGACGCTTGTAAGTCTCAAACGTGTCAGGATATGGCTTGATTGGTTTGACATTTGGATCTGACAATAGTTTGACACGGCGCTTGGCTTCCTTGAGATACTCGTCCTTGTCATCCTGTGACCAGTCCGGAACCTCTACGACAGCTATCTCGCCGCTTGATTTATTGACGACAATCCATCCCCCGAATGGAAGCCCCACTGCCTCTGAGTACAAAAAGCCCTGCATGACATAGCCAAATGGATCGTCTCTTTTAATCCCCTCGTATCCGTCGAAACCAGTGAACTTCTGTTTGAAGGCATAGTCGCTTGCAGACTTGATGTCCCACACCTTTTCCTGTCCAGTCTCATCACGCAGGATAACGTCGAGCGTACCCCTTATGACAGTACCGTCAAGATCCAACTCAACTTGACGCTGATAGTCTACAACGTCAACACCTGCTTCTTTCATGATCAGCATGACGATACTTTCAGTGATATCGCCAAACAGGAATCTGAAAAGAGTGTTGTACGACATCGACTCTTCGACGCCGTGTTTGTCAAGTATCTGTTGACACACAGGACGGCCAAGGCCAGACATACGTAAGCGCCATTCACGCTTTGTACGGGCCATCTGATCTGCGGTAGATGCCCTGCAGTCCTCTGCGAACTCTTTAAGAACTGACGGGGGAACATCAGTGTCCCCCCGCAGTGCCCTCGACATAAAGTCTTGGATCTTAAGCAGCGTCAGCATCGTTAAACGCCGCTGCAAGATCAACGTCCTCATCAGAAGACGCCGCCTTCTTGGCCTCACGATAGTCTGCCATCACACTATCGTTGTGTGCCTTTACAGTCTCCGCAAAAAGAGTGAACAGATCTTTGTCACTTTCACTGATTGTGACACGATCACCCTCTGAGGCTACCGGAGTCCAGTAAGTTACGCTGCCCTTCTTGTTCTTGGCAGTGGTCAAGTTCATGACTACTTGCGCCATAAGAAGGTTCTTTTTAGTCAGGCCATCGATAAAGTCAGCGATTGGCTTGAAACCGGAACGCTTGAAGTAAGCGATCATTGGCTCCTCTGCAATCTCTACCTCTACACCGTCAGCATCCGTAAAGGTGCCGGAGATGCGTCCGTAGATAACCTGATTACAGACAACATCCCTAGACTTGAGATAGTCTGCATCATCTTTGGCGAGAGCGTTCTCTTCGTCACGAGTCAGACGGCCACACTTGTTGCCGCCAGTGCTATCGGGAAAAGTACCGCCGAACCCAGTCTTTTGGACAGACTTAGCGGCAAAGCCACCACGCCCCTCGTTGAGGGTAGCATCCCAAAGGCTGTATTCATACGTGCGAAGAAGTGGCCGTACAGATACGTTATCTGAGTAAATGAAACGACCTTCATGGTACATCTTCCATGAGCCACGAGTGAGGGGCTTGCCGTCTTCTGTCTCAGCTTCGTAGTTGATGTTAAGACGAGGAAGGCCAACCTTCTCTTTTTGGACAGCGCCCTGTCCGGTCATCTGCATCAGTGCGTCTACCTCGTCGTTACGAAACGCCGTGGCCATTGCACCAAAGTCTTCTACTTCCATAAGTTCATTCCCATCCATGATCCTTAACTCCTTATCGTCAGGTGGTAGATTGATCTTATCCAAATACCTGTTCCAAGTCAAGCCAATTTTTTCCGGCTTTGATTTCAATGCCAACAGGCATGTTGTAAGAGACGCCGTACCGACGCATTGTCTCAAAAGGCAACGACAGCATGGCGTCTTTCATAAGTTCAACACAGGTGTCAAACTCATCTGGGTGTGCATCCATCACAATCGAATCATGCACAGTGTTACAAATCACACTCTTTATTCCTGCGTCAAGGACTTTCTTTTGTAGCGACACTAAAGCTGCCGGAAGAAGGTCAGCAGTGGCGAATCCTTGGACGGGGTAGTTACATATCGAGGTACGGTGCGTGGCTGTACCGTAGTTCGTCCACCGTGCGTCAGGGAAGGCGTACTGACGACCTGACGGTAGGGTAACCACTCTTTTCTCTACAGCCTGTTTCTGGAGTTCCTCGTGCCATTCTGTGACGCCCTCATACTTTTCCTTAAATGCACGATAGTATTCCTGCTGTGCGGGTGTCCCGCTTGTGCCGCCGTAAAGAGGCTTAAACGTGTGTGCCTTTGCCTCTTGACGGCTGCATCCGATGATTGAAGCAGTGAAGTTGTGTACGTCCGTTCCTTCACGCACGTCAATGTACGCCTGTGCGTCGTTGGCAAGGAAACCAGCTACACGAAACTCTAGCTGAGAGTAATCACCCTCAATGATCTTTCCCCCGTCGAACCGGCTCTCGACTACCTTACGAATCTCAAAGGTGTTGCCACGAGGCATGTTCTGGAAGTTTGGGTTACGAGATGACAGACGACCTGTCGCCGTAACACACTGCATAAACTCAGGGTGAATGAAGCCCTTGTCGTCAACGTTGTTTTTTATACCTTCAACAAAAGTGTTAAGGTAGGTACGCAACGCATTGTATCGAACATACTTTTCAGCGAACACACGGGCTGCACCGGACAGTTCGAGGGCACGTTCTTCCAGAGTCTCGCGGTCTGTTTTGAACCCGGCAGCAGCCACGTCACGAACATTCCGAGGAATCATCTTGAATCCAGCCACCTCTCCGGTGGAACGATAGATGACGCCGGAGCCATCACAGGAACGACAGATTCGCACTGCCTTACCCACAGTGCCATCCTTCTTTAGCGGATTGAAGCGGCCCTCGCCGCGACAATCAGTGCATTGTGATCCCACTGCTTTGTAAAATATCTTGGTGTTATCACTCACTGATCTGCGAAACTGTTTAGGTGTCATGAACGTGCGCTGCTTTGGCTTCATCGTCGCACCGCGCTGTTCCATGCCAAGATTAAACAGTGCCTTCCACTGCGGCTTGTCTTTTACGACACGCGAATACATCAGCATCGAACGATGATCCGGGCTTGTCAGGCTGATAGGCCAATCCCCAACAGCATCACGGGCCATTTGGTTCAGTTCTTCTTCTACCTGCACAAGTTCTTCTTTGTACTGCTCTTCGATCTTATGAAGAGTGTCGAGGTTCACACGCAGACCGTTGTGTTCGATCTGCGACAGAACATCTGTCATCTCAAGCGACAGCTTTAGAGTTGGCACTAGGCTCACTGATTATCTCCTCAAATGTAGTGTCGTATACCTTTAGCTGTTCAAGAGCCACCTCTTCTGTGGCCATGACATCTGCTATTCCGTATTCTCGTACGATCTCCCACGGTATCTCGTAGAACGTGTACCCATCCTTAAGATAGTCCGCAACAAGGTCTTTCTCCTTTTGGGTGCCACCATACTTCCCTGCAATAGCAGCAAGGCTAAGAGGCCAAGTTTGTGATCGGGCCAGAATATATTCCGCAACCATCGTATCATATAACGCTCCATTGTAAACGAATCCGCACTGACGAATCCAGTTTATGTCAAACTTGATATTGTGACCTACAACAATATCGGCGTGGTTTAGGGCCAACTGAAAGAGATCAAATGCACCCTCAGTCGGCGGTTCTGTAGCGTGATAGTAGCAGTCGTAGGTCACGGTACTGTTCAGCCATTTGTACCCTATCGACACAAGGTTGTTTCCGAAGTAAGGCAGAGGTGTGGTTCCGCCGCCCCTCTTCTCGACGTGTGTCGTCTCAACGTCAAAGGTCAGTACATTCATTAGTAGTACACTCCCTTTTGAACGTCGATCTGAGTGTTGATGGCTCCGTGCCATCCGTTCAGCTTGTTTTTTGAGATGCAGAGAAACCGCATGGTGTTTTCCACATCACTGCTTCCTGTCTTGGCGATGCCGATGATGATGTCTGCCTCACCGGCTTTACCGGTCTTAGAGTTATCCATCATGGCATAGTCAATAAATTGACGGTCGTGTGCATCGTTTGACGCTTGGCTGACAGCCCATACAAGTGCGCCGTTACGCTTGGCTATCTCTCGCGCAAGAACGTATGTCTCCTTGAGACGCTCGTCCCCACGGTTGTATTCACCGTTGATCCGGAACTTATCAAGCTGATCCATAAAGATGATGTCTGGTTTGTTCAGCTTAATAAACTCGTCAGCCTCTTCCATTGACGTGCCAACTGCCGACATGATCCGGAAGTAAGGTGCAATCTCATCTATGTACCGCTGAGTAAGTTCGTGCTTCCGTTCTTCAAGTTCTTGGCGAGTGACCGCAAAGTAACTTTGGATAAGACGCAGCTTAATCTTTTCGGCAGGTTCCTCGTTGGCCCAGTACACTACTTTGAATCCTTGACGTACATACGACGCCGCAAGGAAGCAGCAGAACGTAGTCTTACCTACCTCTGGACGGGCAAAGATAATTCCGAGGTTACCCCGATCCAGACCGTCAATCTTCTCGTGGATCAGGTCGAATTCGAAAGGGAAGTCTTTCGCACCGCCGTGTTTGTCAAGTAACTCTACAAGATCATCCGTGACCTCGCTGTAGGTTGTCTTGTCGGCTATGCGGCCATCTTCGACGGCATCGATCATCTTCCTCAGTTCACCAAACTCTTCACTTTCACCTGTAAAGATTTCGATGGCCTTTTCACCTATCTGACGCGCACGATCACGCAGCCAGAAGTTGCGGACCATATCCATGTGAAGGTCACTGTTTTCCGGATTACCCGGCTCCAACTGACTGATCAACTCCTGTGCCTTTTCCCGACTGGAATCAGGCATGGCAGGATTACGATCATTGAACAGTATAGCCAGTTCTCCGATGGTCAGATCTTTTCCGTACTTGGTGTGTGAAAAAGATATCGCATCAAAAACGTCTCGCATCTCACGGGTGAACATGTCCCGCGACACAGTGTTCGACGCCTTGGAAAAGAATTCTGCACTGAGGCAGAATCCTAGTATGTGTTTATCGATTGAGTTGGGATCGTATGAAGTCATCTCGTTCTTCCTTTACCATGTTCTTCAAGTCGGTGTGTAAAACAGTGAGTTTGGTAGATACTTTCGTACTCAGTGTTCGAACCATATCGATTGCCTTGTCAGTGGCGTCCTTGTCAAGAGCCACAAAGACTCGTTCAAACTTTGACAGAAAGTCTATGTGTTCCTGCAGGAGGTTTGTACCCAACAAGGCTACCCCCGTCGCCAGTGGATGAACAGCGCAAGCAGAAACGCAATCTTCCACAACAAAGGCACTATCATGTGTACCGCAATGAAAAGGATGTCGGCTACTACCGTACCGATACCACTTGGGTCCAACTCCATGAATCAGTCTCCCTGCCGCATCTACAATCTTCCCTTTATTCTTTACAATAAAAACCAGTCGTCCACGCTTGAAGTCCCAGCGCAGATCGACAGCGCCAGACAAGTACGCATCATACGCCCCGTATTTTCTAAGATACAGTTCTGCGTCGAGACTGCGGCCCACTGACACAAAAGTATCAGGAACTACAAACTCAGCCGGAGTGGCGGGTGCCACAGGCTCTTTTTTGACCGGTGATTTGAATGCCCGCTTGGCGTACTCTTTTGTCAGAGTAACACCCGTGTAACCTTTTACGTTACAGTCAGCGTGAAAGCAGTACCACTTTCGTTGGTGGCCATCATCTGTTACACTGAATGTATTCTTTGCGCCGCAGACTGGACAGTCATACCGGGCGGTGGTACACGCAGGAATGTCAAGAGATTCAACGTGGCCCGGAAGCCAGCTTGATGAGGTCATCTCGTTTCTCCATGTTCTTTGTCAAAGACAGAACGCGACAATACGGCCAAATAAAAATCGTGTCAAACACAAAATGTCGCTTGACCCAGCTTGACAAATCGTGTACGCCAATAGAGACACTTACCTATAGGGGAAACCTATTTATGAAAAAGATAAATAAAATCAACCCTATAGCTAGAGAGTTACCTAAGTTTGGGAAAAGAGTAGTACCCGATAAACGAAGAAAGAAACTAGAAAAACAGTTAAAGAAGGAAATCCGAGATGGCAAGACCAGCGAAGATTCTTGAAGAAACCAAAACCTACAATCTTCTGATGACACTGGATCAGTACGACAGACTGGCGGCTCACTCAGAAAGATTACAGAAGACAAATCGTGGACAGATAGCCGTGGCAGATTTGATTCGGGACGCTATCGATGTCTACCTTGAAGTTCTTGACGAGGATGTTAATGAAGAAGATTAAATTTTTCCAAGATCGTATGAAGCTGTTTAAGGACCGCAAGGGTAACGTTCTTGTGCCTTACGTTCATTCAAAGAACAATCGACATGAAGTCGTAGCCCCAGTGTCTTCTGTGCGGATCGGTGAGACAGAAAGAAACGCTGTGAAATCAAAGCAGTGTGTGGATTATCCGAAGTGGTCAGCGGTCTACATTGGAAAAAGTGAAGCCGACTGCAAAAAATGGCTTGACCAGTATCGGGAGGCCGTAGTAAAACTGTGCATACCTTACGAGGTGTCCTGACAATCACATTGCGGATATTGGAGTTCTGTTTTCGTTGTCTTGACTCTGATTATCCCCGAAGAGGGGTGAGGCAGGGGTACACCCCGTAAGGTAGATTTTCAAATAGGAGCGTGTTGTGTTAGAATCAGAAGATTATATGGTTGTGGATGATTTCTTGTCTCAAGAAGAACATCAGCATATTTATCAGAGACTTATGCACGGTGCAGAAGGCACCATGAACTTTGATGATCTTCAAAACGCTGTTCCTATGTACTATAGTCGTTCCGTCGCTGATGACGATGATATAAACGGTTCCGGCTATTTTTATAATATACTGTATCGTCAGCCTTATCCTGTAGGCGATTACTTCGATATTATCTGCGCCCCCCTCTTGTCTAAGATAGATTTTAAGGCACTTTTAAGGGTTAAAGTCAACTGGTTCCCCAGAACATCAGAAGTAAGACAAAACGGTATGCACCAAGATTATCCGTATCTAGTCGATAACCTTCTATACTCTGTAAATACTTGCGATGGATACACAACACTTAATTGCGGTACTAAGATAGAGAGTGTCGCAAACAGGGCTTTAATATTTAGAGGTGACTTACCTCATTGTAGTTCGAGTACCAGTAACAAGCCTTTGAGGTGTAACATCAATATCAACTTCCTTTTTTCTTAATGCGGGGCTAGTGGTGTCGTAAGCCTTCTCCACCGGTTTTGTATCTACCGGGCGCATTGAAAAGATACTAAACACTTTGAGAGGGACTGGTTTGTGGGTTAGCCGGTCCCTCTCTTTTTTTTTGTGTTGACAGGACATGATCTATACCTGTATGACTAATTAACAACGTAATGAGAGGAGAGGCACATGCCCTATTTCGCACTTATAAATCAAGGGACTGCAGACGAAGAGATGACTTTTGGCTTGGAGACTGTAGAAATTGTAGAGAATTTTGTGGATCAGAATGTGAAGTCTGGTCACTACGAGCCACTCAAAGATAATCTGATAACTGTTACTATCCTAGATATGGCGTATCGGATGGATGGCACTAGAGAGGTGAAGAAAATGTATCTCTGGGATTTTGATTACGGTGCCCCAGTCAAGGTAGAAGAGAAAGAAATTATGTCTCACCTCGGATTGAAAGACAGCGAGGAAGAGGTGCCGAGCGATGACTGAGGAACTGCCATTCAATCACGAGCCGTGCCTCAATCATTGGGCGAAGTGTATCGCCGATGATGACATAGCTACAGGCTATCACACGAACTGGCATCACGCCTATGAGAGTGCATGGTATTGGCTGGATGCTGAGTACAATTACAGCTACGAATACCAGTGGAGGTGAGCATGACTAAACGCTTCTATATTGAAGTTACTTGCGTTCCGTTCGAAGGCAAGCTAACGATAGACGTTGACGCTGGTTCAGAAAAACAAGCGTGGGAAAAGGTGAACGACATCATGTCCCGCAGACTGTGCCAGTTGAAGACGATTCACGTTGACCACGACATAGGTCACAAACCGGGAGAAAGAGATGCGAACGATTGAGAACCACGTTGAACGCTGTTGGTGCTGGAAGTGTGGTGGCCACGCAAAGGTTGAGGGGACACGCGCTGTCCCTGATCCCATCCGTGGCGGTGACCTTGAAGAGGTCTGGATTGAGTGTGATGTGTGTCACGGCAGCGGAGAACGTTACCGTGCCAAGCTGACGCAGACCACAATCATCCGCGCATTTCTTACACAGGCGAAACATGCCTTGGAAGATATCGAACTGACAGACAGCGACCTTGACAAAATATACACACAAATAGATCAAGCTGTGGCTGACGTTGAAAACTACGAAAGAAAGGTGGGGACACGTGAAGAAGAGTGACTGGATAATTGTGTACGCTTACGGCGAGTGGCAAGTCTCTGACGGCCCTGTCGGCAAGCGCAGTACGTCTTACGATTTCAAAACACGAAAGGAAGCGGAAGAATGGGTAAAGTCAAGGACTGGGTAATTGAGATGGAAGAGGACGCATCGTACATGACGCGCCAAGAATTCGTTGACAAGCACGGTGAAACAGTGATCGAATTGTACGACGAACTCCAACTGAAATGGCAGTATGATCATGCAGAACCACCCGAACCGGATTTCGATGCTGACTGAACCGGAAGACGATCCGCGTCTGGAAAATGTAGCTGACAAATTGGCGACACTAAGACGACAAATCGATGACGCAGATTGGCACGACAAACCAGTGACAAATGCACAACGCAATCTAGCGCGGCATCTGACAAATCTGTTACACAATGGAATTCTGTGGGAGCCAAAATTTTGACAAAGCTTCGACACAAGACAAATGACAAACGCACGACACTATCGCATGACTATCTTTGTGATAGGTGCAAGGAGCCAGCCATGACCGACGAGGGCGGGGCGTTGCGGTGTCCGTCCTGTTGGCTAAAAGAACAGGCAGGGAAAATAAAGCCTATTGACCGGGGCGGTTATTATCCAGTAACGTGACGGCTCACTGTTTTGGAGAAAACACGACATGAAAAAAGCTGACGTAAATAAACCAGCCCGGACCATGTATCCGAAAGCCCGCCGGTCAATCGCTGACTATCCGCACCGGGTTATTAAACGTGTAACCAATAAAAAGCTTTTTGATGGCGGCAAGCTTCCGACCATCCAAAAGGGACGTTTCAAAGGTTACGTTATCCACACGTTGACACTAGAAGAGCGGGCGACCTGTCCGCGTGACTGTTTCCACTGGGACGATTGTTTCGGAAACAATATGGCATTCGCTCATCGGCTGGAGCATGGCCCGGACCTTGAAGCCCGCATAAAAGAAGAGATAAAAGAACTATGCGCGACCTATCGCGGCGTCATCGTCCGCTTGCACGTTTTGGGCGATTTCTATTCTGTGCCTTATGTGAAATTGTGGGACGACCTTTTAGTGCGTCACGAAAATCTGGCCGCTTGGGGATACACTGCCCACAAAGCCCATCAGGGCATCGGGCTGATGATAAACCTTACCCAACAAAAACACGGGGAACGCTTTTCCATCCGTCACAGTAACGATGCACTGAATGTTTTTTCGGCCAACAGCCTTGAACTTGAAAAACCAGTGTCCGGTGTTTCCTTTGTCTGTCCTGAACAGACAGGCGACACTAAATCGTGCGCCACTTGTGCGTTGTGTTGGTCCGCACCCGACCGGCGCGTTTTGTTTGCGACACATTAAGAGGCGGCAAAATGAACGACACTATAGTTTCAAAAGAATATCTGTCTGGCTTCCGAGCGTCCCGGCAGGACATCTCGACCGGGGATATCTTTTGCATTCAATCTGCTATCGTGTCTTTTCACTTCGACCCGGCGGACAACGATTTTCAGCGGGGATATTTGGCTGGCCTTATTAGCTACGACAAACAGGGCGACACTAAACGGCGACAAACCGGCTGACACTAAACTGGGGACCGGCTAATGGTTTCTTGCACTGTCTTTTTTCGGGGGCGGGGTGAGACTTGCGGGCCGGTCGGATCGGCGGCGAGACGATGGGGCCGGTCGATCGAGCGGCGGGGGCGGTCCAGCAGCGGGCCGTCCCCGTTTTTTTGTTGGCATGTTTCTTGCCTTTGTGCCAAGATTCATTACCGGTCGCTTTTGACCGGCCAACAGCCGATGGAGAAAAGGCATGTTTGATTTAGTACCTACCGAAGAAAACACCGGAATCGTTCGCAAGGGCGATACCATCACCTACCAGCACAACAACGTCAGCGACCTGTCGCTCTATGACGATATGTGCAAGATCCGGAAAATTCCGATTGATGCCATTGTGCCCTTGGGCCAGTCCGAGATCGACGACGTGCAATTCGAAGAGCCGGAGCGGATGCCGGGATTTGTTGCGCTCTTTAATGAGGCCACCGGGGAAGTCATGCCGACCTGTCCGGTCAATGAAGATTACAAGCTGGAGCCGCACGACATTGTTTTTCATAAACAGGCGCTGCAGCTACAGGATTCGGATCTGCCGATTAATAACGTGACTGTGATTGATCGTCTGTTTGAAAACGGTTTGAAAGCCCACCGCACGGTTGTCTTCAACGATCTGCAGTCAGAGATATCCGGCGTGAAGGATCTGGTTCGCTGCCGGTTCGATATCTTCAACAGCGTCAACAAAAGCTGGGCCTTTCAGGTGTTTTCGGGTGCCTATCGTGACCTGTGCCGGAATACTTTGGTTTTCGGCGGTGAGAAAGCTTATCACCAAAAGAAGAAGCACACGGTGAATCTGGACACTGCCGCGATGACATCGAAGGCGATCAAGGGTCTTTCGTTCTGGGATACGTCGCGGGACGTTATGAAGAAATGGAACAACAGCCCGCTGTCGGTCCAAGCCTTTAGCGACATGTTGTCGGAGACGATCTGCAAGAAAACAGACAAGGCGGCAGAAACCGGCAAGACCTCGGCGGTCAATACAAAGCGCCTGAATTACCTTTTGTATCGTTTCGATGAAGAGCGGAACGAATTGGGCCGGACGCTTTGGGCCGCATATAACGCACTGACCCACTGGTCAACGCACACCAGTGAAACCTATGTGTTGGAAGACGGGAAAGAACGCACGACATCAACGAAAGGCGCAAAGGCCCATCAAGTTGAGCGGCAGCGCGAAGCCATGATCCGGGAATTGACCGAATCCGACCTGTGGGCGACGTTTGAGAAAAAGCCTGAATTAGTTGGGGGAAGCCTGTGACCGTATTGGTGACCCTGTACCGCACTGTGGGAATGGTCCTGTGGTGCCTTTTGATGATCCTTTTGATCATCGCCATCTGGTAAAACATGAAAGGAAACCAGACATGAGTAAAACAAGCCTCTTTAAGAATGACGCCATCCTTGATGCAGTTGTGAAGCTTGGAAACGAGATCGAAAAGCACGTGATCGCTACCCTTGGCGATTCCTTGCGGGCATCGATCCGGGAAGAGATCATTTCCGAGATCCGGGGAAAGCTGTTTGCGGATACGGTGGAAAATAGTGCCCCGCTGCCGGAATCGGACCCGCAGCCGATGACTGACTTGCACGGTGAGCCGGTAACCAGTGCGCCGGTAAAGAAGCATCGCCGCATTCCTGCCGAGTATTGGAAGACCTACCAGCGGCCACTGTCCGAGAAGCACCACGCGATGATCACTGTTTTACGCGGTGCCAAATGGCTCACCACCAGCCAGATTGCGAAGAGTGTTGACCTTAAGGCGACGACGGTCCAGCAGTATCTCTATGATCTGCAGGATCACGGCCTCCCGGTACAGTCACGCAAGACTAACTGGCGTTATGGCCGCAATGGTAAACGGGGCCATCGCAAGATGTACCGGCTTGCAGCCAGCCAGTAGATCTGGCATAAACTTAGGGGCGGGCCGCTGTTGGCCCGCTCTAACAGTCTGAAACAGGAG
>Ga0070750_10001456_pt1 | contig 13216 bp, 20 predicted proteins | sample VirMetDEL_Nov_24_FD_77013 | JGI IMG/M metagenome (GOLD analysis project Ga0070750, IMG submission 77013) | Aqueous microbial communities from the Delaware River and Bay under freshwater to marine salinity gradient to study organic matter... | ecosystem: Environmental > Aquatic > Marine >...
TAAAGCACCAGTACCTACTGCTACAGGTGTTACTTCACCTATAACATCCATCTTAATAAATCTCTGTCTAGCGAGTGCTCCAGGTAAGGCACTAGATTTATCTATTTCACCTGTAGCAGCGTTAGTAGGTTCACTAGGTTTTTCTAGATTTACATCAGGTTCAGTAGTACCTACTAAACCACCGTTATATAAACTACCATTAGAATATAAAGCGTAATATGGTGCTGGTTGTGATGTTGCGTCACCTGTTTCTAATAATCCATCAATTCTCTGTCTTAAAAAAGTAGATGTTGTAGTAACACCTTGATTTAAAGTAACATCAAAAACTTTCTGATTAATATTAACAATACCTAGTAAATCTCCTGATAGATACGGTGTTGCGTCAGGTAATCTTGCTACAAAAGTATTATACTGTTGTGGTTTTAAAAAGTTAGTATATATTTTACATATATTACCGTAACCCTGATTAGCGTTGTGTGAACCTACAGTAGCGTTCGCTTGATTTCCTGTCTGTAAATATGTGGGTAAATATACTGCTCTAATTCTACATACACAATCACAATTTTCTACACCAGGTATAGTAGGTAATCTAAAATTAAAATCGTTATGTGCTCCACCTGCTGCTCTATCAGTACCTATTCTACTATTAATAAAAATCCTATAAGTATTATTAAACCCTAATCTTTCTATTTCTTGTGCTATAATTACTTCTTTATCAACTTCTTTTTTTAAGTCCGAAAAATCTTGAAAACTCCTCTGAAACTGATTACTAATATCCATATTTATATATATACTTATATAAATATTTAAAAAAATCAACATAAATTATTTTAGAAAAATTAAATACCCTTACTTAATTTTTAGGGTTTTCTTAATCTCTGTAAAGATTTACCTACATCTTTAGCGTCCTGTAACGCTCCTTTACCCTCTTGAATACCTTGACTTCCTATACGCTTCATATCTCTAGCGGTTGCTACTAAATCACCTCCTGATTTCGCCTCCATAATACCCCTACCTGCTCTTACTAAACTTTCTCCTGTATCTAGTAATTTATCTCCTGCTGCTGATGCTTTAGATAACCCACCACCTACAACTTCTCCTGCTTTCGCTGCTTTATCCGCCATACCAGCGACAGTACCTAATATAGGTACACCTGCTGCTGCTGATGCTATAGGTGATGTAAACTTCTGTGCTGCTTTAGATAGATGAGTAATTTTAGAACCTAATCTTGCTCCAGCAGAAGTCACTTTATGTCCTAATCTTAACGCTTCAGATGCTCCGTGTTCTACTTTTTTACCTAATCGTCTTATAGTACTGAAAAATCCCATTTTATTATAATATATATTATATTTTTTATTATATATGTATAATTGTTATTTTAGTTTTTTTTAGGTCTACCCACTTTTCTAGGTCTACCTCTTGTTTCTTTAGATTGTTGTTGTTTTTTTAATAATTCTTGTTCTATTAAATAATCTTCTTTAATTCTTCTTTTATCAATACTTAATTTCTCTGTTTTATTAACAACATCAATCATAATACTTAAATTAAACTCTAAACCATTCAAATCAAATAATCTATTCTGTTCGTCAGTTAATCTAACAACTACTTGATTAATCTGTTTAATATCTAATAATACTTTATGTAAATTATCTCTAGGGTTATAAAATAATACACCACCGAAATTAACATTTATAGGTATCTTACCTAGAATAGTAGAAAAAGATTTAGTATGACTATCTATACTTGATTTACTTGTTAAATTAGTTCTTACAAATAACGAGTGAACTGAACCGTTTACATCAGGTACATTAGGAGAATATATAGGTGTATTATCTATAGTTGCTGATGTACCATCTGAAGGATAACCTAATTCAATATGTGCTGTATCAGGATGTAAACTAAAATCAAAGTGACATTCTGCTGTATTACAACTATACTTATATTTCATAGTTTTTCTATCAAAAGAGACAGTATATGTTTCTGTTAAACTTACACCTACATAAGGACCGTTATTTAATTTATCTCTTATTTCTGTTGCTAGAGTTGATATAGTATAATTACCTATATCTAATAATACATAACCTGAACCACCGAACTCGTTTACATAAGGTATTTTTCTATTTATATTATCTCTTATATTATACATACTATAAGGTACAATTGCTGAATTAAGTGATATTAGTGCTGCGTGATTATCATCTAATTCAATAGGTGTATCTAAAGTAAATAAACAATAACTTGTTGTTGAACTAAAACTTTTATCAGCATCTTTACTATTTAGGTGTATAATTTTACTACTATCTGTATTAGTTTCTAGTGTATAACTCATCTTTTACTTATATATTATATATTTTATTTTTTTCTTAAACATAATAAATCTTCTATAGGTATTTCAATATGTAGTTTCGTCTGATTTCTATCGTACCTTGTTATACTTACAATCTTATAATTATATTCTTCAGTCAATTCAAAATAAGATATTTCATCAGTAAAATTAAATACAAAATATACTTTCTTACCTTCTTTAATATTATTAATTCCTGCTTCAACTTTATCTAGACCTATAATAGTTGTAGGGTATTTATTCTTACTATTTCTTCTTGACTTTAATTCAATTAATATTTTATCAGATTTAAAATCAAAGTGATTAAATCTATCTTTAGTTTTTTCTAAATCATCATCTTTAAAAAAAACTTTAATTTCTTCAAATAATTCATTTTCTTTAGAAACTCCGAAGTTTACTTCATTTCTAATTAAGTTATTCATTCTATTGTATAATATATAATATATTTTTATTTTAAACAATAAAACGCACAAAAAGTATATTAAAAAATTAAGGTATTAATTGAGGTTCAGGTTCAGGTTCTGTTTCTTTAATAATTTCTTTAGATTTATTTTTATTTAATTTATTTTCTTTCTTTAATTTATTATTTTTTTTACTATCTTCATCATCACTATCTTCAGGTGGTGGTTTTCTTTCACAATCAAAAATATAACACTTATCACTACATCCTACTCTCATACGACACGCACATCTTGACTTCCATATAATCATAAGTAATCCACCTACACTACCTAGTACTAGTGCTGTAGCACCTGCTAACTGGTCTATAGTAAAATCTTGTAGTCGTCCACCGTTTACTTCAATTCCTTGACTTTCACTCATAATAATATATATTATATTTTTATATACTGTATATAGATTATTGTTTTAATTTTTCTTTTACAAATCTTGATAAATCAAACCTTTTTTCTTTATTTAATATATCATATATTTCTTTTATTATTTTTTCATCATCTTTAGTATCATCCTTTATACTTTCACTAAACTCATCATCACTACTATCTTCACAATAATATTCTAATTGTTCTGATAAGTTTCTAGTAATAAGTTCAATATCTTCTTTTTTCATATTATAATATTACAAATATAATATTCTTTAATTTTCAACAATTATCATCATCTCTATGAATTAAAAAATCATCAACTTCACCTTCTGTTATACATTCAGGGTTTACATAATCTGTTTCAGGTTTTAAAAAGTGAATTGCTTTAATCTTTAATTCTTTTAAATCAATATCTGTTTCTGCTAATCCAGGGTACTTTTCTTTTAATTCATCTAATTCTTCTTGTTCTTCATAATATTTATTTTCTTCATCTAAAATATTAATAATTTCTTCTATATCATCATCACTATATGTTCTTAATTCTTTATCAGGGTTATTTTTATTAACCCATACATCTTCTTCTAATATACTTGTCAAATACTCCTTCCAGTTACCTTCTTTATCATAATCATCTATAACCCCATCATTCTGTAAATACCACGCTGCTGTGGTTACTTTATGAGGGCAGTTAACAAATTGAGGCGTGTTCGGAGCAGGTAAGCATCTAATATCTATGTTATTCATTCTATTGTATACTTTAATATAGAAAATAATTTTAGAGAAATTAACGCAAAAAATAAATTATTGACAATTCTTAAATTAAATATAACTTAATTTACTATAACCATATTTTTCTTTATCTTCAAATAAAGTTTTAGATTTATTAAATCGTACTTTATCTCTACCCTCTTTTACCATATCTCTGTCATCAAAACCTCTATCACTAGGTATAAAAACAGTAGAAAAAGGTAATTTCTGATTATAATTTTCTTTAACTTGTCGCCTATCAACCATACTAGATTTAGCAGCATCTCGTCTCATCTTATCATATTTCTCCTGATACATATTTCTACCTAACTCTGTCATATTTATAATATATGATATATAATTATTTTTTACCTTTTTTATCTTTTTTACCTTTAGCAGGTTTCTTTTTCATAGGTTTACTTTTAGGCATATCTTTCATCTTTTTAGTAACTATAGCATCTAATAATTTTTCAGGTAGATTATCATACTGTTTCTGTGTGATTAATCCTTTCTTCAAACCCTCCATTCCTAGTTTACTCGGCATATTTATAATATACTTTATATAATTATTTTAAATATTTATTTCTTTTTATTTTTAGGTTTTCTACCTTTTTTCTTTTTCGCTCTCTTTAATTGTCCTTCAGTAGGTACAACATCTTCAATATCAAAATAGTGTATAGGTTTTCTAGTAACATATCTTAAATCAGTATATAACTTAATTTCTGCTCTACTCTTTTTTTCTTGTTCTTTCAAAAACGCTTCATAATCTTCTAATTTTTTAGAAATAGTAGTACTCATATTTATATAATATTATATATATTTTATTTTATATAATAAAATTACTTTCTTAATCTCTGTTCTCTTTTACTTAATCTATTGTATTTCGTTTTTTCTGCTTTAGTCATCTCTTTAATAGTTTTACCTAATTTCTTTTTATACTGTGCTGCTGTCTCTCCTGATAATTCTATTGCTTGTTTTTTAGCGTATGTTTTTCGTTGTGCTAATCTATTATATGTTCTTAATTGTTCTTCTGATAAATCTTTAATTCTTTTATTATACGATATTTTTATATCTTCGTTATCTACAAACTTTAAAGGTAATTTTCTACTTCTACCTTTAGTTACATCATAAACAATAGTATTAGGTACACTTCTAAATCCTACATAAGGTTTAACATCTACAATATCTAAAGGTGTTATATTAGACAAAGGTATTTTTTTACTCATATTTATATTATATGAATATATTAAAAAATTATATTGTTAAAAAATTAATTAAACTCTACAACAAAGGTCTTATCTCTTCTTATCTGTAAACTTTTATTTTCTTTTTTCGTTTTTTTCTTTCTTTCATTCTTAACCTGTTTTTTAGTAATTGTTGATAAATCACCCCAGTTCCATCTCGCCATAAGAGGTAATAAATCTTCAGGTATTTTAGGGTTATGTTGTCTATACCATTCTATACCTTCATCAATAGATTTAACATTCATAAAACTTAAGGTTTTCGTAGGGTCTACTTTATCGTTTTTACTATTATCGTTATAATCTTTATTTTCATCATCTTCAGGTTCAGGTTCAGGTTCTATTTCTTTTATCTGATTTATCTGATAATCTACTTTAGATAGAGGTGTATATTGTTTATTTTCAGATATTAAATCTTCTGCTCCTTTTACTTCATCTTTCTTAACTAAACCACAAATATAATTCGCTCTTTCATCATCTGTATATAACATATTATTTTTACTACCATCTAAACAACCCTCTTTTCCTAGTTTCACAGATTTTAACATATTTATAATATTAACAATATATTTATTCTATTTTTTCAACTTTTTCATCACTTTCATCTTCTTCTGATAATAATTTTTCTTTTTCATCTTTATCACATACTTTTAAAGTAATATCATCAGTTTTACCCTGTTGAATATATGCTCTTAATTGATTAATTAATTGTATTTCTTCATCAGTTAAATCTTTCGCTTTTAAAGTACTTAATTCTTTTTCTAATTTTTCACATTCTTTTAACAATTGATTTTTATGATATTTAAATAATCCTATACCTATAGCAGGTAATACTGTTATTACACTTAAAATACCTAAAATTATATCACTTGTATTCATCTTTTATAACTTATATAATATATTATTTTTTATTTTTCAACTAAATATCCATCCTTTTACTTTTTCTGTTGCTGTTCTATTTAATATTTCTTGTAGTTTAATATTTAATTCTTCATCAATCTTTTTTCTTTCTTCTTGATAATCTTCTAATTTTTTAATTATTTCTTTACAATTATTTTCTATATTATCTAATCTCATATAAACACTATGTATTTTCGCATCTATAACATCTATTTTTTTAAACCTTGTCTCCTGTAGTTTTTTCTGTCTTTCTTCAGATTTTATTCTATTTTCATAAGCACCCTGACACTCATAATATTTATTCATATTGTATAATATAGATAATATTTTATTTCAAATTAAATCTTTTCTTATAATCACTCAAAGATGCTCCATATGAAGTTTTATTCCACAATATGTACCTTGATAAACTACCTGCTGACATATAATCATTCCAGTTTTCTTTAGTTTTTTTATCATCGTGTCTTGCTAGATATCTTTCTTTTCTTTTAGGGTCTTTATGTATTGTATAGTCACTCATACCCTTCGCTCCGAAGTGTGTTGTTTTTAATTTTTTACCTTTATCATCTCTGAATACTGCTTTAAACTTTTTATCTCTGTCACTTTTAGTTATTACAACTGATACCATATTTATAATATATAATATATATTTTATTGCCCCTACTTTTTAATTTTATATTTCTCCCATATATCTTTATCTATTCTTCTGCTAGGTCCTCCTAATATTACTGATGCTAATCTTGCTAGTCCCCACGATGTAGGTGTCTGATTAGGTCTAGAACCGCTAGTGTAGTATGCTCCTTTACCTTTATCAATTATTTTTTTCTGTCCTGTTCTAGTAATAATATTTTTATGAATAAAATCTTCATCACTTATTTTATGTTTATATTTTTTTTCAAACTTTTCTACCCACGAACTTCTTTTACTTTTAAAACTTGTTTCAGGTCTATCTTTACCTTCAAATATTGATTTAATCTGTTTCTGTCTTTCATAACCTTTTAAACCTTTTACATATGTTTCAGGTACTTCTTTCTTTTTACCTTTATATGTTATTGTTACCTTTTTAACCATATTTATATTATAATTTAGATTATAATTTACCTTCTAATTCTTCTATTTTATCTTCTAAATCTGCTAGTTCTCGTGCTTTTTCTTTATATTCTTCAGTAAAACCATAATCTTGTAGGTTAACATCTAAATAATCTTCTAATTGTTTTACCCTTGATTGTAATTTTTTAATTTCTTCTTTAACTTCTTTACTTAATTCTTTAGGTTCATCATCATCATCATCATCTACATACCAGTATTCAGAAATCCACCATTTAAGTTCACTTAATAAACTTGATTTACTTAATTCATCCTCTTTTATTGCGGCGTTCCAGGCGTTTAACATATCTAAACTACTACCATCAGGTGGGTTATCTTTATCAATACCTGAAGCGATTTCAGCGTTCGCTTTATCAGTTAATTTTTCATAATCAGATTTTTCTTTTTCTGCTGCTTGTGCTTTAGATGCTTGTTTTTCTTTATATAAGTTATATACAGTAGAAAATCTTTCGTTTTCACTTAATATCTGACCCATAGCGTCTATTGCTGTCTTTTTTTCAACCATAACTCTCCAAAAATCCATAATTTTTTTCATCTCTCCTAAACTTATATAATTACCACTATCTTTAGGGTATTCATATGTTGTCTGTCCTGCTCTTTTAATTCTTGTTAGTTCTTCTGCTAGTTTTACTCTTGCTGATTTAGCAGGTGCTCCTCCTCCTCCACCTGGTAAATATGCCGCTATACCTCCGAATACACCTCCTCCACCTGCTTGAGCGTTACCTACTACTACAGGTTGTGCTGGTTGTGCTGGTTGTGGTGCTATACCTAAATCAACTTGTATTAACGCTCCAGGGTCTACACCTAATATATCAGCGTTTTCTTTATCCCAGTCACTTTCACCCATACCTCTTTTTCTATTAGTATTATTAAATAAACTCACCTGTATATATCTATCACTTACTTTTTCTACTATTTTTTTAATTCTTGTTGCTTCTTCAGGTGTTATTTTTATATCTGTATTAGAGAATTGTCTTAAACCTTTATCGTTATTACCTGTTTTAATACTTTCTAAAAAATCATCTAATTCTTGTTGTTCTGCTTGTGTTAGTAATTTACTATATTTATTTAAACTATTATCAACATCTTTTACTGTTAATCTCATACTTCTACTTGAATTAGGTCTAAAACTTACTAAACTATTTAATAATTTACTTAAATCTACAGACCCATCAGGTTCTATTAATTTAGATTGTACTGTTCTACCTGCTTCTGCTTTTACAGTAGGTGCTTTTTTTCTTAAATCTTCTAATTCTTCAGGTGTTAATTCTTTTTCTGCTAATTGTATTATTACTTTTAAAGGTTTCTTTTTAGATGATGCTAGTAATCTTACTAATTCATCTTTACTTAATTTTTCACTACCTATTTCACCCTCTAAAAAACTATCTAAAATCTTCATCTTATTTTTAAACTTTTTCATATCACTAGCATCTACAGTTTTCATAATCCAGTCCCTAGCATCAGGTAGTATATTACCTATATCATATAAATAACTTAATTTTTCTCTTTCTTCATCAGTTGTATATACTTGTTTATCTATATCTGATAATTTACCTAATCTCTTCTCTTCTTCTAATTTCGCTTTAGTTATTTTCTTTTCTTTCGCTTTAGTTTCTTTTACATCAATCTGTAATTTTAATTTTTTCTGTTCTCTTTCTAGTAATTCTGTTGTTAAATCATCTATACTACCATAAAATTGATTTACTAGTTGTTTTTCTTCTTCTGATAATACACCTGCTTTTAATAAAAATCCATCTACTTCTTCTAGTATCTTTTTTCTTTTTTTAATATCTTTAGTTATCTTCGCTGTCTCTTGTAATCTACTCGCTATTTCTGATGCCCTCTGTTTATTTACTGCTGCTCTACTAGCGAATACAGGTGCTTTTTTAGGTCTCTTTTTTCTTTCTTTATTAACTATAAATCCCTCTTTATTATATTCAACTTTAGATTTTACTTCTTTTTCTTTAGGTTTTTTATCTTTTAATAATTGTAGTACCATATATAATAAACCTTCTTTACCACCTTTAGATAATATCTGTTCTAATTCTTTTACCCTTGCTGGTTTCTTATCAGTTTTCTTTTTCTTTTTTCTTTTACCCTTTTTAACAATTTCTACTTTTTCTGTTGTCTCTATAGGTCCTGATTTATCCTGAAAATAGATACTGCTGTTGTTATACATATTTTATATTATAATAATAGATATATTATTTTCTCTCTAATATTTCTTCTTTAGATTTATTTCCGAGATTTAACTTATTAAAATTACGGTGAAACATATTATTATGGTCTTTATTAACATCTAAATATAAAAAATCGTTTTTCTTTTTAAAGGTATAATTTAGTATATCAAAATATTCTTTTTTATCTATTGTTATCAGTTCATCAAAAATTGTTTCTAATTCTTTTTTATTTTTAGTATGATAAATACATATATGACTTGCCGTTTTTCTTATAGGTGCTGGTATCTTATTATATACTTGAGTTGTTAATATTACTGATACACTACCACCTGAACCACAAAGATGTCTACGGTTCATAAGTATTTTACACATCTTTCTCTGTAAACTTGCTGATTTTTTTATATCGTTAACACAGTCATCTATTAACAATAAAACTTTTTCACCTGTACCATCAATATCTTCTAGTACAGCGTCTAATATATCTTCACTTAATTCTGTATATACTTGTTCTTCAGGTAACTCTTCAAAAGGATTATCTTTCATAGTCGCTAAACTAGGACTAAATAAAAATATTTTATCAAACTTTTTATTATACATCTTACCTCGTTTACAAATTAAATTAAGTATTAAAGTCGTCTTACCGCTACCAGGTTTACCTGATATTAACCAAAAAAAGTTAAGTGATTGTGGTAGAGGACACGGTATACTTTCATCAGCATCATCACAACTAAAATCAAACTTTCTAATTACTATTTTTTTATCACACGGTTCTTCACATATATTCATATTATATTATATTAAATACAAATATTTTAAAAATAAATAGTTAACAAAATCTATCTTAATATATTTTATAAAAGTCAGTAATACTAGGTGGTTTATATGGTTCTTCGTATTGATTATGTTGATAAGTTGTTAACTTTTTTCTACCCCTAGGTTTCTGTATTGTTTTTATTACTTCTTCTTCTGAACTTTCTTCTTCAGAACTTTCTTCTTCTTCTGAACTTGAAGATGATACATATACAATCTTCTTTTTTACTTTCTTTTTAGGTTTTTTAGGTTTAGGTTTTTTTACATATTCAATAATTTCTTCTTCTTCAGAACTTTCTTCAATAACAGGTTCAGGTTCAGGTTCAGGTTGTACTGGTTCTTCTTTTTTAGGTCTACCTACAGGTTTCGTATTTTTCTTTTTTTCTTCTTGTCTTTTCATAATATTCTCTTGTCTTTTTAATCTTGCTTTTTCAAACGCTTCAATCTGTTTCTGCGTTCTAGGTTTTTTCTTTTTCTGTATAGATTTATCTAACTCCTCCACTTTACTTTCATCTGATTGTTTTTCATCTGCTTCTGTAATAGTGATGTTACTACTGTCAACTGGTTCAGTAACTCCAGTAATATTTTCAGTAACTCCTCCTCCTTGTTCGGTTTTTTCAGACACGACTTCATCCATATTTTATATATATTCTTATATATTATTTTTATTTTTCAACAACCGTATAATTTTAATTATTCAACTATCGTATATTTATTAAATAATATTGAATATTGAAGGTTTAAAAATATAATATAATATATATATATAAGATATAATATGAGCGACTTAAAAAGAGGTTCTAAAACTTTAACAGGTGAAGATGAATTAGAAGTTGATAAAATTAATATTGTAGGTGAAGGTATAGGGTGTAACGATGATTACGGTACTAACGGTGAAATATTACAGAAATCACTTACTACTAACGAGTTAGAATGGGCGACTTTCGTTATACCTGATGATAGTATTACTGAAAGTATGTTACAAGATAATATAATAAGTGAAGATAAATTAAAAGATAATTCTGTAAGTGAAGATAAATTAAAAGATAATTCTGTAAGTGAAGATAAAATACAAGCGAACGCTGTTACAAATACTAAAATAGCGATACAAAGTATAGACGCAGCACAAATAAAAGCGAATACAATATTAGGTGGTAATATAGCATCTTCTACAATAGAAGGAACTAATATAGCGAATAATACTATAGGTGATAGTAATTTAATAGTAAACTCTATAGGTGGTAATAAAATAGGTGATAGAGAAATTACAGGTGGTAAAATTGCTCTTAATACTATTCTTTCTGAAAATATTGTAACTGGTGCTATAACTAATTCTGAAATTGCTGATGGTGCTGTAAATACTATTAAACTTGCTAACGACGCTGTTACAATAGATAAACTTGCTGATGGTTCTGTAACAGGTGATAATCTAACTGCTGGATTTAGTATAGATAGTTTCGGAGATATAACTTTAAGAAACCCTTCTAATACACAACAGATAACTTTCGCCTGTAATAATTCTTACGCTGCTATCGCTAATAGAACAAGTGGTTTAGGTTCTACAACAATAGGACCTACACAACAGATAGGATTAATTATTGATGACCCACCTACAGTAGGAACTTATAAAAAAGGATTAATTTATTGTAACGCACAAGAAATAATTATACCTGGTAACGCTGGTACAGGGTGGTATCCTTTACAGGTAAAAACTTCTGCTGGTGTTGCTGGTGATAAGTTTTATATTGATATTGATGGTAACTTATTTACTGCTTTAAAAGTTAGTTGTAATAATATAGATGTTGATGGTGGTAATTGTATTATTCAATCTAACGGTGATATTACAGCACACAGTTTAGTATTAAATAATTGTGATATAGATGCTGGTGGTAATATAACAGGTAATAGTTTAGAATTAAATAATACTACTATAAACGCTAACGGTAATTTAGAAACTAAAAATATTACTATGTCTGCTAATAGTGGTATAATAAACTTCGGAAGTATAACTAATAGTGAAATAAGAGGTTCTTCTCATACTAGTAAAACACAACAGACGAATATGCTTTTCGCTTCTACAAGTAATTTATGGCGAAATCTTAATTTTGAAAGCGAAACAACACAGACATATCTTATAGGTTCTACATACCCTTCACAACCTACAATAGTGACTTATTTAGATTTAAGAAGTACTACTAACTTATTTCCTGACGAACCGTTACCTTATAGATGTTATGAAGAAAGCGGTCAGGTATATCTAGCGATTAATTCAGGTGACTGGAGACCTAACGACGACCATACATATTTTAATATAGGTATTGTAGATAGTAATTCTACATACAGAGGTAGGGCACAAGTAGATAGTAGTACTTTAGAAGCGTGTGCTATGATATTAGTACCTGATGGATGGGAAGCAACACACTTAAAAATATATGGTACAAGTTTACGATATATAGAAGCATATGAAGTATCTAATACTAACTCAACTGGTTCTATAACTTTTTTATCATCAGGAATTAAATATACTAATAACGAATATCAATTAAGTGCTAGTGACGGTACACCTACGACTTTTTCAGGTCGTAAAGATTATTCTTTATTATTAATAGTTAAACCTACTTCTACAACTGATTATATAAGTGGTGGATATTTAAAAATACAGAAAATTACTGTAAGTCAAGGTAAGTAGTTGAATAATTAAAAATAAAATATTATATAAAATATATGAGAAATATAAAGTGGTATGTTTTTTTATTTGAAGAAAAAGAAAAAAAGAACTTATTAAAAGTTTTAGATTTTAATACAGTAAAAGAAATAGGATATGTTTTTAATATAGATAGTCAGATTGTTAGTAATTATTTTCACGGATTAATTAAACCTAGAGGATTGCTTCAATATTGTTATATTTATCAATTTAAACAAGATTTCGTTAAAACTTTAAAATAAAAATATAATATAAAGTATATGACAGAAAATAACAGAAAAGAATATCAGAGAAAATATTATCTTAAGAATAAAAATAAATTGTTGAATAAGAATAAAGAATATTATTATAAGAATAAA
>Ga0070750_10001460_pt1 | contig 13190 bp, 17 predicted proteins | sample VirMetDEL_Nov_24_FD_77013 | JGI IMG/M metagenome (GOLD analysis project Ga0070750, IMG submission 77013) | Aqueous microbial communities from the Delaware River and Bay under freshwater to marine salinity gradient to study organic matter... | ecosystem: Environmental > Aquatic > Marine >...
AAAGACGGCCACTATTGGGCAGCCATGGAGGTGCCTGTTTCTGAGCTGCGCAAGATGGTCGAATGGGTCAAGACCGCAGACCGCTGCGAAAATCAAAAAGGCGAGGAATGCGTCAAGCTCCGCGCCAACCTGATGCCGCGCCAAAGCCAAGCGGGCAACGATTATCTGCTGATGGCTCTCAGCGATGCCAAGCCCCGCCCAGCTGACAAATCAGGCGCTGACTTTTAATCTTCATGTTGAACGAGAAACTGGGAGCGCCCCGCGCTCCTTTTTTTATGTCGAAGCCAACCATGAAGCAGGTCGAGAAAGACGGGCTGCTGGTATGGGAGGTGACCCAAGGGGGGACAGTTCGGCAGTTTGAGCAGGATTGGAAGGCACGCTGGTATTACGAGTCATGCATTCGCTACTACCGCACCAAAGTTCTTGGCAAAGGCTCTTAGTCCCAAGTGGCAATCTTGGCGTCAAGTTCCCCGATTCTGCCCACGGCTTGGCTGAGCAGTTTTGACTGATGCCAGCTCTGCCGCACTAAGGCAGAGCAAAGCATTTTCAGGGCCTCCTCGTCATCGCACTTGTTGACCTCCCTGACGCTGCGCTCAACCTCAAACAGTTCCTCAGTGGTGGGGGTTACCTGCATCCAGTCGGCCCAGCCCATCGGATTGTTACAGAATCTTTTGACCTGAATGGTAAGCACCGTTTTTGTGCATGTCCATTGGCTATCAGCCATCAATAAAAATCATCCAGCCTGAGGCTTCGCCTTCAATCAGCCAGCGATGGTTGAACTCGGACTGACGGATCTGCACTGACTTGCCAGACCGTGAACGGTCATGGCCGCCTTTTTCCATGAGAGGAAAGCCCATTGGGTCATGCATGACGTAATACTGATCGCCGACCGGGCTGTGTTTGCCCTGGAACCCTGTGATCACAGACCAATGGCCGCAGGTGGTGCCGCCGCACATTGGCGGCTCGCCTCGGCTCAAATCGCCTTCGTGATACCAGCCCACTAGAACGGCAGAGCCGCGAGATATGGCCTTCTCGATCATTTCCGGAGTGCCCTCCTGAGTGAAGACCGCATCCAGTCCCAAAAACCTGAGGGTGCGGAGCTGCGCGTTGACGCTGGTGGTGTCGCCGAAACGGGCCAGGTGATAGATGTACTCGTTATCTGAATGGACCAGACCGGCGCTGGCTGCGAGCATGGCGGCGGAGGAGGCGAAACAATCACGCCATCCATCTGGTCCGTTATCGAGCTGCCGGAAGTAGGGAACAAAGACTTCCTGGTCAATGCCTGCAGCCCGCCACGCCTCGAACCATTCACTGTCTTCCTGGAGAAGGCTAGAAGGCATGGCTTCCTGTAAGGCTGCAACGCCAGCCAGGTGATAGGGCGAATCACTCCTAAAATGCTCGAAGAAGGGCAGGAGACTGAGCACGCTCAGGGCACCGACAGACGGCCCGATGATGCCTGGCCACAGGCGCTCTCGCCAGCTGTATATCCGGCGATGAAAACCAGCATTGAACTGCACAGCAGCAGCGTGACCGCGCCGCCTGCAACGAACCAACCCGTCAAGGAAAAGACGGACATTTTCATTTTTCAACTCTCTTCTCCGGGTACATGGACTTGACGACGAAGGACACAACTTGGTCGTCGATTTGTGATTCGGTCGATTCTGCGTAGGCGGTCAGAAGATCGACCACCAACTTTTTGACCCCTTCCGATTGCAAGAACCGAAACAAGATTGGGCGGATCAAAAGCAGCATGAGTTTGCCTTGAACTGCACTAATACGTTAGTGCCTATCTGAATGGCCTTCCAGTCGCGCCACTGAACGCTCCAGCTCGTTCAATCTCGCGAATACCTCAATATCTTTGCTTCGTATATCGCCGTGAAGTACGTCCAGCCTGCTGGACAAGTTATCAACAGCAGTCGTCAGACGGATCAGCGAGTCTTGGCCCTGCCGCGTTTGACGGTTGAGACCTGAAACGCCCAGCCCGGCTACGGTGACGCTAGCCCCGGCAACGGCGGCCCAGACTTCAACCATGACCCGCCCTTAACGCTTGCTCAATCATGGCAGAAACCAAGGAAGCGCAAAGCCAAGAACAGGAAGAGCAGTCCAGTGGTCGCTTGGGTGATTTTGTAAGGATCACCATCATGCTTTGGGCCATGGCCATCATCACGGCCAACTACCTGGGCTACTTCAAAGGATCCATCGATGTGACTTTCAGCGCATCGTTGTTGAGTTCAACGGCGGCGAGCTACGGGCTAACGATGAACAGATTAGGAAAGAAGAAAAAGGACGAAAGCGTTATCGTCGATAAAGATTCCAAAGCTGGCATCAAATGACCCGCACACTTTTGGTATTGGGCATCACTTTGCTGGCTGCCCCCGCCCATGCTGACATCACTCACCGGCTGACCCAATCAGCTCAGATCAGCATCGATCAGGCTTACAGCTCAGCCAAACGCATCGGCAGCACCTACAGCGCATCAGGCACAAACGTCACGCCGAGCGTCACCAGTGGCGGCTCGACGACTTCTGGGGCTATCGGCGGCCTGAACCTTGGCAGCCTCACCAGTGGCGTGCCAGCCATGATCGACACTGACTACGCAGTCACGACCGCCGGTTCGGCTTTCTCCTTCACTGAGTCGGCATTGATAGGTGACACGATCAGCTCAGCCACTGAGGTGACTACAACCACCGGCAATGTTGACGACTTGCCGACCTACGGCGAAGTCGTGACTGGCTCTGGGGGTGTCAAGTCCAATCTGGCTGCAACAGCTCTTTCGAGCGGAATCATGACTGTGACGGCAGGCGGAGCAGGCACAAGTGCGATCCTCAGCAACAAAATGGAGATTGAAATTGACTAGGGCCTGGCTGCTGCTTTTGCTGCTGCCTAGTTCGGCGATGGCGGCACCAATCGTTCCGCAGTTCACTCAGGGACAACTTAATTCACGCACTGAGTCAACAACAGTCATTCAAGAATCAATCACCAGTTATAACTACAGGACCGAATATTCTTACTCAGCGGCAGGTCATAACGTCGAAACTGTGGGTGATGTGCCCATCTCTCCAGAAGCAACCGTCACGAACAATCAAACCGTTGGCGGAGTCAACTTTTCTTGGACTAGCCCAAACCTTGAAACCAAACCCCAATGGCAGGTCGTCAACCCTGGCGCAAGTTGGAGCATCACAGAGTCATTCATGGCACCGGGTCTCGATGCAGTGACTCGCGTGGAGAGAAGTATCACCACAGAGACCGTAAGCGAGAGTACGTCGGTGTTCTCGCAGTAATCGCGGCGCTCGGCAGCCCTGCTTACGCCAACACAACAGTCGCAAATCCATCCAGTACGTCTACTGGCTCAGTGGTCAATAATGCGTATCAGATGATGACGGGGCCGCATCCGATTTACCGGATGTCGCAGGGGATCCAGTGCCCTGGGCCAACGCTCACCGTGTCGCCTTTTGTGACCGGCAGCAGAAACTTTGACCTGCCGTTTGAGTCAACAACGCGGACGCCTGTTTATTCAACAGCAGATGCCGATGACAATGGCGAGCCAGATGCCCCAGGCAAGGTGTTGTACTACTCAGAGTTGCCACGGTTTGAGAAGGACCGTCGATCGCTGAACTACGGCATTACGGCCACATTCTCTGTGCCGCTAGACCGTGGCTTGGCCGATCAATGCAAACGAGCCGTCAACACAAACATCAAGCTGCAAGAGCAGTTACTAGCCACCAAACGCCTTGAGCACGAGCTTTTTCGGGCTGCTAAGTGCGGGGAACTGGCAAAAGCTGGTGTGCAGTTCACAGGTCAAATGTCCGTTGTCTGCAGCGACTTGATTGTCACCGTTCCACCCGTAAAAATGGTGCCCCACACCCACGCTATTTCCGCGCCTTCCGCTGCGCCTGCCTCCTCAGGAAAGTAGAGGGCCGCGCTTCCTTCTTACGGGTCACAATCTCCTTCGCCTTGGTCAACAGCTTTTTCACCACGGGCTTGATGATTCGCACTAAGAACGGCGTGCTCAATGCAGCGGTGGTTGCAACAACAGCTATGCCTGCGGTCTGCGCCGCTTCATAAGGCGACGGAACCGCCTTGATCAGCTGCTCCGTCACAGGAACGTTGCGGTAAACCTCTTTGCAGACACCATCGACCAGCTCGTAAGACTCCAAGATCTTGCGGCCATTAGGTGACAGCGTGCCAACCTCTGCCGCATCTGCTGGCGGACACTTCACCTCCGGCTCTGGCTTGTCCTTTGGAGGTGGCGGCTTTGGGTCCGTCTTTTGTCCCGCTGGTGGCTGTTCTTGCTCATCGTTCTGCACTGGTGTCGGCTCAATGATCTGCAGCTTGCGTGGGTTCCAATCCAGCGGAACGTAACTGGGCATCTCGCCTTCAGGGCAGGTGATGCCGACACCATTCGGATCATCCCGCAGCAACGACGGGTTCAGATATGCGTCTCTGTGAACCCTGGCACATCCAGGCTTTTGATATATCGGACGCGGCGCTAGGTTCTGTGTGACCGGCGGTGGGAAAACATGCGGCTCAGGAATGGGCCGTATCTCAATCGTGGGGATCTCAATATCAGGAATGTCCGGCATGAAATCAGGCGATCGATTCGTAGCGGGTCAACTGTGGATTGAGAGGAACCGCAGGAGAGAGGGGCCGCCCATTGTTTACACCGTAATGTCTGGAAACAGCGCCAGGCCGTTTACAGATACAAAGGCAATTCTGAAGTGGGTCAAGTGGCCTAAAGGGACTCCCACTGGGGACGCTTTGCGCGAATGGCTAGCTTCGTTTGAGCAGAAACAAGAGGCACCCGCGCCAAAACTGGACATGGCGAAAATCAAGGCGGAAGGCTTCGGGCCTGAAGCTCATGAAGACGACCCAACCGCTAACACCAAGATGATTACTTGAAAGGGATTGCAGGCCCTGTCGCTTTAGGTAGCTCAGGAATCTCTGGGACAGGCACTTGGTCAAGGATCGTTTGCGTCAGCTCTAGCTTCAGCTCGCTGGCGTAGTTCTTGACCATCGATGGAACGCGGCTGTAAAACAGCACGCCGCCAATCGCCATCGTCCCAGACATCACGAAGCCTAGAACACCCAGCAAGTTGTAGACCTTTTGCATAGCCATTTAGGTAACAAAAAGCCCCCGCGCTCTGCACAAGTACGGGGGCTCCCTGCTGTCTGTGTGAGGAGACAGTTAGGTTCTAGCAGCGATCAGAAACGAGCGCCAATCTTGACGTTGCCGGTGGTTTCGGTGTCGCCAGTGGCGAATGAAAGCTCACCGTAAAGAGGGCCACCGCTGATGCCAGCTTTGCCTGAGAATTCAATCTCAGAATCGCCGGTGTCAGGCGTCACAAGGCTAGGGCCGATCTGTGCATAAGCACCGTTCGAGAACTCATAACCAACGTGCAGGTCGGTGACAGCGCCACCCACGCCGGTCTCAGTTCCAACGCCGATGTTGATTTCCGGGTTCACGTAGAAGCCCTCATCTGCGCGGGCAGAGAGGGGAGCCAAGGCAAGTGCGCCAACGGCTACACCAAAAACAAGACGCTTGATCATTTGTTGAATTAGCGTTTTCCCTGGCCACGGTATCTCTTTTTGCCCTTTTTAGGGCGTGAGTGTTGACCATTTCCTTGTGTGGTCCGTTTTGGTTTACCGACAACAAATGTTTGACCGTTTAGGGACTTCGCCATTAGTAGCCGTCAGTTGACTCCAGGTTGCGGTACTTGTTCGCCAGTCCAGTGAACAGACCGTGCTGCGGATGGCTGATCATGTCACGGCCATCAAGGAAGAACAGCTCTTCCAGCCACAGCGTTCTAGCCGCCATAGCCTGTACGTCCTCCGCACCAGGCTTAGCGGCGATCATCGGGTCAGGGCGTTGCATTAAATCACCAGTTAGAAGGTTTGCCAGACGCCTGGGTCGGATTGATCTGCTCAGTGATGCGTGCAGCAAGCTGATCCTGAATCTCAGTGACCTTTTCATCGCCACCAAGCTTGGCCTGAACAGCAGCCACGATGTCAGCCTCAGTCAGATCTTCAAAGTCGGCCAAGGTGTTAGGACGATCAAGGCCGATGCTGCCATAAGCGCCAGAGTTATAGGCGTTGCCTCCAGAGTCAACCTGATCGCTGATAGCAGTCACGGTGTAGTGAGCCGTGTGAGCAAAACCGTCACTGAGGTCACGGTTAAGATCAGCGATTTTCCAGACGTAGGTGTTAGCCATGATGATGTGAAGTCAGAGAAAGTTTAGGCCGATCAGCAAGCCATCAGCACACAAGGTATGCAATAGCTGCCGTCTGAGTAAGTAGTAGAAACCGTGGTGCTAGTTACCTTGGCAATCGTCTTAGAACGAACGATGTCATCATCCTGCGGTTTTGCCGTTCCATCACCTGCTGACATCAGCAGATCACCGCGTGCAACGGTTGTACCCTGGGCAATGCGAATAACAAAGTCACCCGTCATCGCGCAGTAGAAATCGTTGGTGTAGGTGTCGTCGTCATCGTCCCAGGCTTGGAAGACGCCAGCCACATTGACATCACCTTCGACATCGCTGACCTTCATACGGTTCAGCTGTTCGTTGTCTTCTGTGTAAGCGTCAACAGCAGGTGTTTTTACATCACCAACACTGACGCCTTCAGGTAGCTCATCCTCCTCGGTGTACAGCACTGCGTCTTGAGCAGCATGAGCCCACTCGCACATTTCATCAAGGTTGCTCAGCACAGAGCCACGCAAGATTTCAGTGCGCGCGGCTCCAGCTGCAAGTTGTGACCAACGAGTGAGGTGACCGCCGTTGTAAGAAACAGTAGAACCACTGACTGTGATGCTTCCTTCAGTGCCATCGTCTTGTGCAAAACGGACAAGTTCTCCATCACTGTTTTTTCTATTAATAAAAAGAGCAGTATCATCAGAAACAACATGGAAAGATTGACCAGTTCCTTTCAAGACATGTCCTATAGTGCCAAAAGATTCATTGGTTTGTCCGATAAGAAGCGTGCCACCGCTTGTGATTCGTAGCTTTTCACTGAATCCAGCTTGTGTCGCTGGGGTGGTTGCTGTACCAACGACGATAGTCCCCTCGTCGTCATAACTAAAAGTAGCTTGAGAATTGGCTTCAGAGTTAATGTTTAATTGGCCCGTTCCTGTGCTTGGCGATCCGTGCTCAACAGTTAATGAACCGCCTTTAACGTGAACTCTGCTCGCAGGGGATGAAATCCCGACGCCAAGATTTGCAGAGCTGTCGATACGCATCGCTTCACTGGCATTAACTCTAAATCCCATTGCATTGCTGCTCTGGTAGTAAGCAATTTGTCCAATATCGGTATCATCAGCGTCTCCCATTTCAAGATAGGACGCACCGTTTGTACCGCCTGTAATCCTTAAAGTGCTGGAGTTACCACTTGATATGCCATGACCAAGAATAACTTGCCCCGAAGCGTCGATTCTGAGCCTTTCCGTTCTTGAGCTAGCGCCATCGGCCGTGGTCGAAAATTCAATCCTTCCCGGATAATCACCAGAACCAGCAGCTGCATCTGCTTTACAGGTAATAGAACCGAAGGCTTGACCAGCACTATCGGTAAACAAAACTGCACCAAGCTGTTCATCAGCTGCGATACTGGTTGCAGCTTCTCCACGGCTAAGACAAAGCTCACCTCCGCCCGTTGCGTCTCCTATGTAACCTTGAACATTCAAAGGCGAATACTGCCCTGAACCAGCAGATTTACTGGTTGACGTTCCAATCAGCAGCCTGCCACTTGAATCGATGCGTGCTCGCTCGCTGCCGCCAGTTTGCACGATTGCATTGCCAGACGAACTGCCAAAAACAACAGTTCCGCTAGTATCGACAACTTCTATTTGTGAATCTGCGGAAGTAGAGGTAAACCTTGCGCTAATTTGACCAGATGACACTGATAAAGGTCGGCTTGGCGACGATGTGCCTATGCCAACGCGATCATTACCACCATCGACAAACAGCATGTGAGTTTGGCCGTTTGACTCCACGCGGAAGTCAACATCATTGCTGGGGTCATTAAATACAACCTCAGAGCTGCCAATCTCAAGGCGTTCTGCGCCGCCAGTCGCAAAGCCAATCTGATCAGCAGCAGGGCTAAAGATGCCAGTATTTACGTCATCAGCAAACGCAAGACCAGGCGTTGAGGCACTGCCGTCCTCAATCAGCATCGTGCCGTCAAGCTCACGCAGCGTGATCCATGCATTGTTGGCGCTGTTCCTGATCTTCAGGACGTTGGCGTTAGTGTCAGCCCACCATTGGTATGCGTAGGTCGTCCCAGGCTCAGAGCTGCCGCTGTTGTTGCTGACGATTGCCGCCAGAGCATCGTTCAAATCAGAGCGGACAGCCGCACCTGTGCCATTCGCGATCACATAATCGTGGGTTGCCATGACCTAGCCCGCTGCGGACAACATTCCCTGCATATTAAACGGCCCTGCCAAAGCCCACAGCCGTGTAAGTGAAGTTGCGGTTCACGTTGCTGCCACCCGAATCCAGCACGTCAAGATCAAAGCCAGTGCCCGTCACGTTGCTGACGTTGACCCGCTCACCATTTCCTAGGTTCTGCACCGTGATGCCGATGCTAGGCAGGAAGTTATTGGAGCCACCTAGCACCGAAGTGCCAACAAAGAAGGCATTGGCAAACGTCACCGACTTAGTGCTTGTGCCCGATGCTGTGGGCTGCCCAGTCTCTTCCCTGCGCTGGAACGACGCCTCATACCCCAACTGATCGATCAAAATGTTTTGAGCAATGTCACTGCTATCCAGTTCTGCTTTGAATTGGAACCCACGCCCCCTGAATGTTCCAGCCACAAACTCCTTCCATGCTGAATAAGTAGGAGACCCTGAGGGGTCAGTTTGCGTCCTCCGCATATACAACTTGGCATTCACTGCATCAGCTTCTGTGCCGTCAAAATCGCTCCAATCGTCAACATTTGCTGTGCGGGCATCAACAGTGTCGTTTGGAAAGAAAGCCCTTGTAACAAACCGCCGCTTGAGATCAAGCGAGAAAACAGCACCTAAGTCAAGAGTGCTGTTGAACTGATACTCGGCAGAGCTAAGAACGTCACCCAAGAAATCAAAAGACGTGATGGCATCAACGTCTGCCTCATCATCAATGTTGTCGTCACCGTCAATCACCAGCGCATCAAGGTCGTCGCTGTAGAAGCAGTCGGTTTTGGTGCCCTGAAAAGGCGGTGTGTCTTGGTCCTCTCTGCGAGTTTGAACCGTTAACTCACCTAGTGCGTCTGGGAAGTCCACCAACACGCTGGTAGCGTTTGTGCTTTTATTTCCTAAGTCATCTTCAAACTTGACTAAAATCTCACCTTCAACTAAAGGCACGATGGCCTCAGTTGAGTTACCCGCAACAGCAGCAATCAGATCAACAGAGTTAGGCCAAGTTGCCGATCCATCAGTCAGGTTGCTGTGCTTAACGTGAACAAGGCCGTTCACTTTCACGTCAAGATCAACGGTCTGATCCCAACGCAGGCGAGCACTGTTGGCGCTGATCGGTTCAATGGACAGGCTCTGCACATCGCCAGGCACTGCCGTTTTGCCTACAAGTTCAAACGTTGCTGATGCTGTTGAGCTTTGTTTGCCGAGGTAGTTTTTGGCGCGAATCTGAACTGTGAGCGTGCCAGCCTTCAGATTCCGCAGAGTTACAGACGGATTTGAAGTATCTAGCTCAACAAAGTTGTTGTTGTCGAGCTTGTATTTGACGCGGAACTCATTGACATTGACCCTGTCGTGCTGCCAACTCAGATCAAAGCCTGTGTGAACAGTTTGGCCCTCTTGATATAAAAACTCAGTGCCAGATAAGCCTTCCGGTGCATTTGGAGTCGTGCTTAGGTTGCTGATGTCTCGCGTTGTTAGCTCAATGTCTTGTTCAACAGCTGCATAGATTGATTCGTTGTAAGCAACAGCAGTGACGCCGACAGTGCCATCGCCGCCCTCGGCAACAGACACCACGCGATATTGCTGCGATTGAATATCGCTGGTTTGGATTAGGTAAATCGCTTGCGCCTGTGGTGCTTGGCTAAACGCCTCGCTGACAGTGATTGCAGCGCCAGAAATGCTGTCAATCGTTTTTGTTTCAACCAAGCCTGTTGGCAACAGGACTGATAGCGTCGGACTGTTTGACAGGTTTACAGACAGATCAGTATCACTGTCAATGGTGACGACGGTTGTTGTTGCAGAGCTGACCCTGCCGCTGCGACGTGTGCCAGCACGCAAGGGATCAGCAATGTCAATGACGATGCCTGGAGTGACAGCAATGCCAGCATCAATGGAAACAGCAAAGCTGACCGTTTCAGACAGCAGCCTTTCGCTGGTCAGCAGCCATTTGCCCAGCCTGTGCGCTTGTCCCTGGCTGTAGCAGCCGATTGCTTTTACGTCCTTATTAACGATGCCGTATTTAGCAACGGCCTCGTGATCCTCAACGTATTCATATTCAACCTCACCAAGCGTGTCATAACTTTGCCAAGCCACTGTGGCGCAGGTGTGCCGAGCCTTTTCAGCTGTGCCGCTGTAGGTGAACAAACCATCAACAACATTGCTAGGGCCGAGCAGATATTGCGAATCAGCGGGCTTGTCTTGACGCAGAACAAGTGAGCCAGCGCCGTAATAGCTGATGCCCCTGAAAATACTGGTTAGCTGCTGAATAACGTTGTAGACCTCGTCCCGTGTGTTGAGCAGCAGGTTGAGGCTGAAACGTGGCTCTTGCCCGCCTTTGCCATCATCAACAAGCTCGTTGCAGTATCTGCTGATTTCATAGAAGTCGAACAGGTCCAATGATGCTTCTGGAACGCCGCACCCATAGCGGGTGTCCGTCAGCAAATCAAACAAGCACCAAGCGGGATCATTTGTCCAAGTTGCCGCAGAAAGCGTGCCATCAAATAACCCTGAGTAAGTAATGCGGCCCAGGTGTGTTGTGGTGTCAACAGTGCCGTTGCCAGGGATCCTGACCTTTGTGCCACGAATCAGATATTTGCGGCGTGGGATGTTTTGGAACTGCTTTGAGCTAAAACGCAGGCCAGCTAATGCAGTGTTTGGATAGGCCAGCTTTTCATCTTGAATCTCTGTATAAGTGCTAAAAAATGTTGAGCTGGCGCGTTTTGAGGTGGTTTCATCTGCACTTACGCGAACAACACGCAAATCAACAGGGAAGTTGCCTGTCAAGTTGACTAGATAATCACGCTGATAGCGGCTGCTGCTTTTGCCGCTAATCGTGTCACTAAGAACATCGTTGTATCCACCGCCGTCATACTGCAGCTGAATTTTTATGCTGACTGAGTTGCCAACAATGTCGCCATCGTCTTCAACCGCCTGAAGCGATGGAACTGTAATCGTGACACGCACGCGATCAATATCTGAGTTGGTAATTGATCGTGTAACAGGAGATCCATTTGTTACCTCAACATTAACTGCCCTTTCATTCTGAATGCCACCCGAAGGGTTAGGAATGTGCGGTTGCGCTTGCGTGCCATGCGCAAAAGTACCGGTAAAGTTATCAAAATTTACAGATCCATCGCTGTTTTGAACTGGCGTGTCATCAATAAAAATACTTTTAGCGCCGTCATCTAATCCTTCGATCTCACCCTCACAAAGCACCTCAAGGATATTGACAAACTGTTCCGACTTGAGGCTGTCGTCCTCCTCGGTCGGAGTTCTGCCCCCGCCGCCACCGCCCTTGCCGCCGCCGCCTGCGCCTTGGATTAGCTTTTCGTCAATCATTAGGTTGGGAACCCGAGAAGATCAGCAGTTTCAAATACCAGGCCATACTTCTTGCGCATACTGAATGGCAAGCCGACTAGGCGCGGATCAATAGTTTCCCTGGCAGAGTGATCAACATCAAAACCGCTGCTGATCACTGCAGAACCGACAACAACACGCCCATAGGCTATAGGCACCGCTAAACCTTGCTGACTGGTGTTGGTGATTCCGCTGAAGCTGAAGTTTTGAATCCGGTTGGCCTCTTTAAGCTCAAGCCCTGAAGGTGGCGTGGGCGAAATCATTTGAGAAACACCACCCAAAACCAAGGCTGCACCAACCGCTGACAACGCCGTGCCGACAGTTGTTGCTGTCAAAACAGCCGTAGATGAAACACCTACGATTCCTGCACCGCCTGCGCCAAAGAGCCCTGTCGCTCCAAACAAGCCAGCACCAGGGAGCAGAAATGACGCACCGATTAGCGCGATGCCAAAAATAACGCTGCCGAAACCACGACCACCGGCACCGGCAATCACGGGCGTAATGCTGAAAACCTCACGTTCTGACCAAGGCAAACCCAGCACGCTCAGATCACTAGGTGTCGCCTCTTCTTTGCCAACCCTTACCCGATAAGCAACGCCGTCCTGCTCGCTATCAATGAGCCACTTGTCTAGGCCAGGAAAATTGACGCACAAAGCCTTGACCGCCTGCGCAGGTGTTGCCACGTTCAGCTCAAAGCGGCACTGGCCTAGCCGCTCTCTCAAAGCGCCGTAGACCTTAACGACTTTCATGACGTATCGCCCGGTCTGTGGCCTTCAAATAATAGCCACCCAGTAAATCCCTAGAACTCAAGCGGCCCTGCACATGATGCAAAATCTGCTGCTCGCCAAGGTAGATCGCAGCATGGTTTGGAACAGGTGACTGCAGGTTCATCAACAGCAGATCACCGCGCTGCAGCTGTTCAATCGGCACCCGTGAAAACCCTTCCTTAGCAAAGTTCTCCACATACATGTTTTCCCCGTTGTGCCACCACTGATCACGGCGGTGATAGTCGCTCAACGCAATGCCATATTCACGCTGAAAGAAGTCACGCACCAACGTGTAACAGTCCACAATCCCGTGGACAAACTCACGGCCGACATACTGCAGCTCAAACCCGTCTGGCTCGCAGTAGCCCCATTCCTCAGTCTTTGGATTGACGATGAACCAAGGCAGGCCGGACTTTTCACAGGCAACACGGTCAGCCTCTGACGGCCTGGGGTTCGTCACAGGATGACTGTGAACGATCGCCACAACCTCGCCTTTGTCTTCTACTTCATGCCAGCCGTCCAGCACAAAATGCTCATCGGGTGTCTGGGCAATGTTGCGGCAGGGGAAATAACGACGCCTGCCCTTCACAACAGCAACTAGCCCGCAGGCTTCTTTTGGGAACTCATCCTTAGCGTGCTGCAGAATTTCCGCCTGCATGGTGGTAGTCAGCTTCATCGCGTC
>Ga0070750_10001467_pt1 | contig 13173 bp, 5 predicted proteins | sample VirMetDEL_Nov_24_FD_77013 | JGI IMG/M metagenome (GOLD analysis project Ga0070750, IMG submission 77013) | Aqueous microbial communities from the Delaware River and Bay under freshwater to marine salinity gradient to study organic matter... | ecosystem: Environmental > Aquatic > Marine > Coastal...
ATACCCTACTATTCTGTTATCTGATTTAGATGATAACTTTGAACAGGTTGATTTAGCATATGATCATGCTAATGGGTCTTTTACTCATGCCAACTCATCTTTTGAACAAGCTAATTCAGCATCCACTCAAGCGAGTGGTTCGTTTGAACACGCTAATGCTTCTTTCGATCATGCTAATTCAGCATACGATGTAGCAAATACTGCTAATAGTTCTGCTAGTTCTGCCTTGCCATTAACAGGCGGAACGATATCTGGTGATTTGACAATTACTGGAAATTTATCAGGCAATCTATCTGGTAATATTTCAACTAGCACATCTGTTACTGGTAACTTATATGTTTCCGGTGTTAGCAACATAAAGATTCCGTTTTATACAGTTTATATGGACGAAGCATCAAGAACTACTCCAGATTCATTTGCAAAAACATATACAGGTTCTCATATTAGTTATGGAGATGTTGTTGTTCCATATGATCCCACACCTGGTACTAAATCACATATGTTTGAAATGACAGTTACCGCTTCTGCTAATACTTCTGTTACACAGAGAGTTTGGCAAACAGATGATGCTAGCTATTATTGGTTAAATGGTTCTCAAATTGCAACTGTAGCATCCGGAAACGCTGGCACAACAGTAACATGGGACTTAATAGAAGGTGATAATTTAATACAAATTTTAGTTAATAACTCAGGTGGTGGCGGTTATGCGTTAACCGTTTTAGGTGACTTTTTTATTAGATATCCAGATTTAAGGTTTAAAGTATAATGCCAGCAGTTACCCGAATTGGAGATTTAGATGTAACACATTGTTCAACACCAGCACGAGCGGTTGGTTCACCCAATGTGTTTGTGAACAGTATTCCTTGGTCAAGACAATCAGACATCAATACACCACATTTATTACCAGGGGCACCTTGTCCAGTTCACACGGCACCAATAACAACAGGTTCAACAACTGTTTTTGTGAATAGTTTGGGTGGTGGACGAATTGGAGATGCAATTACAGCTTGCACACAGGTTGCTCAAGGATCACCTAACGTTTTCGCTGGCGGATGAGATAAATAAGACATGGCAACAGTAAATATAGATAACGTAAGAACTTTTAAAGACTTGGATTTGAATTTTAATATTCATCCTGTCAAGAAAGACATTAATACTCATAACAATGAGTATGCTGTAATCAACTCGGTTAAAAATCTTGTTTTAACCAATCATTACGAAAGACCATTTCAACCTGAAATTGGTAGCAACATTCGTAAGTTATTGTTTGATAATGTTGATGGAATTACAGCGGCTCGTATTGAACGAGAAATAGAAGAAACAATAGAAAACTTTGAACCTAGAGCTAGAATTTCAAAGATTACAGTATCAGCATCTCCAGATGAAAATGGATTTAAAGTAGAGATGGAATTTTTCATTATTAATGTTGCTGACCCAATAACAATTAACTTTTTCTTGCAACGGATTAGATAAAAATGGCAGATCGTTTACGAATAACGGAACTTGATTTTGATACCATCAAGACCAATTTAAAGAGCTTTTTAAACCAACAAAATACATTTACAGATTATGATTTTGATGGATCAGGTCTTTCAATTCTTTTAGATATATTAGCATATAACACACATTATAATGCTTATTATCTAAACATGGTTGCCAATGAGGCATTTTTAGATACAGCACTATTAAGAGATTCAGTTGTTTCTCATGCTAAAGTTTTAAATTATGTTCCTTATTCCACACAAGCGCCCGTAGCAATAATTAATTTTGAAGGCACATCATCATCTGAAACAATAGGCCGATTAACACTTCCTGCTGGATATTCTTTTTTATCAAATCAGATTGATGGTAAATCTTATAACTTTGTTGTTTTAGAAGACACTGTAGCTACAAAAGCAAACTCTACATATTTGTTTGAAAATTTAGCAATATATGAAGGACAGTTTGTAACATATACATTTGGCCACAACGCTTCTAGTAACCCAAAACAAATATTTACTCTACCCGATAATAATATTGATACAACAACATTAAAAGTTTCTGTCCAACAATCATCCTCAAACACAACCTCAGTCGTTTATGATAAAGTAACAGATGTTATCGATGTAACCTCTACATCTGAAGTATATTTTTTACAAGAAGATAGAAATGGACAATATCAAATTTATTTTGGTAATGATGCTGTTGGTAAATCAATTCCTGATGGGGCTGTTGTAACAACTTCTTATTTGGTTTCAAACGCATCTGCGGCTAATAAAGCAAATAATTTTATTGCTACATCATCTGTTACTGATTCGTTGGGTGAATCAATCACAAGTTTTACGGTTACACCAATAAGTGCAGCTGCAGCTGGCGCTGAAAGAGAAACTGTTGATAATATCAAATATTCTGCAGCCGCTCAATACACATCACAAAATAGATTGGTTACACAAAATGATTATGAATCATATATTACAAATCGATATCCAAATATTGATTCAATATCTGTTTGGGGTGGTGAAGAAAATAATCCACCAGTTTACGGAAAAGTTTTCATTTCACTTAAACCAAGTGAAAACTATTTTATTTCTGAAACAGAAAAACAAAGAATTATTGATGATATTGTAAAACCAAAATCTATATTGACAATTGATTCTGAGATTATTGATCCAGCGTTTACATACATATTAGTTGAAGCTAATGTTGAATATTATTCAGATAAAACAAATTTATCAGAAGTTCAATTAAAAAATGCTATACGAAATGTTATCTTATCCTATAATAGCGCAAATTTAAATAAATTTGATAGTGTCTTCATTCAGTCTAAACTTCAAGAACAAATTGGTAATTATGACACATCCGCAATTATTGGTTCTGAACTTGTTGTGTTTTTACAAAAAAGATTTGAACCTCAATTAGGAACACCAACAACATACACGATTGATTTTGATGCTCCTCTTTATCGAGGCGGTGTAGTTGCTGATAAACTAACATCAACACAATTCAATGTTTTTGATTCTACTGGAACATTAAGAACCGTTGAGTTAGAAGAAGACGACACAACCTTTTCTGGAATTAGAGAAATACAAGTGATTAATCCAGGAGTTGGTTATACCGAACAACCAACAATAACTATCAGTGGTGACGGATTAGGCGCTAGAGCAGAAGCAGTTATTGTAAATGGAAAAATAGAATCAATCAATGTTACAAACAGAGGAACAGGATATACAAAAGCAACAATCACAATATCTGGCGGAAATGGATATGGAGCTGTTGCGGTTGCTGTGTTAGATACTCGATATGGTAACTTAAGAACTGTTTACTATAACAGTCTAGCAGAAAAACAAGTTGTTAATTCAAATGCTGGAACAATTGATTACAATACAGGAACAGTAATCATTAATGACTTAAATGTTATTTCTAATCCAGCAACAGACAGTTTAATACGACTAACTGTTGAATCAGAAAAAAGTATATTAACAGCAACAAGAAACACAATATTCTCCATTGATTCTAACGATTCTAGTGCAATAGTAACAGAATTAACTCCTTTTGAGTAATAAATGACAACTGATTTAAAAACCTCACTGTTAATTAATAGACAAGTTCCTGAATTTATTCGAGAAGAATATCCGTTATTCATTACTTTTTTAGAGGCATATTATGAATATCTTGAAAATCAACAAGGGATTCAGATCAATGATCTAGTTACAAAATCTAAAGACATTAGATATATCAATGATGTTGACCAATCTATTGATGATTTTGAACAACAGTTTTTTAATTCATTTGCACCTTATATACCATCAAACAATTTAGCAGTTGATAAAGAGTTTTTAATTAAAAATGTTTTACCTTTATATCTAGCTAAAGGTTCAGAAAACTCATTTAAACTATTGTTTAGATTTTTATTTGGACAAGAATTAGAACTTAGATATCCAAAAAATGAAATTCTTCGAGCATCTGATGGTAAATGGAATGTTGAAAGTTCATTAAAAATATCAACCGATGTCTATTCTGTTCACACAGGAGATGGTTCTACAAAAGAATTCTACTTAGCACCATGTAGATGTCCATTAACCGATGTTGTTCTTCCTTTTAGAGGAACAATATACATTGATGATGTTGAACAATCATCTGGTTATCATGTTCGACAAGAAACAAAAAAACTTGTTTTTGATACTGCGCCATCTAACGGAAGTGAAATAAAAGTTTTATATATCGCCTTTGATGAATCTATATTACAGAATAGACAACTTACAGGTCAAACATCTGGTGCTTCAGCGATTATTGAAAAAGTTTCACAAAAATATGTTAATAATGAATTAATCACAGAAGTATTTTTAACAAATAAAAATATTATTGGTAATTTTCAAACAGGTGAAATTTTATCTACAACATATGTTAATCCTAATGGTGTTTTAATCAATTTAGAATTAACCACGATATCATCATTCTTAACAATACAATTAATAGATGGTGGGTCTAACTATAATGTTGGCGATCCAGTTATATTCAACACAACAGCATCGGTTCAACCATCAGCGTTTGTATCAAGTATATTCTCTGGTGTTATTGATAGAACAACCCTTATTAATGGTGGTTCAGGATTTCAAGCAAATAGGAGAGTGGCAGCTGTAGGATATGAACCATCCGCATTAGATTTTGCTATTGCTAATGTTGATACGACAGGCGCTAACACAACCAATACCTTTGTTATTTTATCAAATATTATTAGTGATATTGATCCAGCAAACACAACAATTGATTCTGCTGATTATGCTTTACCAGCAAATACAATATCACCGCAAAATGTTAATACACAAATAATATATTCATTAGGCAATACCGCATACTTTAACATTGGAGAAATATCTGGTGTATCAGTTATCAATTCTAGTGTTTCTGTTACTTCTACTCCAACACTAAATGCAGCTCCTGCTAATGTTACAATATCATCAACAGATATTTTCATTGATACATTTGGTTCATTAGGCAAGTTAGTAATAAATGATGGTGGTGCAGATTATGAAATATTTGATGAATTAGTATTTACAAATAAACCTATGTCATTTGGTATTGGTGCAGAGGCGGAAGTCAGAAATGTGGATGCTTCTGGTGCAATCACTCAAGTGTCATTTGTTCCAAGTAAAATTTCAGGAACAGTTACCGTATCAGCAACCGACAGTGTAGTAGTTACAGGAACAGACACCTTGTTTGTGGACGAATTAAATGTTGGTGACCAAATCATGGTTGGTTACGACACAAGAACGGTTGATGTAATTGATTCAAACACCTCACTGAATGTTTCTTCAGCGTCTTGGACAGAAACATATACAGATAGAAATATTAGATTATTAAACTTAAATCTATTGGGTGGTCAAGGATATTCTAATGATAAGTTACCTACAATTACTGTTACATCAGATAATGGAACAGGCGCTGAAATTGCTGTAACAACCATATTAGGTGATGGCGAAACTCTTGAGGCATCATCAACACAAACACCAGGTGAAATTGAAAGAATTACTGTAACAAATCCTGGAAGAGGATTCACATCATCAATTGAAGTTGATTTAACACAAAGTGGTGATGGACTAGCAAATGCTAATGCAACATTCACGCCAACATTTGAAGTATTTCCTGGTAGATGGACAACATCGGATAGTATTCTTTCATCATCTGATAGAAAACTACAAGGTAGAGATTACTATGTAAATTACTCTTATGTAACAACTTCAACGATTGAATTTGAAAAATACAAAAATATATTTAAATCATTGTTACATCCAGCTGGTTTCAAACCATATGGTGAAATATTGAGACAAGATGAGATTTCTGCTAATAACATTACCATTGAATCATTAACAACCAACACAAGCACAACGCTTTCTGGAAAAGTTAATGTGAATAGTTCAATATATGTTGTTGGAACAGGAACATTATTTAATGTAGCAAACACAAACGGTTTAATTACGATAGGTTCAGAGATATCTGTTAATACTGAAACTAGAGTGGTTGATTCTATCATCAGTAACACTGTATTAACTGTGACCGAAGCATTTACAGTAACATCCAATTTAGAAGATTTTAATGTTGTTAATACTATATAAAGTAATATAAATAAAGATTATGTCATTACTCACATCAAAAAAATTAGCGTTTCATACCGCAGAACAGTTTAAAGAATCTTTCTTTGAACCAGAACCAGCTACCATTGGATATGTTTTCATTGGAAAACACACAACTTGGCCGGACGAAGAAAGTCCCGACACATTAACTGATAATGTTTATGATGAAAAAACAGTTTGGGATAACATATATGCGGCTAAAAAGATAACGGGTTCAGAATTAGAACTTGCTATACCTAAAGTTCAATGGACAGCTAATGCTGTTTATAGAGAATTTGATGACACTATTGCTCAAGAAGATTTATTAACTGCAAACACAGACCAAAATTTAAAACCCATGTATGTTTTAAATTCAGAAAATAGTGTGTATAAATGTTTATCGAATAGTAGTTCAGCAAACGCATCATCTGAACCAACAGGACAAAATTTAAGTGCAAATGGCGTAATCAACACATCTGATGGTTATATTTGGAAATACATGTATAACATTAGACCATCTAATAAATTTTTCTCAAATACTTGGATTCCAGTTCCAACATCCACATCAGCATTAGATTATGATGTTACAGATGTTACGGTTGTTGATGGAGAATTAATTCACATTGTAGTAACAAATGGTGGTTCAAATTATGTTCATAGTAATGTTACTGTTTCAGCGTTTACATCCGGTTGTACCATATTACAGTTAGCAAACACTGCAAATGTATCAGCAAATATGACTGTATCTGGAACAGGTATACCATCTTTAACATATATTTCAAGTGTTGATACACCAAATTCAAAAATAACAATTTCTAATTCCGCTTCTGCTAACGGTGGTGGATCAGGTAACACACTATTCTTAACAACACGAGTTGATATTCAAGGTGATGGTTCACAAGCTACTGCCACCGCAACATTATCAAATAATGAAGTTTCATCTATTTTATTAACAACACCAGGAATTAATTACTCTTATGCTAATGTTTCTGTGTATGGTTCTGGAACAAGTGCAACCGCTAGAGCAGTTCTTCCACCTAAATTTGGACACGGTTACAATCCAGCAAAAGAATTAGGTGGTTCAAATGTAATCATATCTATGCGTATAGGTGAAGTTGATAGTTCAGAAGACGGATTAATTTCAACAAATACATCAATAAGACAGTATGGTTTGTTGAGGAACCCACATAAATATGGATCAAATACAGCAGCTAATAACTCAACTGCTAATAGTGTTATATCACAAACAACAGATGTGACATTAATCTCTGGTGATGAGTTTGAATTAAATGAGTTTGTTTTCCAAGGAACAACATCAAACACAGCAACATTCTTTGGATATGTTAATGATCAAACATCAACAGAAGTTAAGTTGACTGGAGTTAAAGGAACTCCTACAAACGGTGTGCCTTTAAAAGGAACAACCACAAATCCAACTGGAAGAATTGTTGTAACTTCAACAAATCCAGAATTCGAACCATATACAGGTGGTATTTTGTATGTGGAAAATATTGAACAAATACAAAGAACAGACGGACAAGCAGAAAACTTGAAATTCGTCATTAAATTTTAGAGGCATCTATGACTATTGATACCAATTTTAATGTAAACCCTTATTATGATGATTTTAACGAAGATAAGAAATTTCTTCGAATGTTATTCAAACCTGGTTTTGCAGTTCAGGCTCGTGAATTAACTCAAGCACAAACCATTCTTCAAAAACAAATTGAAAGATTTGGTAACCATGTCTTTAAAAATGGATCTGTTGTAACAGGTGGAGCTACATTCTTACAAGATGTTACATATCTTAAATTAGATACAGCTTATTCTGGCACCGACATTGTTGCTAATAATTTTATTGGAACAACAATTGTTGATAATACATCTGCACCAACAAAACGAGCTGAAGTTTTAAAAGTATTTGAAGCTGATGAGGGAACTGGTGATCCAAAAACACTAATGGTCCGTCAAATTTATGGTGACGCTTTTACAAGTGGTTCAACAATTTATACCAACGAAACCACACCATATCTTGCTAATATTTCTACATCTGGCGTGGGAACAGGTCAAGTATTTTCTATCGATGAAGGTGTATTTTATTATGAAGGATATTTTGTAAAAACAGATAAACAAACCGTTGCTACATCAAAATACAGTAATACAACAGCTAATGCCAAAATTGGTTTTGAGATTACAGAATCTTTAGTTTCTTCAACATCTGACACCTCTCTATTAGATCCAGCACAAGATGCTTCAAACTATCAAGCACCAGGAGCTGATAGATTTAAGATAGATATGGTTTTAACGACACGGTCTTTAACATCAGAAGATACAACACAGTTTATTGAGTTAGCACGAGTTGAAAATGGAACATTAACCAGAAATTATCGTTTTCCAATTTATTCAGTCTTAGAAGAAACTTTAGCAAGACGAACATATGATGAATCTGGTAACTATACGGTTCGACCATTTAAGATTTCTTTAGAAACAAATGCAGCTAACACCGCAAATATGGATGTTATCCTTTCACCAGGTAAAGCATATGTTTATGGTTTTGAATATGAAACAGTTGCACCTACACGAATAACAGTAGAAAAACCAAGAGATACTCAAAGTGTTCAAAACAAACGATTGGCGGCTGATTATGGTAACTTTTTATACACAACGAACCACACCGGCTCACAAGCAATTAATGATTTATCTATTATTGACTTACATTGTGTCAATGTTGCTTCTATAAACACAACATCAACAGCGAGTATCTCAAATACAAAAATTGGCACAGCGAGAGTTGCTTCTATTCTTTATGATACCGCAACAGATATTTCTGACTACACAACTTATACCTACAAATCATTCTTATTTGATGTGAAAGTATCAAACAATGTTGTTGGTAATGTAAATACTGCCACATCAACAACAGTCACAATTGGTGATACTGGCGCTGGACAAATTTTTACTGATATTGAAGATGCTTATATTGGCGCAACAATTAGAATTACAGATGGTCCAGGTTCATCTGAAGCGCCTAAGGTGATTACAGCTTTTGATGCTACAACACAAACAATTACAGTTGTTGAACCATTTATTGCTACATTAAATACCCAATCCGTATTTTCTATTGACTTTGAAATAAGCGAGACTGAAAGTTTAGCGACATTTAGTGGAACAACAGAAATAAATTCTTCAGATGTAGATACACGTTCAAAGGATTTAGCATCAACATACAATTACACATTTTTAAGTGATTCAGATTATCAACCATTAATTGTTCCCTTAGGTGAACGATATATTGCTGATAATTCAATTTCAGATTTTTCTTTTTCATATAAAAGATTATATACAAGTCAGACATTTACTGCTAACGCATCGCCAGCTTTATCAACAGGTTCAGGAGAAACATTAGCAACAGCATCATCAACATCAGCTATTAATCAAAACTATCAAGTTGTTGTTTCAAGTTCAGGAACATCACCATATTCTGTTGGTGAAATTATTTCCGCTGATAAAATTACAGATGTTGACACTGTAACTAAGAAAATAACAGTCGCTGATGGTCAAAACATGACAGCAAACATTATCGCTACTATTGACTTTACCCTCGCTTCTGGTAATCCAGCAAAAGTTAAAACATTAGTTACCGCTAATGCGACAGTTCAAACCACAGGTGGTGAATCTGTTAATACAAATGGCGCTATCATATATGCCTCTCAAGGTCAGACAACAATTCAAGCTAATAATGTTATCAAAACACCAGGCACAGCACAAACACTTTATGTTTCAGATGTTAATGAACTTATTTCTGTATATGATTATAATGGTGCTAATGTTGCTAATACAGGTTACACAGATGTAACTAATCGATACACATTAGATAATGGTCAAAGAAATACATTTTATGATCACGCTTCAATTAAACTTAAACCAGGATATTCTGCACCAAACGGACCATTGGTTGTTCGTTATAACAAATATTCTTCATCTGGTGCTGGATTCTTTACCGTGGATTCATATCCAACTTATGGAACAATACCGGTTTATACATCACCAATTTTAGATCGTGAATATGAATTGAGAGATTGTTTAGATTTTAGACCTGTTCGTAAAGATGCTACAGCAGCTATTGGAACAGCAATTCAGTTTGATGTGGATTCATCAACAACAGGACCTAAAATTCCTGAGAATGGTTCTGATATAATTTTAGACCATAGCTATTATCTTCCAAGAATTGATAAAGTTGTTTTGAGTAAAAATAAAACTTTTGAAGTTATAAAAGGAATTTCTTCATCCAATCCCTTTGAACCTAAAAACAAAGAAGATTCGATGAATCTTTATATATTAGCTGAACCAGCATACTTAGCTAATACTTCAGATGTTGATGTTCAATATATAAACAATCGCAGATATACTATGCGAGACATTGGAAATTTGGATAAAAGAATTGGTAACTTAGAATATTATACATCATTATCACTTCTTGAACAAGATGCTTTGAACAAACAAGATTTAACAATCTTAGATTCAACCAACTTACCAAGATTTAAAAATGGTATTATTGTTGATTCGTTCAAGGGACATTCTGTCGCTGATGTAACAAATTCAGAATATAAAGCATCAATTGATCCAACTAAACAAGAATTAAGACCATCATTTAATATTTCGTCATATGGATTGGCTTTTGATTCAGCTAATTCAACAAATTATTTAGAAGGTGGTCCTTTCATCACTGTTGATGCGAGTATAACATCTTTTGTTGAACAGGATTATGCTTCAAAAACAATGAACATTAACCCATTTAATATTGTTAATTACATTGGTAAAATTAAATTGGATCCACCATCGGATGTATGGGTTGATACTGAAACAAAACCTGATGTATTGGTTAATTTAGCAGGCGATAAAGATGCTTGGGATTTTCTTTTAGAAGGCACACAATCTGCATTCCAAGTAGAATGGGGTAATTGGGAAACAAATTGGACAGGAAATGAAGTAGTTACAGAATCACTTGTCTTAAAAAAAGGAAGATGGGTTGATGGACCTAAAAAAGGTCGTGGTAACGTAGTAGATCCTAATGCCGGAACATTAACAACAACCACAGAAGTCTCAACTGGACAATCAAGAACCGGTATTGCAACTTCAATATCAGCTGAAACTATTACACAATCACTAGGTGATAGAATTATCGATGTGTCTGTTATACCATACATGAGAAATTTATCTGTATTGTTTACAGCATCTGATTTTAAACCAGATACAGTGTTATATCCATTTTTTGATAACATACCCGTTGAAAAATATGTTGCTAGAGCTAACAAATTTGTTTTAGCAAACAATAACTTAAGTTTTGGAACACAAAGACCCCGAACTGGTGGTGGAGGACAAATAGTAACAATTTATAATGATGATACATCAACAGCTAACGGTACAGCTATTGTTGTTAAAGAATCAAATAATACAGTTTTTGTGGTGAATGTAAATCCTACAACATCATTTAATATTACAAACGGCAGATTAGCAGCCAGCCTCGCAAATGTTAGACTTGTGCCAGGCGGAGAACCAAAATCATATGATATTTCTGAATACTATCACTATTCTGGCGGCGTTCAATCAGCAACTTCAAATACAATTGTGTTACAAATAGATGCTTCTGGGGCTTATAACGAACCACTTTATGGAAATACAGCAAACAGTAATATAGTTTCGATTGTTTCTGGAACAGGCGCAGGACAACAAGCAACAATTAGTTCATATGATGCTGGAACAAGAACAATTACAATATCTAGCACATGGTCAACAACACCAGATACAACTTCAGTTTACTCGATTGGTCGTTTAACAACTACTCGTTCAGGTGATGTCGCTGGTATTTACAACATTCCAGCGGGAACATTTAGAACCGGTGAAAAATTATTCAGATTAATCGATGATGCCAACGGAGACATTCCAAGTTCATCAACTAATGGTGACGCTTCATTCTTTGCTCAAGGTTTATTACAAACACAAGAAGAAGTGTTAGTTTCAACGATACAACCTACAATTCAAAGAACCTCCGTAATTGATGAACGAGTTACTACAACAACATCATCAATTGATACTCCAGTTGCTGGTTGGTATGATCCATTAGCACAAACATTCTTAGTATCACCACAACAACATCCTCAAGGTATATTCCTTGATAAGGTTCGTGTGTGCTTTAAAACAAAAGATGATACTGTTCCTGTTACTGTTCAACTACGACCAACGGTTAATGGATATCCATCATCAACTATAATTTATCCATACGGTTCCGTAACACTTACACCAGATAAAATAAATGTTACAGATTCGCCTGATTTTGATGATCCAACAAAATATACAGACTTTGTTTTTGATACTCCAGTTTACCTATTACCGGGAGAACACTCATTTGTTCTTGTATCAAACTGTAACAAATATGAAACCTATGTTGCTGAGGTTGGTAAAATAGACATAACTTCAGGTTTACAAATATCTGAACAACCATATGGCGGTTCATTTTTCATGTCTCAAAATGGTTCAACTTGGACAGCTGATCAGAATTTAGATATTTCATTTAGATTGTTTAGAAAAGTATTTGATACAGGAACACCAGCAGTTGCACAGTTCTTAGTTGATACACCAAGCGCTAATGTAAAATATGACTTATTAAACTTAATCACCTCTCAAGTGACTATGGCTAATACTTCCGTAAATTACACATTTTTATCAGAAAAAGACACAATAGGAGGATTAACAACCTTTAAACCTATTGTTCCATTATCTGATTACTCTATGAATGATGGAGATGGAAGTCGTGTATTAAATCCAACAACAGGTAACACATCATTGATTCTTAAGGCCACAATGTCTACATTGAATCCTGATATTTCTCCATTCTTAGACATTACACGGTTTGGTGGTATATTTGTTGAAAATACAATTAATAATTTACCATTACAAAATACAGACTTTGTTATCGAAGCGAACGGAACAGGTTACGCTAACTCAAGTGATGTAACTGTAACAATCACTGGCGGTGGTGGATCCGGCGCTGTTGCAACCGCTAATGTTGTGTCTAATACAATCG
>Ga0070750_10001468_pt1 | contig 13171 bp, 15 predicted proteins | sample VirMetDEL_Nov_24_FD_77013 | JGI IMG/M metagenome (GOLD analysis project Ga0070750, IMG submission 77013) | Aqueous microbial communities from the Delaware River and Bay under freshwater to marine salinity gradient to study organic matter... | ecosystem: Environmental > Aquatic > Marine >...
AACGTCGTGACCAAACCATAGGTTGAAAGCCTATGTAAGTATTTCCGCATAGCGTGACCTATGCTACCGATACTTTATTTCAGGAAAGGAAGAGAAAGAACGGACGTTCGACACGCGCCACGGACGCAATATGTGTCTTGGTCTAAATTACTAGCCTATGCACGGCAGTTTACGGCTAGCAAAGTAATGAAGCGAAGTTCATTAACGCGCACAAGGCGCGCCTATCTGAATTGTATGCGGACTTTAGACCGCTTCGCTTTTATATTCTTTGTAGAGATATTGAAGTAGATAGAAGGCAGTAAATTTGCCCGACTTTGATACGCGGACGTTATCAATACACTTATTGTAAGTCTCTGCATCTTTGTCAATCTTGGCCAATATAGGTTTGAACTCTTTAGGCAATTGGTCGAAGCCCTTTAGTACCTTAATGCAGTAACCTAGTTTCGTACTTTCTTCCTTCAACACTTTGTTAGTGTTCAATACTAATTCTCTGTAAGTCTTCATGATAAAATTGGTTTAATTGGTTTATTTCGATTTGATGGAGCAATACTAATGTAACCGACCCATCCGTGTCAAGCGTTTTTTTTCATTCAACTTGTAACTGATTGATTTTGTGCTGATTAGGTAAGCACATTTAGAACCGTTCTAAATAAGAGAAGGATAATTGCGTCTGTCCACCCTCAAAACGCTACAGCCCACGATCATAGTGGGATACAGAAGGAATTTTGGATACGTCAGCCGTTAGTTGGGTTTTAAACTTCGTCTGTGCTCTAACGTTAGTTTTTAACGCTCTGTAAGCCGCATTTTACGGCTCAAAAATCGGGGCGAAAATATGTCCGCCGCATAGCATAAATTGACCTATATACATAGAGAAGTACATATATCAGAGAAAACAAAAAAGGGGGCGAGGTGGTGGCGTGTTCGTGGTATTGGGTAACGTGGTAGTCTTCTTGAAAATCAGTTAGTTGAAATCAAATCGTGCCAAGGAACGAGGAGGAGTAGGTGCGATGTGTACCATAGGTGTTATTATTCTCCTACCTCATCCATACAGAGAAAGAAGAAAGTAAAAGGGTTACCCCAAATGACTACCACGGGGCGGGGGCGGGGCGGAGACTATCGGGAACGGGGGGAGGGGGGCGGACGGGGGGCGGAGACAGACCCCGTGGCATTCTGAAAAGTGATTTTCCTGTGGCGTGGTGGTGGGGGCGTTTTGGTGTAGAATACAACAATCAAACCCACAAGCAGAATAGCGAAAGTAGAAAGCAGAAATAAGCACATCCGCCGCACGGACGATACTGAGGTGGGGGTTATCACCACGGTTGTGGTTTACGCAAAGCGATAAGCTATAGCCACTCCCAGTCGTGGCCTTCCATCATGCAGCGGTGGATATCTTCGTAGTAGGGGTTAGATGAGTCGTAGCCTTTCACCATGTCATATATCTCTTCAGCACCGTAGGCGACATCTGTGGAGTGTTCATTATCGTCATATATGGCTAGGTGTACTGTTTCGTGGATATAGCGTCTAGTCATTGGGTCGATGTGGCATCCTAGCTCTACGTCTCCGTATCGTATTACTGTGCAGATATAATCATAGTCTCTTTCTTCCATCAGGTTTATTTTCAGCAAAGTTAATTGGAAAATTATATATTTTTGCTGTATGAAGAATGATTTCAAATCTCAGGGGTATAGGTATATAGTACTTGGCAAGCTTGAATTTGCGGACGTATACTACGGCAAGCACAACACCACGGACGAGTATATCTCTGAGTGTTTGGATGCGGAGATTGCCGGCGGAAGCTTTTTATATATCAGAAAGGGAGACGTATTTTATTTTTACGTTGATGAGAGGGCAAACAAGGACAGCCTAGCTGAGGATGTGATGTATAAGCACCTTGCCCATGAGTTCCCGTACGAGACTTTGCTTAACAGTATGTACAACTGCTCGATACTATCTGAGAATCTATATCTGCTGGGTGTGGTAAGAAAAGTTATCAATACTTAAGGCATGGACATAGATAAGTGGTCAACGTGGATTAATGTTATATCTGATATAGAGTATCAGGTAGCCAAGGAAAAGCTAGGTAAGCTGGAGTCTTTAGATTTATTTGCCAGATACCTAAATCAAATACTAGAGGATCATTGTCGCAGCTAAACGCAAATACCCCGTACATAGAGTGCAGCATCAGAAACGAGTTCATTAAAAAGACTAATGGTCTTACTGGTGGGTATATATTTGGTGTCAAGGCTATGCTGAACCGTCCGCTACATTTTCACTTTCAGTCTAACTTCGGTGCTGTGTTTTGGAATATGCCTGTATCTGCATTTGCTCATAGCGAGGACTACGATAGGTTATCGCAGGACGAGGAGAAGAGGTTATCTATTCTGCAAACATGGGACTGCCAGTCGAACAACATAGCGGTAACTACATTTGCTTTTCTTCAGAATAAGAGGGTAGATGTATTTTGCAGGGACAGAAAGTGGAGAAGCGGAAAGTATCTTTTTACTATTGATGACTACGAGGGAGATCTTAATGAGCTTAACGTTGGCTACTCAAACGACCAAGACTCCAAGTGCTATCACTTTATTGTGTTAGATGACGGGAACTTTGCCGTTCAGCCTAATAACCTACTACGTTGGCACAACCCCGACTTCATAGTACCTTATGACAAAGACCACCCACCAAGGCTAGACATATTCAAAGAGCAACTAACATCAGAAGATATAGACAGAACCTACGGCAACAGTCCGTATTATTTTTACAGCCATGACAATTAAATGCCCTAAATGCAACAAGCCCACTATTGACGCTAACAAATGGTGGCTAGACAGAGTTCTGAAGTTTCAGAATCATCTTTGTGCTAACAAGACTAAGTATTCCAAGACGGCGTTTCAAAAGAAGTACGCCCGGACAGAGGCTCTGATACGCAAGCTGGACTCAGAGTTTTACAGGGAGATTAATTACTAACGTGGATATCGCCGCATAATATCTTATAGCCCTGCATAACAACGAGGGTTTTTTGATATTCTTCGTGTACTAGATGTAGTCCCTCTTTATAGGCCTGTGTTGATAGTTCTAAACTTTCGATGTAGTCAGCTAGACCTTCGTCTATGCTGTGGGTTTCGGTTCCAATAGAGCCGTCTTCATTCTCCCAAGAGATGGTTATGTCTATCATACTACAAAGGTAAATATAAAATTATTTTTTGTAGTTTTGCTACCAATGAACTTAAAAGTAAAAAAGTTAAGCCAGTTTCTGTATGAGGATAAATTCCCTGCTTCAGAAAGGCTGGATATTTGGTTTAGGCTTTTGGAGATATATAACCTGCCTTTCGAGCGAGAGACGGTCGAAAATCTTTTCGAGCTTCTTGATGCTCTAGTAGGGTCTGAGTGGGAGGACTTCCATGTATTTGAGAAAGAGTACTACATAAAGGACATAGACTTAGAAGGGGAGGAGGATGTAATTATTCAGACATACCCGCTTCCAAAGACCGTTGCCGAGTTTATTGATGACTGTATCAGAATCTGGGACTTCCCTCTGATATGGGACGGTAATTTAGTTAGACGTAAATTTAAGTATACGCCATGAATATTGTAGATGAGGGATCGGAGGTTTTCGCTATTCGCGTAGACCATAATCAGGGAGCTTACTCCAAGTACCACATAAAGCAGACTTTCCATAGAGAGGGGCTGAAGGTTGTTGAGATATCGCAGGACTTCGACCAGCTTAACCTGCATAATAATACTGTGTTCAAGATTTACGCTGAGGATTCAAACGGAATTAAGTTTGAGTGGCAGCGACTCATTGAGCCAAAAAATGCTGTAGTTACATACAAGCACCCAAGTAAATCTGAAGTTGAAATGATAAATGAATTTTATGAAAGCATTCGGAACGAATTTGATAGTTAAACCTATCTACTACAACAAGACAAAAGGCGGCATAGAGATTCCTATGTCAGACTACGACAGACCAAACGCAATTATTGAGGCAGAGATTATTTCTGTTGGCGATGGTCACAATATGCAAAACAAGGTTGATATGCGGGTGAAGGAAGGGGAGAAGATATTTTACAAGGCTTCTTCTGGATTTACCTTCAAAAAAGAAGAGGAGGAGTTCCGCGTACTTTCCATCACTGACATATTAGCCAAGGTATGAATTATAAATCTATTAAATCAAATTTCGATATGAGTCCACAGGATCAAATGAACCTGCACCACAACGCTGGTGCGGTTGCAACTGCAACAATTAAAGAGATTGTTATTGAAGCGGTAAAAGCAGGAAGTGTAAACACAGAAAGCTTTGAGGCTTTAAGTAAGGATATGGTCAAGGCTATCAAAGTACTTCGTGCGGAGATCGCTGATACACCAAAACAACCTAAAGTATTGTCATAATGCCAAAGCCAGTTCACAGGCTTCTGGTAAAGATAGACCCCTCTTACTACGATAGAACCCACGGTGAGGTATCGTTCCAATTGCTTCAAGAAGGAACCGAGTTCCAGAGAATGCCAAAACACGGTACACTGGAGGGAAACATAGAAGGGTCGGGGATTCCAGATGGGGCTACCGTATACTTCGTACATTACGCTGTAAAGAACAGATTTAAAGACGGAGATGACTGGTACGTCCCAGTGGAACCCCATGACATTTTAGGTTACGAGGAAGATGGTGAGATTAAGGGATATGCCTACATCGTCGCCAAAAGAATCAGAACCAAAGAGTGGGAAAAGAACGAGGAGTCTATAATCAAGATGCCATTTGTTAAGGAGTGGGAAGATATGGCCTACGAGGTTACCCACAACCCTACAGAGTTAGATTGCGATAAGGGGGATAAGGTATGGATTCTAAAAGACAGGGACTACTCCTTAGAGCATATGAGAGATGTGCGCTATGTGGAACCACAACATATTGTATACAATGAGACAAAAGATAAAGTTTCAGATGGATTTGTTCTTTGTAAGAATTTTGACTCTGAGGATCAGTATGAGCAGATTAATGGAATCTTTTTACCTAAGAAGCTTACACACGCATCGAACGAGGTTGAAGTGGTTCGGGGTACTGATAGATTATCTAAAGGGGATATTATTATAGCAACGGGCGCTCAATCCGCTAAGATACCTGTGTTTCAAGATTGTGTTATTTTAAGAGAGAATAGTATAAAGGTATGTCTGAACTAGAGAATAAGATACAGCGATTAAACGACTCGCAGAAGACAGAGGCTCTTTTGTTTTACTTAAGCGACTCCAGATTCCGCAGGGCGCTACAGGTGCTAGAGAAGTCTATTGATGATATTATAGAACACCTACAGAACAATAACATCGTAGAGAAGCTTAATGACAAGGATGACAAAAGTTTTGATCGCGGGAAGATTCTTCTGAAAGACCTGCTTGATTTAGTAAAGGACTTGGAGGAGGCTAAGATGTCTCCACTCAATGTTGAGCAATCCAAAGACCTTAAGAAAAAGGCTACAGGAAACAGCATCCTGAGTATTATAAAACAGCAACGTGGCGAAGCTTAGTAAAGCGCAAAGAGAATGCGTAGAGGCATACAACAGTTTCGAACGGGATAGGATTATATATGGCTTAAAGATTACCTGTATACCTGAACCACCGAAGCGATATAAGATAGCTAACTTCGGGTTTCCTGAGGAGGATAGGGTTTTTAAGACCATAGAGCTTCCAAAGATTATTACAGTAGAGGACGATAAAGAAAACAGCGTCCTGTCCTATTTTAAGGGCATGACCACTAAGGAGCAGGCTGAGGCTATTGCGGACGGAGTGGATGGTGCTGATATTGGAGAAAAGGAAAAGGAGTTCATACTTAAGCTATATGAGTATAGGACTAAGGGGTATTTCTTTTACAATAAGGATAAGCTAGAGTATATTACCGGGGACCACTGGTATATGCTAAACGCCTTGAAGATTGATACGGTTGCAACGGTCAATGGTATCATAACAAGGGTTGAGGGGTCACCAAAGTTTATTGATGCGCAGAGAGATGTATTTCTGCATTGGCAGCAATGTGTTATAGATAGGTCATGCTACGGGCAGATGCTTATTACTCGTCGACGATTTGCTAAGACCACCATCGGTACATCGATACTTCTGAATAATGCCACTATTACCCCTAGATCTAGAAATGGCATACAGGCACAGAACAGAGATGGGGCTAAGGATATCTTTGACAAGGTTGTCGATATGTGGCGAAAGCTTCCGAAGCATCCGTTCTTCTATCCCACCCACGCAGGGGAGGACAACCCTGCAAGTAGACTAGAGTTCAGAGAGCCACGAAAAAGAAGCAAGAACAGTAAATATGCGATACAGGAGGAGGTGCTAGAGTCTTGGGTTGACTTCAGGGCAACTAAGCCGCAGGCATATGATGGATCTGGACTTTCAAGATACTATCTGGATGAGGCATCAAAGATTGAGGAGTGTAATCTCCTAGAACTCTTTAACGTAGTAAGGGAGACCCTAGCCATAGGTACTATTATTGCGGGAAAGATGCTAGTTACCTCCACAGCAGAAAACATTGGCGGTAAAACGCTAGAGCAGTTCAAGCAGCTATGGGATGAGTCCGCGATGAAGACCAAGGAAAACTCCCCGTTAAATATGACAGCCTCTGGTCTGCATCAACTATTTATTCCGGCTGACTACGGATACACCCATGATTTCGACGAAGACGGGGATTTACCCGACGAATATAAAAAGCCTACAGTAGACAGGTGGGGATACTCTGATAAGGACCAAGCGCGTAAGGTAATCCTAGCTGCCCGCAAGAATAAAACTGGGTCATCACTTATACAGTTTATCAGAAAGTATCCGCTAACAGTAGAAGAGGCGTTTACCTTTGGCATCTCCGCATCACCACTACCACTAGAAAAGATACAGCAGCAGAGGATATACAACCAGCAACTCTTCATGGTAGACGACCCAATCAAGCGAGGTACGTTTGTATGGGACTACGACAAGACACTACCACAGGTCAGGTTTGTTGAAAAGGATGACGGACTGGTATATCTGAACCCAAGAATAAAACCAGAGGACTTAAATCAGATAACTCGAGGGCTTAATGGGCTTACCCCCACAAGAAATATGTGCCATACAGGTATTGACCCCTTTGACCATAAATCAACGGAAGGCGGTGGGTTTTCAAAGGGAGCTGCCGTAACTATATGTAATGACCCTAAGTATTTTAAAAAGCCATGCGTAGTGGCTGTATACCACGGCCGTCCAGCCGATCCGAAGATATTCTACGAGGATATTATTAAGATGTGCGTATACTTCAGTAGTTATGCCTACATAGAAAACCAAAAGCCGGGATGCGTAAACCATTTTGTCGATGAGGGATATATGGGATATCTAGGGGATGACGTATTCAATCCTAATAGTAAAACTGTAGGTATTTCTATGCGGGATTTAAAGAAGCGTTCGATACTGGTAGACAGGATGATAAGCTACGTCAATGACAACGTTGGAGTACTCGATGAGGCAAATCAAGTTTATTCAGATCACTATTTTGACTTTTTACTGAGGGACTGGTACAACTTCAACCCAGACGGAGAGGCATGGACAAAGTACGACCTTTCAGTAGCTACATTGCTGGCACTCATAGGGTTGGAGAAGCCGCACTACACTCCACCACAGTACAAATTGTCAGACTTCTTCTAGCAAAAAAGTAATATTTTTATTATTACTAACTTTGCACGGAAAACTAAAAATTTCGGATGGCTAAGAAAAATAACCCTTTCAGCCCATTTCCTTCTGACTTTGTTCCCCAGCCGCAAAAGAAAAAAGCGGATTGGATTAAGCAGGCGTGTAAAGCGGCCCATTCGTACTCCAATCTACATTTTACAGCATCGTTAGACAGCGAGAGGCAAAAGTATATTAAGCTGCGAAAATATGCAGCAGGAGGATACGATAAACAAAAATTCAAGAATTTAATTTCTGGCCGAGGTAATACTACGGTTGCAAATTATAACCTAGAGATTGCCACTCCGATCCCTACAGTAAAAGAGAATCTAGTAGGACAGTTTGAGAATCAGGGACTTAAGCCAAAGGTTAAGTGCCTATCCCCGCAAGGAACAACCCAGTACGACAAAAAGATTAAGGAACTGAAGACAGACAGATTCCTAATGAGCAAGGCCGATGAACTTCTACAGGCTGGGGTTGACATCAAGACAAAGCTTTCTGGGAAGGTCATCGTAGAGGATGATGAGGAGATTGAATTGTACATGGACACAAACTTCAAGGACGACTACACTGCCGCTATGCAGGCAGCCATCGACTATGTTCTTGAGGCTAATGACCTAGAGGGATTCAGAAGAAAGGTATACGAAGATCTTGTAGTTTGCGGAAAAGGGGTTATCAAGGTAGAGTTCGACGAGAACTATGATATCAGAATCCGACACGTTGATGTAGTTCAGCACATCTCTGATTATGTAAAGAAGGATGACTTTACTGATGCCAAGTACCAAGGTGAGTACATGGAGATGAGCATTGATGATTTAGTGGAGCTAGCTCAAGAGGAACTAAGCGAGGAAAACCTTATGGAGATTGCTCGCAGTGTTGCAGGTAAGAATGGTAATGGAGACTGGGTACAAAGTTGGGGAACTAAGTACTATCCAGCATCTATTGACGAGGTACGCCCATACGGACGTTTTAAGGTGATTGTACTCGATTTAGAGTACAAATCGGCAGACAGGTATCGTTACGAAAAGAAAAAGGCTAAGGGAGGAGGATTTTACTTCGACCGTATTAATGGAAAGCCTAAGAGCGAAAACAGCGAGATTGTAGAAAAGAAGCTTATTAATATCTACAAGGGTAAGTACATTGTAGGTACAGAATATGTATTCGACTATGGACTAAAAGAAAACATGACCCGAGAGGTGATCAACGGAAACTATTCCGCAGACACAGACTTTGGGTTTATCTCTTTTGCTCCAGACATTCACGATATGCGTAACACAAGCCTCATCGAGAGGCTCATCGGCCTTGCGGATGCGTACATCCTAACCAACCTTAAGGCTCAGACCATCATTGCCAAGTCAAGGACTCAGGGTATTAGAATCGATGTCTCTATGTTGGGCGCTATTACAAACGCGCTTGGTGAGAAGAACATCCGACCTCGAGATTTGATTGATATGATGGAGCAGACCTCCACCTATTATTTCTCTTCTATCACAGAGAAAGGCACAGTACTCCCCAACACTATGCCAATTAGCGAGGTCCCTGAGAGTCCTATGAACGGACTACAGTCGTTGGCTATGCACGAGCAAGGTATTCTGAGGGCAATGGAGTTTGCCACGGGAGTCCCCCTCTCTACACTCGGCGCTCCCCCCTCAGACACATTAGTCGGTCTGCAAAAAGCAGCGACAGAAAATCGCAACAATGCTACGCGATTTATTAATCACTCTTACAAGAGCATTCTATCTAGAGCGTCTAAGGTAATCACTCTGATGGTTCAGGACTCTATTGGAGGAGGGGCTAAGAAGATTGATGACTACCGAATGAGTATTGGAAACTTCAGCGCAAATATGCTGGACTTTACTAAGGATCTTACAGCGGTACAGTTTGGAATCTTTATCGACATTTTGCCAGATGCTGTAGAGCAGCAGAATATGCTGGATATGGTAAACAGAGGTCTGCAGTCAGGAGTACTGAAGCAGTCTCAAGCCATGCGTGTACTTAGAATTGGCAAGGAAAACCCAGAGCTTGCTGAAAGAGTGATGGCATTCTATGAAAAGAAAAACACGCAAGAGCAGCAGCAGTCTGCACAGCTTAACGCTCAGGCTCAAGCACAAGCAAACGCTCAGGCAGCACAGCTTGCAGAGCAGGCTAGGCAACAGACAATGCAACTCGAGTATCAACTAAAGGCGCAATATCTACAACTTGAGTATCAACTCAAGGGACAGATGTCTCAGCTAGATCACCGAGAGGATGTAAACATAGAGCTTGTTAAAGGAGATATTAAAGCGGAACATATTGAAATTGCAACGGGGCAAGAAAATGAGGGAATTGAAGAATCTGATTTGAGGAGTATGAGTTTCCCGAAAGAGGCTGGACAGATTGAGCCTAGGGTGTTCCCTACAGAAACGCAAATTTAAAAATTTGTAATTTTGCAAAAGTTAAATTTAAAAATTAAATAAATATTATGGGCTATACAAATCAACCCGAAGAAGTTATCGACGAGCTTGCGAATATTTTAAAATCGCAAAATGAAAGTTCTTTGACAGAAGAGACAGAACAACCAGTTCAGGAGGAGCAAACTGAAGTTCAAGAGACTGGGGAGGTTCAACAAGAAGAACCAACCCTAGAGAACGCAGAGATGCCTGAGCAGGAAAGTTCTGAAATTACAGCCGAGGATTACGAGGCGATGAAGGCAGAGCTAGAGGAGCTTAAGTCCGCAGGAAATAACGTTGACGTTGACTGGTTTAAATCAGAAGACGGTCAGCTTTACCTTATGGACTTAGATGAGATTAGTGTAGAGGATGATGCTCTAGAGCTTAACATCGAGTTCCTCATGGACAAAGAGGGCTTCACATTAGAGGAGGCGGAGGAAGAACTTAAGTTCAAGTACCCGAACCTTTTCGAGGAAGACCCAGACGAGGAAAGCTCAGAATACAAGGCTGAATATAGAAAGTTTATTAGGGACGCAAGATCGCAACTTGATATCCTTAAAAATAAAAAGAGTGAACTAGAGGTTCCGTTTAGAGCTTCCTCTTCAGAAGGGCAGATAGCCGAAGAGGATCTTGATAAGGCGTACCAAGAAAGGTTTACTCAAACTTACCAGCAGGAAGCTCAAATGAGGTCGCAGATTGCGAATGAGCTTGTGAAAGGTAGGGAAACAACTAATCTTAGTATTGGAGATTTTGAGCTTGAGTACGAGATGTCACCAGAGGTTAAAGACAAGATTATGTCAGACCTTACAGACTTACCTCGAATCGGCGCTCAGTTTGTCAAAGATAATAAGGTTGACAATGACGCACTGTTCTTATTCCTTGCGCTTAAGAACGATGCTGAAAACATTCTACGGATCGCCGCAAATAAAAAAGCAGCGGAGGCCCGCGAGAATACAATTAAAACGGAAATCAAAAATTCAAATTTTAACTCTAAGTCTCCTCAGACACCTGCAAGCAATCCATATCCAGAGGGTCACAGACTCCATGATGCGTTTGCAGCAATGACTAGGGGACAGTAACACTTTTAAAAAATGGCAATTCACAGTACCCCATCAGGGAACACTCCATCAGCGGTAGGCTTACCGTTTGCTGGTTTAAATTATCTTACCTCTAGCGACCTCATTGAGATGCACGCTAAGGCTAAGATTGACATCGATCCGAAAGTATTCGGACGCTACGGACAAGAGAAGTTGGGCATCATGCCTTTCATCGAAGAGTTCGGACAGAAAGAAGCTACTTCTTCTAACGAGTTTGGTCACTACGAGCAGGACTTCACTCGTGAATTGATTGCAGTTCAGGCAGGTTATGCTACCGCTTCTGACAGCACTACTTTTACTTTAACTACAGCTACTGATTTTGAGTATCCAACTACAGTAACCGAGTCTTGGTATGATGCTTACGATTCAGTAACTACAGGTATTCCTCGTGTAGGTGATGTTATTGTTGGTGGTTCAGGTAATGGTACAGAGCTTATTGTAACAGGAGTTACTCGTGGTGGCGCAGGAGGTACAGTTACTTTTGATGCTACTACTACAGACGGACAAAACGTAGCTGCAGGTCTTGAGAGTGTTGAGATTTTCATCGCAGGCCGTGCGCGTGCGGAGCGTTCAACTGGTCCTGACGGAAAAGATGTACGATTGATTAAGTACAACAACTACATTCAGACTATTGACGAGGCTTACAAGGTAAGCGGTACTGCAATGGGTCAGTCTGGTATGGTATCTGGTTTTGGTGGCACTGACAAGTGGTACGCTACTGGTATCTTCAACACTCGTACCAACTTCGACGCAATGTGCGAATTGGCTTTGCTAACTGGTTCTAAGCTTTCTTCAAGCAGTATTCAGAATACTTTCAAGACTGAGGGTATCATTCCATTCGTCGAGAACTATGGTAACGTAATTGATTACGGATCTGGTGTTAGTGATTTCACACTAGAAGATCTTGATGAAATGATTGGACAGCTTAAGAAGTACTACGGTGCTGACGAGTATCTATCTCTTGAGTCTCATCAAGTTAATATCTCATTGGACAATGATTTGCGAGATAACCAAGTATCAGCAGGTGGGGTTGTTTACAACCAAAAGCTTCTTGATCTTGGGTTTGGCGCTATTCGTCGCTCAGGTATGAACATCTACCGTAAGAGCCTTCAGGCATTCTCTGATCCACGAACTTTGGGATCTGCTGACAGTAAGTATAAGGGCATGGCTCTTATGATTCCTACTGGAACTGCTACAGCATTTGATTACAACGGTGGTCAGATGGTTGAGAAGCCAAGTATGGTTCTACGCTATCTTGACGTAGATGGTGAGGACATGGGTTACAAAGAGTGGGTTACTGGTGGAGCTGGTATCGCATCTACTAACAATGTAGATGAGATGGTGATCACTATGCGTAAGCGTATTGGTCTCGAGCTTTATGGAGCTAACTTGTTCGGATTGTACCGCAACCAAGCTTAATAATAAAATGGGAGGGGCTTTTGCCTCTCCCCTTTTTTAACTAATTAATAAATAATAAAGTGCATCGATTTATAATTTCTCGCCCAAATAGGGCTGGGGGGACAATGTCACACAGAGACCCCGAACTAATTTCAAAAAGGTTTCCAGAAAGCTGGAGCATTCCATCAATTGAATTAATAGATGACCCACGAGAGGGAAAATTTGGACAGACGTACATTGCTAATGTAGCTGGAGAAAGAAGTCCTTTCGTAGACGAACAGTCAAATCCAAACCTTCTTCAAGATTTACTTGAGAAGAAAAGGAAACTACCCCGTATTCAGTTTTCATACGGGCAAAGAAAAGTGAATGAAACAAGTGTATGCGAGTATCAGTTTCTGAAACTTTCACGATTTAATGCAAAAAACAACGCTAAAGGCGTTTCGACAACGTTCTTTGAATTTATTCCAGCGGAACTCTCAAAAGAGTTTGTAGACAAGGAGATGAAGATCGTAGATCTCACCACCAAAATTGCAATGCTTGATGAGAATAAGCTGAAGGCAGTAGCGAG
>Ga0070750_10001470_pt1 | contig 13169 bp, 11 predicted proteins | sample VirMetDEL_Nov_24_FD_77013 | JGI IMG/M metagenome (GOLD analysis project Ga0070750, IMG submission 77013) | Aqueous microbial communities from the Delaware River and Bay under freshwater to marine salinity gradient to study organic matter... | ecosystem: Environmental > Aquatic > Marine >...
AAAATAATTTATCGAATCTTGAATTGATTTTTTAGTTCCTATTAAACCAACGCTTTTTAATTCAGATTCTGCTTTCTTAAAAAAGTTATCAATGACACCAATAGCTTGCTTTTCAATATCAGTTAACTGTTCTTCTTTAAGAGTTCTCTTTCTATTAATACCTCTTAACCAAGAGCCATAACTATCATCTCTTCGAGTAACAGATCTATAAGCTGTAACAACATCAATATCTAAGAATGAAGTATCCATTAAATTCATATCTTTTCTAAATAGTTGTATTAAATCATCATGCGCTTTTACCCAAAGACCATTTCGAGCAGCAGCCCTTTGATGAACAGATAATGGACTAGCAAAGCCAAGAGTTGTTGCAATGTAATTAAGACCAGAATCACCACCTAGTTTAACCATTGCTTCTTTCATAGCACCTGTTGCGGTTTCTGATTGAATAACTCTTTTGAATGGAGTGCTTACAAACTTATAAAAAATACTATCAGTAAATCTATTACTGGCAATATTCCAAAGATTCTCTGGTGTATAACCTTCAGCTATTAATTCTCTAATAGCAGCTTCTCTTCTATGAGAAGATAAAGAGTTTTCAACTTCTCTAAACTCAGTTTCTTTACCTGTTGTCTTACCAGCATTCATTTCTATTTCTAATTGATCTTTACTTTTAGTAAGCTTTTCTATTGATGATTTTAATACTTCGATATTAAGATCTTCATGAGGTCTTATTGCATTAGAAAGATCTGCAAGATCATCAGCACTTAACTCAGAAGCGTGTTCAATCATTCGAACTGATCTAGCAAAATCTGTTAAATCTTCTTGCGCTCTTCTTAATGCTCTAGCTCTAGCCGTAAGCGGAACAGATATTGCACCACCAAAAGCCCCACCAAATAAAGCAGCACCAACAATATTATACATACTTTCAGCCGCTGTTTGAACAGGATCATTAGGCTGTATGAGAGCAGCTTCTACACCAGCTTGCAGCATACCAACGCCAGCACCAACTCTTAATGCGCTTCGACCAATACCAACGCTAGGGCCACCTAAAGGTAATGCTACTAAATTAAGAGGATCAAATAAACCAGCACCAAGTAAAGCAGTAAAAGATGAGTCAGCTAATACTTGCCTTCTTGATATTGACTCATCAATTCCTCTTTTAAGAAATGCCATATGTTGAGGGTTTGTTGCATGACGTAAATGCATAGCAAACAAACCATGACTTCCCAGATCATCAAAGGGGTTGTAGCCTTCTTGCCTTTCATTGCCAAATTGATTCTGCGCCCTTATTGATTCAATAATAGGATCGTAAGTGTAACCTATTGATGCTTTTAATGTCTGACCAAATGTTGGTTTAACAAACTCTCTTCTTGGCGAGAACCCACTAAAGTCAACTGTAAGAGGATTAGTTACCATCTGGATCTTTCAAGTTATTAATAAAGTTAAGAGCTTCATTTATAGCATTACCTAGATCTGTAATCTCAGGAACATCTAATGCATCAGGATTTAAATCTGTAATATCTTTTATTCTATTGTGTACGTTTCGAAGTATGTCAGCCATTACTGCTTCATTTGCGAATGATTTATTATTAAAATAAATTTTATCATCATCATCAAAGTCTTGAAGAAGATTAGGATTAGTTTGTTCAAGTTTTGTAAAAATATCTACAATTGAATTACCAAAATTATTAATCTGATCTTGTCTTTGTTTTGATCCAGCAGGATATTTATCAGATACTATATCAATAGTTTCACTTTTCTTAGCTTCTTCGATTGCTTCAGTTGTTAAAGCAAGCTCTTGTTTTCTTACTAATTCTAAAAATGGTTGCTCTCTTGTTCCAATAAAAACAGCTCTAGGAACTTTATTTCCTTCGCCATCATCAACAAACATTTGATAAGCTTCATTGTCCTCATTAACAATACTATATACTTGACCCTTAGTTTGAGTGTCTTTGCCAAGAGGTACTAAGAAAAACTTTTCATTTTCCCAGTCAATTTTATTTGCTGTTTTAAATTCACCACCAAACATATCAAACTGTATACCTTCAGCTACTGGCTCCCCAAATTCATTGTACTCAATAACATTAGCAGCAAGTTCGTTTTTAATATAACTAACAAATAAATCCCTATTACCTTGAGTTGTTAGATCAAGAGAATGTAAAGTCTTTTCACTTAAAACTTCTTTTACAAGATCGTCTTTTTTTAATCTTGCACCAAAGAAATTTTTAAGAGCATCTTCAGGTTTAAACTTAATATTTTCTGGGTCAGCTTTGCTTTGAGCGTAATGAGATTTAACAACAGAAGTTGCCATTGTAAGAAGTTCAGTATCAATACCAATATCATTACTATGATTTTCTAAAATAAAATCTTCTATAGTATCTGATCCTAATTTTCCTAAAAGTTCTTTTTGAAATGCTGGCTCATTAGAAATAGCAGAGATCTGTTTCATTTTATTTGAGATTGCTGCATCTGTTGCTTGCACACTCATAGGCGACATTCTTCTATACTCAGCTAATAAAAGATCTAAAGTTGCAGCAGTATCTGGATCTAGTATTTTATCAAGGCCAGAATTATCATAAGTCTGACCGTTTTTTAAATTAATCTTATTCTTTATTGCATCATATATATTAAGAACACGACTAGGGCTAAAGTTTCCAGTTACAAACCCACCTTGATTAGCCAATCCATCAAAAACAGCAAGAACATCTGTAGGTAAAACACTTGATTGTCTAAGCATAACAAGAAGCTTTTGTTCTTCTACTCCATTTATATCAAAGTTTGAATTTATAATAAAATCTCTTAGATCATTAGCACCTAACTTTACAGCAATATCATTAAAGATATCATTTGCTAAATCACGATGTTCTTTAGTGTTATCATATGGTCCACTTAATATATCTACAAAAAATTTCTTTCTTGCTGCTGCTTCTTTCTCTTGTTCTAAAGCCTTTACTGATTCATTAAAAAACGTAGCAGCATTAACTCTAGCAGCATTTTCTCCAAGCAGAGTTTTAGATTCATCTATTGCTCTCTTTTCATCATCAGTTAAAGGGTAAGCTTCTTTATAACTATCTCTTTCAACACCATTTGTTGCATAGTAATGGACTGAAGCTAACTGTGAATCAGAATTTATACTTGTATAAACATTGCCAAGTTTTGATTTGCCAAATCTAAAATCAAAATCTTGTTGCAATGAAGCTCTTTGAGTATCATCTAATTCTGAATTATTAATAGTATTTTGTAATTTTGACCTTTCTTCTTCACTAGAAAAATCTAATCCTTTAATATCTTTAGTAATTTGAATTGTATTTTGAAGTTCTCTTTTAGCTTGAAAAAATCTTTGCTCATCTTTAATAGCTGTTGCTTTATCTGAAAGCTTTCCTAAAAAACCAAACTGGGGTAAGCCTTCATCAAGTTTTACAAATTGTTGAGCATATTGAGCTAATTTAGAATTACCTCTTCGTAAATTATTAAAAGCATCTTCATCATTAGGATTAGCTAAATAAACTTGAAGCCTATTAATATCATCTAAACTATTAGCATGATTAGCAACTATCATATTTCCAAGACTATCAGCGAACTCTTCTGCTCTTACATTAAATCTATTTATTTGAGCATCAAAAAGCTCAGTGCTAAAACCTTCACTAAGTTCATCTATTGCAGTATTATTAGTGTTTTGATTATCTTGAAAAAGTTTTTCTATACTTTCGGAAATACTTCCAATACTTCCAGTGCCAGCATCTTTTGATTTGCTTATTATTTCTTGATTGTTTAATTGCTGTTGCTGTAGCTGAAGAGTAGCTAATGTATTTTCAAAGATCTCTCTGTTATCAGCAGCTTTTATTAAGGGTAACGCAAACTCTTTTATAGTTGATGAAATGGTTACATCATCACTAGCGTTTTCTAATAACTCTCTTACATTTTCAAACTTTTCGTCAGATATATATGATGGATTATTAGTCGATATAGCAACAGTAAGCTCTTGAAGATCTTTTCTAGTTAAATCTGTACTTTTAAAAAAGAACTCTAGTGTGCCTCTTGCTTTTGCTTGCTCTCTTTCAATGCTCCTTCCTAATCGCTCACCATCCAATATATAACCAGCAGCTACATCAATATCATTTTTTTCTTCAATCTGTTGTTCAATTTCTAATGCAAGTTCTGGTTTACCAGCACCAAGAGCATTTTGAATGCCTAAAGCAGCTTGTTGGTTTTGAAACAAATTATGAAGAGACATATCTTTATCATGTCTATTTAAAGCTTGAGCAGTTAACCTAGCATGACCATCGGCAATAAGAGCCTCTCCACGTTGACGAATAAATCTTTTAAATACAGAACTGCCTTCAACATTCATCATTTCAGCAGTGTAATCACTTAATGCTTTCTTATAACCTTCTGGGCTTCTTCTAAATGTATTTGAAAATTCTTTAGCTTTATCAGTAAGCTCTAATTCTATTTCAGTTTCAAACCTATTTAAAAGTGCTTGCTCTCTTGCTTCTGATGCAATTCGACCAAAGCTCCTTGGTGCTTCAAAAACAGTAGGAAGACCATCCTCTCCCAGAGTTGTTATTTCTGATGAAGAATATTGTTCAACAGATTTAATTCCTCTTTTCCTTGCATTTTCAGCCGCACGTTTATAAAACTCTGCATTTAAAGCATTAGCCCCGTCAGCAACAGCTTCACCTACAATAACGCCAGCCCTTGAAGATCTAGCAACGCCAATTGGACCAACTTTAAACTGTCTTGTTTCTTTTTTAGGAGCCATTGATTTACCTACCTAGTTTCATCAAACTGCATTAAACCACCCATTAAAGTAGTAAATGCTTTAATTTTTGCAGCTTTTTCTCTAGCTCTACCTTCAACTCTTATTGTTGTTGCTTGTTGTTGAAGTTTAGCTTGCTCAAACATACCCATAAGATCTGATCTTGATGTATCTTGCAGTGCTATTTCTTTTTGTCTATCTAAAAAAGCTTTAACAGAAGCATCATCTCTGCCTCTAAACGATGCTAAGTTTGCTGAAAGATTATTACGATATAACTCTAATCTATCATTGTGTCGCTGCAATGCAGAAACTTTACTACGTTTTTTTTCAGTTTCAGTAGCAAAAGCATCTAACTCAGCAGCTTTACGTTCCGCTCTACCAGCAGCAGCCATAGCGCCAGCTTGCACAACCTTGCTCCCAAAAGCTAATAAAGTAAATGGATCCATTAGATAATTACCTCCGTAATAAATCCATTAACTTGCATAGATAACGGATTATCTTGTTCTATTGTTACCTTAGGATCTCTATCGTATCCAATCAATCTAACTTCTTTCTTACCAGTAAATGATGTTTCAATATTTATAGGTTTAGTATTTACCTTTATAGATCTCGTATCTTTTATATCTACAACAACATTTGTAATTCCTCGAAGAGTTCCTGTTAGTGGGCCAGCAGCCCCAGATGCATCTATAGGATTTGATATAATCTTTGATGTAAATTTCTTACCAACATATGCGTGTGTATATCCAGCAGTAGAAAAAGCTGACAAATCAACAGCACCAGAAGCTACAGTAAACTCACCAAGATAATCATTCTGACTACCACTTGTTGCTACAACATCAACGGTAACACCATTTGCATATGCAGAACTAACAGTAATAGAGTTAGAAGATATTGCTCCATAGATATAAGAATCTAAACCAATATCAGTCTTAAACTCGCAAAGCTTTAGCTTATTATTTGCATCATAGATATTTGCAAACAGTCTATCATCTATAGCAACAACAGAATCAAAACGCCCATTTGTTGTAAACTCAGTCCAAGATGCTCTTTTCTCTGCTCGATTAGATGTAAAGATTGCCGCATCACCATCAGTCATACTCATCATTATATAAGAGTCTGCCTGTTCAAAACCACTATGAGCAACAGCCATATACTTAGGTGTATTAATTAAATGAGAAGCAATAGTTGATATTGCAGTAGAAGCATATGCATCTTCATTATCAGTAAACAAATACTCTCGAACTATTCTGCCACTAGCTTGTGAAAAAACAGTTGCTCCATCTATTAGTTGAGGCGTTGCAAATGAACAGCCATATGGAGTTTGCTCACGAATCTGAGCGTTGGTTGGCGTAATCGCTTGATTAAGGTAAGTAGGAACATAAAGTTCACCAGTGCCAGCAAAGACCTGAAGATCACGGCTAGAAACTAAATGACGTATTTCATGTACATCGCCAGTTGCAGCCGTTAATTGAATAGCTTCATTATCCTGTGCAGTACCAACATCATGATTAAAATACTCTCCAATCTTACTCATGTAGATAGAATCTGGTTCTGCAATTGTTCCAGCAAATACTAATCTATTTTCATGAAAAGCTACGGCTGCTGGATATCCTCTTTTGGCAGACCAAGATTGTTCATCAAAAGTCGTTGTCGGGGCATGAGTTTGAATAAGTGGATTTCCACCACCGTCCTCAGATGCGTTAGCTGTACCATCAGCAGTAAAGGTATAAGTATTATCATCAACGATACCTAAAACGGCTCTAGTTCCATTTAAGTTATTTGCAGATATTCCTCCAACAGCATCTATTCCAGAAAAGACAAGAGCTTCACCGACATCATATCCATGATTAATATGAGTAACTTCTACAGTTGTACTTCCGTTTCTAGTCCTTATTGGATTAGCAACATCAAGTCTTAACTGTAATTCATCTGAAACAGTTCCAGTTGCTAGTGTAGAAGATTGAACACTTGTTATCTGAACTTCATTTCCATGATATCTCATTACTACACCAACGTGTAATGAGTTAGGATAATTACCACCACTTTGACTTCCTGTTGTATCAAAGTAAGCGGAGCTTGTTGTTAGTGTAACAGTGCTTCCAGAACCCCCAGAGGCACTAGGATTTAACGTAACTCCAACACCATGAAATTTAGAATATGGTTGATATGTTTTCTTTCCATCTGCTCTTTCATCAAATGTATAAGTGCTTAATGTAAATGACGTTAAACCTGTTCTTGTAAGTATCCTTGGTGCGAATAGTGGGTGGCAGATAAACATTACATCACCCATTTGTGCAGCAGTATATTGCTGCAAGTATTCTCTATCAAAAGGTAAAGATGCACCGCCAGCATCTGTTGTTAGTGTAGCCACTAAACTTACAGTGTCAGCATCTACAACTCTAAAACATCTTACCTTTTGATGTTCAACAGAAATAATATACTGCTCATTATTATCAAAGATAAATGGAAACAAATGAGATTGGTCTGGATAACTAGAACTATAAGTTATTGAGTAGTCATATATATGTTTTAAGCCCTGACGTTTTCTTGCACTACCTTCAGCAGTTACAATCATATTCTCAATCTTTTGGGCTGAACTTGTATAGATACCAGTATCAGTTCTCATTATGAGAGAGTCGCTTACCTCACCAAATTGAAAGCTGTTTTGCGGAACGCGAATCTTTTGCATTAGCTTTGCCTTTCAGAGATAAACCTTTTTGTATTAAGCTTCTTAGTTGTTTGAGCTTGAGAGTCTAATCTTCGAGCTTTGATTAACTGTATATTTGCTTGCTGATCCATAGCAGCAGATAAAGATGCATCTCTTGCTAATGATACTGCAAATACAGAAGCTACAGAAAACTGAACACCAAGCGTAAAGTATGGTGCCCACGTTGATTCACTTGCTCGATAAATATAATCTGCAATAACTTCATCAGAAGCATTTGCATTATTAAATACTTTATCCTCATAGATATTGTATTCAATAGGAATGTCTTGAACAGTCAAAGCATTAATCATTAGTGAATCGGCTGGTAATTGATAGGTAGCATCCCATCTTCCTATTGGAGCATCTGCTAACCTATTCAATTGAAATTGTTTAGTTGCAAAACGCCAACGACTGCTTGTTAAAGCAGCCCTAACAATATCTTCATATACCGCATCAGCTATATCAGACTCTGTAGTTCCGTCTGTAAATGATTGAATAGGATCTCCACCAATCAACATTGATGCGCGAGAGCAAATTTTTATTGCTGTGTTTGCAAAATCAGGCATAGAAAGTTGGGGGCCGAAGCCCCCATCCCTTAGTCGGTATCGGTTTCTGCTACTGCCGTACCATCAGATACGTCAACAACAGTACCAGTGTTGGAAAGAACAGTACAAAAACTTGTTGTTGGTGCATTTGTATCACGAACAATTATCAAGTCACGAACAGCAAGCATATTAGCTGCATCGTTAAAGTAACCAGCCGTGTTGACAGCAGCAATTGCATCTGCCGCCGTATACATCCACAAGTTTCCATTAGTGTCTCCACCAATACGAGTTAGTCCACTTGAAGCAAAAGCCATATTCTAACCCTCCTAGTTATTGTCTAATAGTTCATAGATACCATTGTCATCAATAACAACAGCACCCATAGACATCATAGATGTTGCAAGGTGAGATACTTTCTCAGCAACGTAGTTGACTTCAGTTTGAACATCAGAGTTGATACCCAAGCCAACAGCAGTTGTGTGATAGCACATACTCTTACCAGCAGCGACAGCAGATGTTGAAAAGATCTTAAAGCCTAAGAACTCTTTCATTGTCATGCCACCAGCATAAGGTAAGTTTTGATCACCAACGAAGTCAGATGATGCAAACTCTGTAATCAAGAACAGATCAGCAAAACCTTTTGGGTGCATAGCGATATAACGCTGCCCATCCTCAGGAATGTTAGCTGTTCCAAATGTTTCAAATACAGATAGTAGATCTGCTTTTTCAACAGCAGAACTTGTATCGTGGATTTGAGTTGAGTTAGCACCAGCATCCATAGCTGTAATTAATAAGCTATCAGTCTTACGACCTAGAGCAGCAGCAGCAGATTGTGCTACAGCTTGACGCTCATTGATGTTGATCTTGAGTTCATCTAACTTGTCGATGTACTCAGCAGCATAGAAGTCAGCCATTGTTGCTTCTACATTGGTATGTGCAAGTTCCATTGGAGTTACATTACCATTACGAGATTTAGTAGTTGCTTCCGCAGTACCAATCTTTTGAAATCTAACAGTTGATCCTGTCACATTAGCAGTCCGCACTGTGTTCCGTAGCTTAGAACCCATACGCTGATACGCCATGTGAACTTCTGTTTCGAACTGTTTGATAAAGGCTGTGTCGATTGTATTAGCCATTTATTAGTTCCTTATTGAAGTTACGGTTACTAACAGGTGTCCGCTTTATCACTTCAGCAAGGGTATCCTTTCGGGCCTTTCAGTGTATTACGGGCTGCAATGTGCAATCATAAACATCTTTTTGATTTGGATTGCAACGCACAAAATCAACATATTCGATTTCATTGTTAGATATTATACCAACCGCTTCGAACCCTAACCATGATGCCCAATCTAAAATAAACTTATATTCTTTAAGAATTGTCATAGATAAACCGCTATGGAATTGGTCAAAGTAATCAACAAACATTACAGATCCTCTAGCCATAGCAATAAAGTTTTCTCTTATTTTATCAGAAAACATTGCAAACATCTGAGGCCATTCTTGATCTTCAGTAAACCAAAGACCACCAACCATTATAAATTCTTCATTATTTTTTCTGCAAAGATAGCACTCTGAGCTTTCGTGCATATCTACAAGAGCTTTTCGAATATCAGTATAACCTAGTAAAACAAGCTCTTTTACATTCTCTTTTGTCAGACCTTTGATAACTTCATCAATATGATCTAAAGTAAAAGGGGTAAGATAATACTCACCCCTCTGTAAAATTTTAGCCTCTGTAGATTCTTTTGAATCCTTCAGCAACTTGCTTGTGTAAGTTTGGGTCACGATCTTTCCAATACTTTGGATCATCCATCATCTTTCTAAGATCAGCTTCATTAAGCTCAGATGCTGATGCTGTATCTCCAGCAAACGATCCATCCTTCATACTCGTCATCATAGTCTCAAGAGCAATAATGCCCTCATGACTTTCACACATTTTTTCTATAGCTGGCAATGCTGACTCAGGAAAAAACTTATTAGCCCATAATGATGCTGCATCTATTCTAGCTTCAGCATTATCGCCAAGCTTTGCGACTTCATCCTCATAGCTAGGCTGAGAACCAAGAACAGACTCAGAGTATATCCTAATTCCTTCTTCAAACTCTTCTTGAGAAAATCCATTGTTAAAAGAATGCTCTGACCACCATCTAAGAAGATCATTATCAACAGCTTCTTCTTCATTAATAATATCTGGAAGCTGATAATCACCAGCAGTCTCTGGCCTATCAGCAAAAGCTTCTGCTTGTATTTCTTCTATAAGTTGGTTTCTAAGATCTTCATCTTTAGCTCCAAGCTTAGACTCAAGCTCTTTATAAGCCTTGGCTAGATCCTCACCAGTTTTATATTTTTCTGGCAACCATTCAGGTTTTTCAGATGATTGCTCTACTTTTTCAACATCTTCTTGGGTTACAAAATCACGACCATCTTCGGCTGCTGCTTCTACTGCTGCGTCTTCTTCACTCATTGTTTACTCCTATTTGCATGGGCAATACGGTGTTCAATTAAACCTACTAAGTATCTTTGCCCCTCAATATGTCGAAGTTCTTCTGTAGAAACATTAGGCCCATTAACCATTTCAATAGTAATAGATCTAAGATACTTCAGAACTTCCTGACCTGTGGGGCTAGAAAATATCTGTGCAACATTCTTACTAATCTCAACATCACGTTCAGATTTACGCTGAATGCCATCTATTCCAATATTAACCTTGTTGCTCAACTGGCATCATTCCCTGCTGCATTGCCTGTTGTTCCGCTAATTGTCTTGCGGCCTCTGCTATCTGTTTACGTTGTTCTTCATCTCGAATCAAGCTTTCTGGCACACCAAACTTCTTAGCTAAGTAAACAGCGGTCTGCTCTCCATCAATTAAAAGCTGTAACATATCTGGGCCAAAACCATTACCAATCATCTCGAGAAAGCGTGATACTACAGAAATATCTTGATTAGATTGAGCTTGAGCCAGTGGAGAGACAGACCTAACTTTAATCTCTCTGCCATTAACTGTTGGGATTTCAATACGCCCTTGTTTCTTTAGAATATAAACTACGCGTTGAAGAAGAGGCTGAACAAGCTCAGCTTGCAATCTGCCAAAAGATGCGCCCATTCTTCTTGATAAGTCAGCCATACGTTCAGCTATTTCTGTAGCTGTAGCTGGTGTTTTATCAGGATTACCAAGCATATCATTATACAAAGCACGTTTAATATTTAATCTAAGATCACCTAAAACAAGTTGAGCAACATCAAAACGACCAGCAGCTTGTATAGGTTGCAATCCAGCAGATCCCATAGCTTTAGGAATTATAGTTCCTGGAACAAGATTAATTGTATCAGGGTTTATAACGCCATCATCTTCCATTTGATAAATACCAGAAATAGACATTTGAGCATTCTCAAGTATTAACTGAATGGTAAGGTTCGTTGTTTTGATAGAACTTAACGCATTGATAAGTGGCCCTCGACCATAAACCTCACCAGCGCACTTAGACCAACGAAAACAAATAAATGGATTAGATCCAACGCCACTCATTTCTTTTGAGTGTAAAACTGTTTCAGTAGTTAGACATATTGCATAGTGATAGTATGCCTCAACATTTGGCTGTCTGTAATCTCTACATACAAGTTCAAGAACTGTTGTTTCTCTATTAGATCCCATTTGTGAAGTAACCTTAGAATCAAAGGTAGACTTAGGAAACATTAAGGGAAGGTGATCAAACTTTACTTTCTTTCTTTCTCGAAAGACATGATCAATTCTATCGTCAGGGCCAGTATCAAGTACGACATGGGGTAGGGGTATTGCGGAAAAGTTTATCGGGTTTAATGAATCACCTTCCTCAACGCACAAGATACCAGTCCCAACAGCCAAGTCCATAAAAGATTCATGAACCTCTTGGCTAAAATTAGAGTTCTGTAAAACCTCAAATACATAATTTGTTACTTCATCTAACTGATTATCAACTTCTTCTCTTTCTTGCGGATCTACTTCACTACCAGAAACAAAGTCAGCCCATCGAGCAAAGTTTGGAACAATACCCGACTGTAATCTGCTTGCAAACTCTTGAGTACCTACTACAGCAGTTTCATCAAAAATCTTTTCATCTCTACGTTGACCGTGTTCTTCATAGTAAAAAGATTCTCTTTGAGGCAAAGCATACTCATAGCATTCCTCAAAAAGCGAAACCCATTGCTCACGAAATGCTTTTGCCTTTCGATACTTTTCTATAAAATGCTTTGCTATATTATCCATTAGCTAAACCGATTTAAATATCCAGCAGCACCGCCACCAGTACCTTGTTGTTGAATTGCTCTAAATAAAGACCTTCTACCAGCACCACCTCTAGCACCAGCATCAGCAACACTTGCAGATAAAGCATCAGATATAACTTTACGCTTTTGTTTAGCTCTGCGTTCTATTTCATCTCGCTCAGCTTGCTCGGCTGCTAATCTATCATCAGCAGCAGCTTGTTCTTCTGCTTGCGTTGGGCCACCGCCTCCACCTCCAAAACACATAATAAAACTCCTTTTTTTCTTCCTAGTCACAAAGTTAAAATAAAATCAACGCACAAATTGAAAAGCTCTCTTTTTCTTAGGTCTTCCAAATAGATCAAAACTTCTTTTTGCAACCACAGGTCGCAAAGGTTTTTGGTTATTCATCAAAGCCCTACCTTCACCAGCACCAAGGAAAAGGTATTGAGCAGCATCGTGAACGTGAGAAAACATATTTTTATCTGGTTTATCTGCATATCTTTCACCAGATACCTCCATTCTTTTGTAAGCATAACCACCCTCAAAACCCTTAATAAGTTGAGGGCAACGTCTATCAATAAGTAGTGCTGGCTTACCTTCGACCATCTTCGTCAACTGGGAGGAAACTGATTCTAGTCTTAGGTCAACAGAGTTGGAGGGAGCAGGGAATGCCCTCAAGCCAGCACCGCGCAAAATATGAAAGGGAGTCGATTCATCTGTTTGCGCTCTAAAGTCTCCAGCAGGATCTCCATAAATTATAACTTCGGAAGCTGCGGAGAATCTTGTTGCGAGTTCTTGTCTTAATACTTCTGCAAAACGGACAATCCCCATATCCACCGCAACAATTTCTGACTGAACAAACCAACGCCCTCTTACTTTCTGAGCAAGAACTGCGGCTGGCGTAAGACCAAAG
>Ga0070750_10001471_pt1 | contig 13167 bp, 15 predicted proteins | sample VirMetDEL_Nov_24_FD_77013 | JGI IMG/M metagenome (GOLD analysis project Ga0070750, IMG submission 77013) | Aqueous microbial communities from the Delaware River and Bay under freshwater to marine salinity gradient to study organic matter... | ecosystem: Environmental > Aquatic > Marine >...
ACTTTATGTCTATCTTTCAACCCTTTATTTTCACTTTCATCATATCTGTCAATAACACTTTCAAAATCAGCATATATCCTAAATGGGTTTTTAATCTCGTGTTTATCATTTTTAAATTTCATAAATGGTTTTTCATATCCATCTTTTGATTTTTTATTAAAAGGTAATGATGTTTTAGTTTCACCACAATCAATTTTATTATGTTCTATTAATTTATTTTCTTGTCTATATCCTGTCAAGCATTTTAAGCAGTAATATGTTTTATTTTTTTTATCATTATCATTACACATAAATCTACTGAAGTTTTTAATGAAAGTGTAATGTTGCTTTTCTCCATCATCAATTAATAATAAATTAAACATCTTATCATATTTAGTTTTACTAATTTGTAATACATATGGTTTATTTTTATCATCAAGAGCATAAATATTAATAGAAATGTTATTTAATCTTTCAAATTTGTTAATATGTTTTAATTGCACTGGATATGTCAACCAACTATCATTTAATTCTTCTAAATATGGTTTATATTTACTTACTCTTTCAGGTTTAAATTTAATATCTTCTTGATGTAATCCATATAAAATACAATACTTAAAGCACATATTGTCTTTATTTTTAATATTAATTACTGCCTTTTTATTCTTAATTATAGTTGGTAATTCTATATATGATCCACCCTTAATAGGTTGATATTTAACAACATTTAGATATATTTTACAAACTCTCCTAAAAGACCACCCAGTTCCTTTTTTTTGAAATTCAGGGATAACATTATTAATCATGTTATATATATCATTTTCTAAAGTTTTAGTAATTTCATTTTCATTATTAATAATTATAACACCTTTTTGATTGAAGTTTCTTGATAGTGTAAATGATTCAAGGTCTCCTTCACCTTGTTTAATAAATAATAAATCATAATTTAGTTTAATTTTAATATTACCTAATTCTTTAACAGATTTTCTCAAAAACGGAATAAATTTATATGTTAAATTGAAACCACTAATATCATTTAAAATATTCGCATTATAAATAGATTTAGCAATAGCATAACCATTTAGTGCTGTTCCTTCATCTAATACAATATCCTTTTTTGCTTTAATTTTTGTTTTTTTAAGTGGTTCAATAAATTTTGGTAATTCTCTAAGTAATTGCTTTTTTAATTTTTGTTCTTTTTTATATTCTAGGTCGCTATTGTAAATATCAATTGCTAATTCATACATCTCATTTATAGATAAATTATTTTTCTTCAATCCAAATAGATCATAAATTTCAGCAATAGATTTATATCCTAATACCTTTAATATATCACGCTTATAATTTCCTTTTATTAAACCTTTATCAATAGGTGTATTTTTTTTAATAATAGATTTCCTTTTTCTTTTAATAGGAGTTTTCTTATTAGTAATAGACATCTTAATATTTTGTTTTGGTTTAGTTTTCTTTATTTTGAAAACTACTTTCTTCATTTTAATATTGTTAGAAATTAATTCCATATTCTATATATATATGTAAGATTTTATTTTTAAGTAATAATTAATTAAATTAAATTAGTTAATTAATTATACTTTATTTGAATTGGACTTAAAGAAAATCAAAACTCTATAGTTTTTTAATATTTTCTATTAATTCTTAAAATTTCAATTTTAGGGCAAAACATACAATCACTTGTCATTTTATTTTTTTTCTTCTGCAATATATTCTGTGCTTGAAAATATGATATGTTTAAGTAATCAGAAATTTGTTGTAAATTATCATATTCTATAGGTTCAAATGATGTTGAAATTTCAATTCCAACAGGTTTAATTGGATAGGTTATTTCAAGTCTATACCTTTTTAATTTGAAAACTTTATTTTGCGTTTGAGTCATTTTTATATATTAATAATATATATTAATTTATTCTTAAGTATTTATTAATATTTATTATTTTTAAAAGGTTTTTAATCCAAATCCTTCCATCTCTAATTGATTTAATTTATTCCTATATAATTTTCTATCTTCATCATTTAATTTTTTACCATCCATAGATGAAAAACTTCCTTTATCCCATACACCATAATCTTCTAATCCTCTTTTGCTTTTCATAATCAATTTTAACGTTTTAAGATTTACAGCATAATCTAATTCATCTTTTTCACCTTTTTCTAATGATTGGATCATTTTTTCATCTGCTAATTTCACATCATTTTCATTTTCACTTAATAGATATCTTAAATCATGTGCGAAACAGGATTTATCGCTGTAATTTATTGGGTCAATTTCGTTGAGCAATCTAAATTTCACGTGTGTGTTAGGACCACAGAATTGACCCAATTTAAACCCTTTATCTGTATATAGAGGTGTGTGTCTTTCATCTTCAAATCTTTGACCGCTTATTTTAGAATATATATTACCAATAATATTACCTCCTATAATTTCTATATCATCATCATAATAATATCTTTCATCATCTCTAATCATTTTATATATTAATAATAGATATTTAAATTATAGCATAGTAATTTGAGGGTTTCCACCAGTATAAGACATTATAAATTGTTTTTCGCTTAAAACACAGGTATGAAGGCGTGTTTCTGCTGCAGCACCAGCACCAATAGTAGCAATAATCTCAATAGTATTACCACTTCGTGCTAAATTTTCTGTCTGTTTAGATACATCAAATCCAATTATAGTATTGTATTTAAAATCTGTAAATGGTAGATTTAATCCTTCTACTCCTCCATATTTACATAAATCGTGATAAATACGACTTTTTCCCTCTTGAGTATCAACTCGTGAATATTGGACTGATGGATATAATTTTCCATTTACCCTACACTGGATATCCGTGATAAAATTTTGTGTTAGGTATGGTGATACTAATTTACTATCATTTGCTAATGTAGCATAAGTAAATACCCATATAGGGCGTTCTGACTGTGTGATACATCGTTGTGTTATACTCGCTCCTGCTTGAGAAATATTACCTGAATTATAGCAAGACCAAGTATTAAAAGAATAATTAGATCTTACACCTTCACTTACCATTTGAAATAGTTGTGCTTCTACAAGAGGAGAAGGTCTAATTCTAGGTAACCAAAGGGAGCATCGCTTAATTGATACTCTATAAGCATTTGCTTCGTCCCCTACTAAAACAAAATCATCTGCTGCACGTGTTAATTCAACTGAAAATTGATTGTTCATCATACAACGATCTATACAGCAACCAAATAGGTCTTTTAATGGTAAATGATAAACAACACCATCACCATTTGCTCTGTTTTCATTTTGTAATTTTTGACGATTAAAAAATCCAGCATTCCAAGTAGCATTTGGTATACCATCTACAGCACCTGCTATACCTACTAATAATCTTGAACCAGCAACACAAGAATGGGCATTTGTATCGTTATATACACCTTTATTTTGACCACAAGAACTTGCTAGATCACTGCTCATATGTAATAGGTTCTTAACTTGATTTGAATAATTTGCTAATTCATTAGTTTCTACTACCGTATTATTAATTCTGCAAACAGACCTTGAGAATAAAGAGGTTATGCCATTTGCTAAAGCAACACGTGCTCCGTCTACAGTATCACCAGCATCAGCACTTGCTTCAATTCTTACACGTAATTCTAAATATCCTTTACCTGGATTAGTCCATGAATTTACGTCCTTTAATTGACAGCGAATTTGAGATGATAAATTTGGAGGATTTTGATCACTTAATATTTCTAAAAAATCTTCTTCTACTGTTGAATTATCGGCGATTGGGAGAGCATCAAGTTTATATTGTCTATTAACGATTTCTTTATATTCCGTCATATCTATATATATATTACTAATATAAAAAAATTTCAGAAATGAAATTAATTAATTCTAAATTTATTCATAGTCCTCATCGTCATCTTCATCTTCTATAAGATTTCTTTTTTGTTTTTCTAATTTCAATTTTCTTATTCTCATAATTGCTCTTTTTAAATTATCTCGTTCTTCTTTAGTTAATATTTCATCTTTATCTTTACCTTTATCTATAGGTTTAACATCTGTTTTACCGAATATATTTTCACTTACTTCTGTTATTTTATTTTTTACTAATTCTTTACCTTTATCTACTGCAATATCTAATCCTTTTTTAGCAGTTTCCTGTAATGCTTTTTTAGCAGTTTCCTGTAATGCTTTTTTAGTTAAATTTTCACCAATTTTTTCAACTCCTTTTGTTGCTAAACTTTCAACTGCTTTTCTACTAAATACCCTTCCTAAAGCACCAATAATACTATCTAAAAATCCATCTCCATCTTGATATACCATATTGTTTCTTGTATATCCACCACCATAAATTACATCTTGTTCTTCATAAATATATTTATCTCTAATCATGTTATATATAAATTATAGGAAGATTATTTTTATAATTTATATTTAAAGTAATATATTAATCAATTCTAATATATCTAAATTTCTATCATATTCTTCTAAACCTGCTCCTCGCTCACTTGATATTTTTTTTTTTTATTATTAGGATTTTTTTTTCTTGCTATACGAATTACACCAGCATCAGCGTCTTCTTTTTCTTCTTTTTCTTCTTGTTCATCATCTGTAGATAAACTAATTTGGTCTAATTCATCGTTCTTCATTGCTTCAAATAATTTTCTCATTCTATCGTATTCTTTTCTCTGTGCTTTTTTTCTATTGATTTCCCTTTTTTCTTTTACCGATTTAAAATATGATGAAAAGTCAAATACTCTGTAGAAAATACATAGTGTGCAACCTAATGAAAAACTTGATTGAATTAAATTAATAAGTTCTGTATCAGTTTTATTCTGTAGCATTTGAAACATTGTAATACTCGTAGAATTATCCATATTCTATATATATTAGTATTAAGAAAATTATATTACTAAATATATAAATCATCTGCTAAATCTTGATTTCTTAAACTAGGATTTTCACAAAACATTTTAATACTATCTTTAATATCAATATCATCTATATATATATTTTTAATTAGTTTCATACAATAATAAGCACATAAAATACTATTAAATGCTTGTATTTGGTCTTCATTTAAATATCTTTTATTACAATTACATCTATCTATAAATTTTTTAATACTATCATCTATAAATTTCACCCCATAACTATCAAAATACAATAAATCATCATTTCTTTTACACACCATTACCCAGTGCGACCCTCCTGTATTACTTGAACCTAAATTAATTATAGTAGAAAAATCATTTTGTAATTGATTTGTAGGTATATCTTTTAAATAATCTTTTGGATATGTTCCTATATATGTTGGTAAATCAATTAATTTAAAATAATCATTTATATCTATATTACTAAGAGGTCGTTTTGGTTCTATAATTTGTGTAATTTTTTTATTAATTATTTTTTTTTTAAATATTTTTGATACATTGCTTCTAATTCTTTATCATCAGATATTCCTAAACCAGTCATCTGTCTAACCATTTTAACCTGTGGATTTTCTAATACAGATGCGACCCCTGAAGTTGCCTTTTTAAATTCAGGGGTATTAATTATTTTTTTTATCATTGGATTTTTTAACAGATTTTTAACACCATCTACAAGCATAGGGAGCATTTCTAATATATTACCACCATTTTGAACACCACATTTATTCATATAAGGTTTAAGTTGGCGGTTTTTCATCATATGACAATAGCAACCATTTTTAGAACACATACCTTTTCCAGTGAAGAAATTTTTTCCACTCACAGCATTTGAAATACCATCAACTACTTTACCTGCTACAGCACCTGATAAAGCAGTCCCAATTGCTGGTAATACAGACGATAATGCTGGTAGCATTGCTAAAAGAGCAGGAAAAAAACCTCCTCTTTGCGGTTTTTCATATCCTGAGTATCCTAACCTTCGGAGTCCCATACCCATTTGGTGAATTTGTTTTTCCTGTTTTGAATTACAATAACATAAATCACAATTTCCGCCTAATTGACGCATACCTGATCCACCTAATCTTTTTAATCCTGAACCATCTAAATTAGCACCTTTCATAATAGACATCACCTCTTGGTGGTGTATACTTCCTTTTTTGGGAACTACCCACCCATCATTTTTTTCATTCCAAATTTTAAGTGCTTGTATCCAATTCATAATTATATATACTATAGATATATTTTATTTTTTTAATTTACTCTGTAATTAATTGTTTTAATATAGTTTTTACCCTTTCATTCATTTTTTTATTAGAAGATCCACTACGTATAGACCCCATTAATAAATTCAATTCTACAATCAAATTTTGACGTTTTTTATCAATTTTTAATTTTTTAGATCCTGGTTGTATTTTTTTATTTGATTTTTTTTTTACTCCTTCGCCATCTTGATATAAAGATTGTCTAGCATCTTCTATAAGTTTTCTTGTAAAACTATTATCTTTGTTTTTATTTTTTCCTTTATTAGATTTTCTTTTTGGTTTAGAAAAAGGTATAGGGTCTTGTTTTGTTTCATCACCTCTTTTAAAAGAAAAATTAGCATAATCTTCTTCTAGTTCTGTTAATAATTCAGTATCAGTCATTTCATCTATATTCTTTTTTTTTTTATTTTTGCTACCTCTTGGTCTTCCTCGTTTACGTTTTCTACCATCTACAGCACCAGGTGGATTAATATTTACTGCAACAGGTTCTTCTTCTTTAATTTCTTCTAATGCTTTTCTTTCTTCTTCTTTTAACCTCTTACGCTCTTCTAAATCTTTTTTAGCAGTTTCTTTAGCGATTTGTTGTTGTAATATTGATTGCTGTAATAATTCACTTGAAGATACTTTACCTTCTAAAGCATTTTTGAGGTTCTGTCTTGATGAAGAAATAATCTCACTTAATTTTTTATAATCCGTCATTCTTATATATTAATAATATAAAATAAAATATTTGTTTTATATATATTAAATGGTTGATTTAAAAGTTTTAAATATTGATAAGTATATTACAGAGGAAAAAAAAAATAATAATACAAACCCTTATTTATTTAATACACCAGCACGAGTTATTATCTGTGGTAGTTCTAATAGTGGAAAGTCAAATTTATTAATGGATATTTTAACAAGAAATAAAATTCACTATACCGCCCTATATATCTATAGTCGTCATATTAATCAAAGCAAATATAAGTATTTAAAAAAATATGTGGGGAATATTGAAAAGAAATTAAAAAAAGAAAAAATAGAAGTTAATATCATAAAAGCGTGGGATAATTCTTTAGATGATTTAATACAATGTGATAACCTTGATGAAAATGAGGATAATTTAATAGTTATAGATGACTTTAATAGTTTTCTAACTAAAAAACAAAAAGAGCAAATAGGTGATTTGTTTTGTTCCTGTCGCCATAAAAATACAAGTATTTTTTTTTTAGGTCAGTTATATCATGAAATACCAAGAAGTTGTAGATTAAATCTGAGTTATTTGTGTTTATTTGATAACAATAATCGTCGTGAATTATCGTTATTAATGACTGAGTTATCAAGTGATAAAGAAAAACAAGATTTCCGTGATATGTGCAAATATGTATGGAAAGATAAATATAATTTCTTATTAATTGATAATGTAAATCCTAAAATGAGATATAGGAAAAATTTTGACGAGATTTTGGAATAGACTATAAATAATCTAATATTTCTTTACTAAAGTATTTATTTTTAGGATCAAATAAAAATAGGTCGCCATTTTTTAGCAATTTAGAAAATGATTTATATAATTTATGTGCTTTTATGTTAATCTCTTTACCATTTACAATAAATAATAAATCAAAAGACCTGACTATACAATAATCATCAGTTTTATCAATAATATCTTTTTTTCTTTTAACTATATACAATTTTAAATCTTCTAATTCAAATGCTTGTTTAGTTATTAAGTAATTTACTATATAGCGTTTCCATTCTTTATTTTTATATAATTGAAGTAAATTGATTTCTGTATCCATATATATATATAGAATATATAAATTTTACACTTATTTCAATTATATTTATCATACTATTTTAGAGCAATTTTTAACTAAACTGCTTTCAATACTAAACTAATGCTTACATTCTCACCATTGAGGTTTAGAATATTTAAATTATTTTGGTCTGTTATAAAAATCCTCATGCTAGTTATATTACCACTATTTGAAATTGGTAAATAGGTAATTTCACTAATTTGAGCAGATAGATTAGATCCTACTGAGGATTGTGGAACAAATTGATGTAATGTTTGACTGGGTGTATCATTTAAAAGATTTTGAGAACTATTGAGGAGACTGCAATTAATGTTGATCGCATCTACGGAATTTGTAATATTAGCAACGTTGGGTGCTGATGTAAATATAGCAGTATATATTTGACTATCAAAACCTAATATAGTTTTTAATGTGTTATTTGGTATGAAATCTACTTGATAACCACTTGCTAATCGTAATTCAACTCGCAGTGTGTTGTAGTTTGGGGAAAATTGAATATTTCCTTTTACACCACCATCATCAAAAATTAAAGCATTTATTTTTGTATTTAAATTATCTAGTGAATAATTACCATCAGGTATAATTAAATTATTAAAAGTTGATCCACTATCTCGTGAATATCGGAATATATTATTGTTATTTTCAGTTGATATGTTAAACCAACTATACCATAGACTATAGTTTTTCAATCCTAATACATAGTCTTTATTTGGATCTAATTGGAGATGAGTATAATTTATCGTAAAATCATGAGTTGTTTGTCCTACTAATCCTGTTGTTGATATATTTAGCAAATAAGTATCCATTCTTTTATATATTAATAAAACATTTAAATTTGAAATAAATATATATAATTAATATATAAGAATGAGTAGAAATATATTTAACAATGAAACAGAAACTTCTATAGGGGAACGATTGCTAAATATTCAATCCCTAAATATAGCACAAGACCAAGTCCCTGTATTAGGTCTAAATAACGTTGTAGAAGGTGTAAATATTTCTAGTTATGGGAAAACATTATTAAATGAAACGTCTATTTCATCACTAAGGAATGCTATATTACAAGCAGATACTGCTATAGAAATAGTAGATAATGGTGTAGGTGAGATTAATATGGAGGTTGATGATAATTTAAAATTACAAATTTTAGCAGATAAGAGCATATTTCATAATGATATTTTAGTTGATAACATAAAAAGAAAGACCGATGATACTAATGCTATATCTTTTGGACCTACTACTACGACATTACAAAAAGCAATGACAATTTTTAGAGACAGCAGTGATAAAGGGTATTTAAGAGTTCAAAATTCTACAACTAATAAATCAGGATATATAGATTTTATTACAGGTGAGAATGAAAGAATAGCATATTTAGGTCAAGGAGAAGAAAATGACTTATTGAAAACTGGTAATTTTTTATATTTAGGACTTGAAGGACAATGTGGATACTCAATAAATGATGGTGTAACTCCTATTTTCCAAGTAAGTTTAGAGTATGATAAAATTGACCTAAACTATACCACTAATGCTAATAATAATTTTATTATGAAAAACGATAATGCACACAAAGAAATAAATAATAATAATAATCTTCCTCTACTAAAAGTTCCTACAGGACAACTTTATAGTGCTAATTTATATGGAAAAGATGCTGATAATGGATTACTACTATCAAGCACCCCTCAACATTATAAATTAGATGCTAAAGTTAGTGGTGTGGATAAAGATGTATATATTCCTAAAAGTCAATGTGATACTTTAACAGCAAATACAAGTATAGTTACTCCTACTATAAATTTAACAAGAGTTAGATTTACAGGTGAAACCAGTGATGCTATTTTATTTTCTTCTAATCAAACAAGATATTACAAACCTATATATATTGACTGGAATAGTGGACAGGGAAAAAAATTCACAATTCAGGGTGGGGCGTGTGACTATTCTTTATATACAAGTGGGACAAATGGGGGTTCTATAAATATCGCTCATAATATTTCATATGATCCTCCAACTGAAACTGAAAGCGTCACTACTAACTCGTTATACACAAGTAAAATTATTGTATCAAATGAGGGCATAAAATTTAGACAGAGTGCCTCTGTAAATACATTACCTATAACAGATATAGCAACTTTTTCTAATACTTCCTGTGATTTCAATAATGATGTAAATATGGTTGGGTCGTCTAAATTACATTTTGACGGAAATGATTATTTACAGCATAGTTCAGGTGGATTAAATATGTTTATTAATAATAATCATAACTTTATTATGAATAGTGGTAATGATAAAAGCACATATGAATGGAAAATAGATAATAATTCTGTCCTTAAAATGTCAAGGGATTTAACAACTAACCCTGCTCTACCAGTTAATAAAACTCAAATATCGTCAGGGAAATTAACTATAAAAGATGATAATGTAGCAGGGGGGTATATAGAGTTAGAAAGGACTGGGGTAAGTGGGACATTAGCAGGGTATATAAATTACTACAATACCAGTGGAAGATTGTTTTACACAGGATTTAACGATGGTGGATTAGCAGGGTCGCCTACGCATTATTATGAAGACCAGTGTAAAAAATATATTTTCAGGAACTCAATTCAATCCATAATGTCTGTTATAAGTCATGAAGGGACACTTTCCTCTAATTCTAATTATGTCCAAATCTCTAATCGGTTAGAATGTCCTAATTTAAGAATGTATAATTCTACTTATGTAGATGGAACACAACCTAATAATGATGATACTTTAAATGAATTAAATGCTCGTAATTTTTCTACAAGTGATACAGGATTTTTAAGAATTTCGGCAGGAGGAGGGACAAACCCTTCAACAGCAAAAACATTAATTGACCTATATGGAAGTGCTACAGAAGCAAATAGGTTAATTAGATTTAGAGTAGGAGACCAACCAATGCTAAAAATAACAAGTAATGAAATACGATGTGGAAATGCTGTTGTTCCTGATGGTGGTGTTTTAAATCTTGGTAAGATTAATAACAGATGGGGTAATGTATATACGTCTAATTTAAATAGTAATAGTGGTATATTTAATACTAATTTACAGACACCCAGTCTTATTTCATCTACTAATACATCAAGCAATCAGTGTCGGTTAGATTTAGATGATTTACTGGGATCATTCGTATTTAGAAATGCTACAGGGACAGAGAAAAGTATTTTAATTGGTTCTTATAATGCTCTTGTTTCAAATGTTCAAATAACGGCAAATCAGGGAATATTGATGGGTAATACATTTAATAGTAAAAATATTGCTCCAAGAGATGATGACACATACGATATTGGTAATTTAAGTCAAAGGTTCAATGACATATATGCTACTAATAATGTAATACAGACTAGTGATAGAAATATGAAAAAAGAAATTAATGATATTCAAAATGGACTTCAAACAATTATGAAACTTAAACCTGTAAGTTATAAATTTAAAGATGGACAATCAGGGAGAACTCATACAGGATTTATTAGTCAAGATTGTAAAGACCTCTATATAAAAGATTGGGCAGGATATATTGAAAATAATAATAAATATGGTCTGCGATATACAGAATTTATTTCATTAAACACTAAAGCAATTCAGGAATTATATAAAATTGTTGAAAATAAAACATCTATACAAACTAATTATAAACAAGGAGTAGAAGAGCATAAATGTGATAATTATGATTTAATTACCCAATTAAATTCTTATGAGGTTCAATTATTACAAAATCAAGAAAAGTTAAATAAGATGGATAAATTTTTAGAAGAAGTTATTGAAGATAAGGAGAAATTAGAAGTTAATAATAAAATGTTAGATTTAAGAATTATTGAATTAGAAAATAAATTACAAATTATAGAAAATAAGCATGAAGATATAGATGAAAGCGATGGCGGTATTAATATGATTGAAATGCTACAATCTAGAAATCACGATTTAGAACTAAAAACAACTAAATTAGAAGCAAAATTGAAAAAATTGACCTCTATTGTAAATAAATTAGTGAAAAGTTCTAATTAATTAATTAGTAATAATTCGTAAATTAAAATATATTATTAATATATATAGAATGTTAAGAAAATGTATTTATTGTAAAGAAATATTTGATGAAATCTTTTTTATAAAAACAAATAATGAATTTTCTAAAAGATGTCAAATATGTAGAGATGATGCTTTAGAGTATAAAAAACAGAATTTATGTGATCATAATAGACAACCTAATAATTGTAGGTCTTGTTTTTCAAATCAAGGAAAAAATGCTTTAAAAAAATGGACTATTACAAAAATGATTTATGGTTCAAGAAAAAGTGATAAAATTAAATTTGGAAATTATGATAATTATGATGTTGAATTTATTGATTATCCATTTATTGAAAATCTTATTAAAAACACAAGAAATAAATGTGTATATTGTAATATTGATTTTTCATATAAAAAAAATAGTGATATGATAACTATAGAAAGGATTGATGTTGACAAACCACATATAAAATCTAATTGCACATTATGTTGTTTATCATGTAATTGTAGAAAAGCAGGACGTGAATTAGATTTAAAATATACATATATATAAATGGAAAATTATAAATTACTTGGATTTAGAAAAAGTCAGAATTCAAAAAAAAAATATGATGCTATTTTATTTGATGATAAAATAAAATATGTTTCATTCGGTGATATAAATTATCAACACTATAAAGATAAAACTCCTGATAAATTATACTCACATTTAGATCATTTAGATAAAAAACGAAGACTTAATTATAGAAAACGAGCAAGTGCTAAAAATTATCATTTGAAAAAATATAGTCCAGCGTATTTTAGTTATAATTATCTTTGGTGAAAAAATGAATTTAAAAATCTAATATAAAAAATCTATATATAAAATAAAGAATGTTTAACTATATTTTATACTTATTAGGTTATAAAGTATACGAACAACCAATTGTTTTATGTGTTAATTCATTTAATCCTACAGATAGAACATTAACTTGTGTTGAAAAATTCCCAAATGATGATGATGAAGAAAATTATAATCATAATTTTAATTTATATAGAGTTTTAAAAAGATGTTATATGAACCAAAAAATCTATAATTTTAGAAACGTAGATCCAAATTAATGAAAAGATTTTGAAGAAGAATTTTTTGATTAATTAAAAAATCAATATAATTTATAATTATATTTTTG
>Ga0070750_10001481_pt1 | contig 13096 bp, 25 predicted proteins | sample VirMetDEL_Nov_24_FD_77013 | JGI IMG/M metagenome (GOLD analysis project Ga0070750, IMG submission 77013) | Aqueous microbial communities from the Delaware River and Bay under freshwater to marine salinity gradient to study organic matter... | ecosystem: Environmental > Aquatic > Marine >...
AATTCTCGGCAACCTCACTACTTTGAATTTATTGCGTCAACGACGGCTTGTTTGTTGGGGAGTTTTTCGGCGCCCTTCACGCCGGCTTTCTTAGCCATAGCATTTAGGTCGGCCCGAGACATCTTTGCATTAGCCTTTTTTGTTTCCTTCTTCGGCTCTGCAACAACCTCTTCGGCTTTCGTTTCGATTTCCTCTACGGGCTTTTCGGGAGCAGGAGCCGAATCGGTTAGCTCCACTTCGTGCCCACAATAGGCCATTACAGAATGAATTCCGCTTAAGGCTCCGTTTGCGTTCTTGTAGGTTTCGCTTGTCCCAATGATGTGCCCGTTTCTCGCGTGAAGATTGAAGTATTTCTCTCCGTTCTTAGCGTCAGAAATTATAAATCGGCCCGGATGCTTAGCGTTCATTTTCACAGAGGCAATCCCCGCCTCAGCTTTTTCTTTCGAGGAATACATCTCGCTTTGCAAGATAACCTCTCCGTTGTCTGCTTTTAGTACGAAGTAGTGTTCTCCGTTCTTAGCTTTCTTAATTTCAAATGGCATAATTACTTGGTTTTAAATCCGTTCTAAGGTAAGTGTTTTGTTTTTCAGTCGGCGGCCGCCTTAGTAATCAAAGCACAAGCCCCCGATACTTGTTGCCGGCCAACATATCCTCTCCGTCACTTAAGTTCATTTGGTTTGAGATGTCTTGCAAGAATTCGGGAACAGGTAATCCGGATGGGAATATCTCGATTAGCACATCGTCAAGACCAATCTCTTCTCTCCCGTTCCTCTTCGCCCAAACGTGCAAGTAGTTCGCAACGATAAGCAAGTGTCTCGTTGATGCAGACTCGTGTATCAAAAACAGCATTGCAACAACACTTAGGTTTGTCGAGAAATAGCCCGACAAAATTTCTTTCGTGTGCTTGGTTATCGGATGTTCGTCGCTTATAAAAGAATCTATTGAGATAGGAACGCTGATGTCCCTCTCTAGTTGCATCAATCTTGTTGCTATATCAATAGCTCTGTCGTCGTAAAACTTTTTCGGAGAAGCCTCTACGCTCTCAATTAAATCTCTGAACCTTTGTTCTTCTGTCATAGCCAATGCTGTTTTATTAATTCTTCTATTGGGGCACGGAGCAACATAAAGGCGTCTCGCTTTTCTTCTGCAACCATATCAGGAGTAAGGGAGTACCAAACCAAAACCGAGATAGGAACATCAAGTGCTTCCGCTATTTTTTCAAGCGTCGCCTTAGAAGGGGCTCGTGCGCCCGTCTCGTATAGCGATATATTCTCTGTTCTAATTCCCGCCCTCTCAGCTAGTTCTCTTTGGTAAAGACCCCTGTATTTTCGCAAAACAAGGATGCCCCTGCCTAACCCAACGTCTTCCCAATCTCTTAGCTTTTCGCTCATTGTGTGTATTAGTTTCTCAAATATAGTAAATATGTACCAATAATACAAGTTATCAGCCTAATACTTTTTCCCTCCGTGCTTGTGCTCTCGCATTGTGTTGTAACGAATCTTTGCAAGAACGTGGGAGTGGACGTCTATTTTTTCGTGGCCGCACCAATCCAAAATCCTAATGATTGTGTCTGCAAGTTCGTCTCCTTTGGTGTCCTTCGCTTTGTCCTCGAACAGCATTTTAAAGATGTTGTTGTCTTTTTCCTCTAGCAACAACTTCATTGTTTCAGGATTCGGCTCAGGCTTTGTTGGTTTTCTTTCAGCCTCAAGGGCTTCGCTCAGCTCTGAATGCATTAGCCCAATGCAATGAGCGAAAGTTCGAGGCTCATCCCACCACCCTTTCTCGATGTTTGCTTTGTAGATTGTTAGCGATAGGTCGCTTAAGTTTAGCTTGTTTTTGTTGCTCATAATTCTTTTAGGTATTTCTTTATTCTTCAGGTATTTCTTTCCATTTTTTATTTGAGAATAACGCAAGCCATTTAGCCCGCGTCTCTGTTCTTTGTTTTCCGGACGACTCATTTACAATGGTGTCTTTTGCTTGCATAGCTTTGTGGCCGGCGCCCCTATCGGTTCTTACAACACGAAAGATAACGCCGTTGCACTCAGCCCGCCTTACGATAGTAAAGTCTTTATTTACCATAGGAGCCCTACACTTCTTTATCTTGCCGGGCCATCTCTGCTTTTACTGAATTGATTATTTCTTCCATTTGTTATCTCTTGCTAATTACTCTAACTTATATTTTCATTGTTCTGATGTTTTAGTTCTGAATCCCCATCGGGTATGCGCTAAAAATGTTCGCCCTTTATGGTCTATCCACTTAAACACTTCCCTTCCGTTCACTCGGTCTACAAAGGCACAATCCGTGCGCTTCATTTTTATTCTGGAAATAATACTATTCATTGTCTTTGGTTTTATAATGCTTCAAATTCGTTTTCCATTTCCTTCAAGTCGTTGCTTAGTTGCGTGTGCTGCCGGTGCAAAAACTCCCGCACGTATTTGGTGGGCAGTTTTAGGGCGTGGCCGGCAAATTTGCAAGTAGTAAATCCGTCCCCCGTTGCAAGGTAGTGTAGTGTTCTGTTTATTTCTACTAAACTATTGCTAGTTACGTCTATTTGGTTTGCCAACGCATTGGCTTTTTTAAGAGTTTTTGTTTTCATTGTATTTGGTTTTAGGTGGTTTCATTTCAGCCAATTCGTCCATCATATCTCGTATATCTGAATCAGTCCAGCGTTGTTGTGTGTAATCAGCGCTACCATCCCGCACACCTTTTAAATAATTGTATCGCTCTTGGCTCTTTGCGTAGGCTTTCAATTCTTGCTCAATAGCTATGCGGGTTGCAATTCTATCGTGAGAAGTTTGGTGCGGGAAATATTTCATTATTTCCTCTACGTGCTTTTCCTCTGTTCTATTCATTGTCTTTGGTTTCAAATATATGTTCAACAATATCTTGCAAGTTGGAATAAACCTCGTAATACCCGAGGCTGTGCCCTAATTCCCAAGCAAGTGTGGTACAACCTTGCTGATAAATCTTGGGGACTTTGCTCGATTCAAAAAGCTGTTTTTCTTTTTTCTTATACTCTGCTTTATTCATTGTCTTTGGTTTTTCTGTTAAACGTGCATAGTGAACGATATACGGAAGTTAGCAACAATAAAATTATTCCTTTGTTGCCAAACCCCAACCAAATACAAATCCGCCAATAGATGTGCTTATATGCCACAAAGGATTGCTTGTTATGGTTGCAGTTAAAAATCCTAAACCTAATAACAATAAAGCTATAATCAATGTTGTTTTCTTTTTACCCATAATTTTAAAGATTTCTAACAACGGCTATAAGTTATTGCTAAGTCCGTTGTTTAATTAAAGAGATTTATTTCTTATCGGCAACACCTCATAGCCGTAACCCGTTATGTGGCATTATATTTCGTCAACTATTTTTTGAACTTTAGTTTACGCATCTTGTAAGTGGTTTTCAATTATTGCTTCTGCTAAATCTTCAAATTGATATTCTCTAATTGTTCTTTGGTCATCATTTAATTGTTTAAATGAGTACGCTCTAATAGTGTCAAGTACTTCCTCTTTTAATTCTTCGTCCATAGTTATAAATTTAAAAGGGAAGTATTAAACTTCCCAATATGTTGTTGATGTTCTTATTTCGTTTACAAGGCTTATAATTCCTTTTTTCATTCCCCACTTTATTTGTGACTCAGCATTTCTTAATTCTTCTGGTTCTGGAGTTACAAATTGTTTTTCTTGTTCTGTTCCGTTTTCTTTAAGTATGTAAAATTTTGGTGTCATTTTCTGTTGTTTTAATTCCAAAACTGCGTTTATACCTATCCGTTCGTTGGCGGTAATTGCTACGCAAGTATTGGTTCTTCACATACAGGACATTCGCTAATCTGAATCATCATATTATCGTGAAAACTCCACTTACTTGCCTTTTCTAAATCTTGTTCAGTCATTGGAAGATACTCGCCTTTTACTTCTCCGGTAATATCAAATAGCTTTCCTTCAAACTCGCTTACAACGTGGTTCTTTTCTTGGTTTATTAGCGGTCTACAATCACAATACTTCTTTAAAAGCAAGTGAAATTGATAGCATCCACCGTGTAGGTAAATCATTTCGACATACTTGTCTGACTGACGTAATGAACTGATAAACTCTAAAAGGCTTTCGATGTTTGTGATAATGTTACCCATCCTGATTATCCTTTAAACCAATCTTCATCCAACTTCTGTGGTTGGTGTTGTTCAAGTTGTGGCGCCGAGTAGTCTGTTGCAACAAACTCCGAGCCCTTCGTTGTTGGCCTATCTCCAATCTTATGAGGCTGATAACCTTCATTGAGTGGGTAAAACCTTGCGCTCGCTAAGCAATACTCAAACTCTGCTTGACCATAATGCTCTCCCTGAAATTGGTATTTCGTTTTCAGGTTCATAACAATTGTTCTATCGGGATTATAAGACCGGTGGACAACTAGGCCGTCGTGGGTTTGATTTCTAAAATGGGCCGCACCTGCAACATCGTACAAGTCAGGTATAATCCACTCCCCTTCATCATTCTTCTTCATCTTTGTTGGGTGTGCAACAAGGAACAACAGAACATTGTGTGCCTGACAAAACGCGGTAAGCTCTGCAAGCAAATTCTTTATCTCTTGAACCTCAGAGTTTTTACCGGGTAGTATAAGTTTTGCAAAGTTGTCAATGATAAACATATCGATACCATACACAAATACCTGCTCTTTCATTTTACTTATAATCCACTTCCAAGTTGGACTGCTTCCGTCTTCATTTGTAAGATAGTAAACCTTTCCTTCTGCCCAATCCGCAAACTCCTTCAGTTCCTCCTTTGTCATTCGCTCTCCGTGACAATGCTTCTTGGTGCTTTTACCCCAATACTTTTCCGCAAGTTGGTTTTGAAACAACTCCATTGGATGATGTTCGGGAGAATAAAAACTCGCCTTCATCTTGTAGTCGTTGACTAAATTCAACGCATACCACTCCAAGAAGCTAGACTTTCCGTTACTTGGAATTCCTGTAACAACGACAAGGTGCCCTCTCATTGTAGAAAAAACCTTATTGAAGTCGTTAAAGCAAGGAGACTTGGGGCGTAATGTTTCCGGAACACCCTTGTCATAAAGCTCATAGGATTTTGCAAGAACTTTTTTTGGTGTAAGCACGCCCGACACCGGATACGGTATTTGGTTTTTCATAGACTCCTTAAGAATCCCTGCAACCAAGTCTCCGTTAGCATCCTTATTCTCAAAGAGTACTCGCTTACAGCGCCATCGACCAAGCCTATGAGAAATCTTTTCCGCCACAGCGTTTCCTTTCTCATCATTGTCTGTTGCAATAATAAATCGCTCTACGCCTTGAAGGTATTTCTTAGAGTGAATCCACACCTTGTCGTGGTCTGATGCGTTCGGCACCGACACAACCTTAACTCCCATCAATCTTAAACTTGCAACATCAAGCTCTCCTTCAACAATCCAAAGCTCCTTCGCTCCTATGGCATCCTGCACATTGTACAAGATTTGTTTTCCACCTTTCGCTTGAGCAAAATGTTTTGTCTTTCCTGTTCGGTACTTCTTGTTTACAACAAGCCCCGCCTCAAAGTAGTTGAAGCAAAGCGTACTCAGCTCTTTCTGCTTCTCAGGAATCCACTTCTTTTCTTCAGTCCAGCCCAACTGCTTTGCAACAAACTGAGGAATTTTTCTCTCCTCCTCAAGCCACTTAACTATCGGGTCACTAAGTTCTGTATAATTCTTCCACGTTTGCTCAGGCAAATCAAAGTCGTCGCCAACCAATGCGGCCGGGTCACGAAAGAAAACAGATTCGCAATGGTGGCAATATGCAACACCTTTGTCGTGGTCTACACGAACAACCTTTTCTTTCTTCTTTGAGCGAGACTCTGAGCATACAGGGCAAGTGCAACGAGACGAGCCCGTTGTCTTGTCGCCTATTTCTAGGGACGCCCATTCTCCCACACCTCCTAGCGCTTGCTGTTGCACGGAAAAGCTTTTTTAAACCAACGCTTTCTGCCCTCTCGGCAAAACAGTCGGTTAGTTACATAGACTGAGCGCAACACATACTTCCCTGCAAGCAAGGATAATTGTGGTAGCGCATCCCTAACCTTCATCTTCATTAGCTTGTCAGGCTCAGGATATTCTCTTCGGATAAATGTTTCAAATTTTGTCATTAGTTCTGTCGTTGTTTTCTTGCGGGCTTAAACTTGCCCAACCCTGTTCTTATTCTAAATCCTTTTTCGTTGTGCTCCCATAGTTGCCACGGAAATCTTCCGTGTTGGTCGATACGTCTCCTTGTTCTTAGCCAATTATGAAGATGCTTGATGTAGTCCTTTGGGGTTTTATTGTACACCCCTTGCTCAACCAAGCTTCGGTTGAAATCTCTCAGCACTTCTCGAAACATATTCTTTCTTACATCAATAGAATCTGTTCCGAACGTTGGGCCATAGTCTTGATTCTGAACTATTGCATCAAGAGTTCTTTCATTATTCGATAATTTCAATGCGCAATTTTCTATTGAAATTCCAACAACGTCGTCGTCGAATGGAGATTTTTCTGCATCGACTTTACTACTACGTCTTTCTGTTTCTGTTTCTGTTTCTGTTTCTGTTTGCTTCTTCGTTGGCTTCCCCAAAGGCTTCCCCGATGCCTTCCCTCCGCTTGCTCCTGCTCGGATTAGAGCGAGTCGCTTTTCGCAAGATGGAATAAAAATCTTTCCTTCTTGGGTTTCTTCGATTAAATTCAGTTCAAGCAATCGAGTTATAATCTCTTGACACTCCTCTCTCGTTGAGTTGAATTTCCTTACCCAAACCCCAAGCTTAACCTCAACTGCATTGTCGTTTATCATTGCAAGGTCTATTAGCTCCCGGTACAATCCGCGTTCTGCAAGATTCAACTCAAAGACTTCGTCACTTGAATTCCAATCTTTTGTCCACCAAGTATATCCTCCTTGACTTATTGCTCCCTTTCTTGGCATAACTCTTCGATGATTGTTCGTTCTTTGTTGAAATAGATTCGTCTCCAAACCTCCTTCTCTTTCTTAGGAATCTTTACCTCTTGCAACAAGCTTTCGAAAGTCTGGGCCCTTCTGATGCTCTCTATCTCGTTCTTATAGTCCTCTTCTTCTTCAAGCCGAGCCTCTTCTTCTAAGTCGTCAGCAATGAATCCTATCCAAGCGGAGCGCACTTCTTGATACATTCTTTCAAGCGGAACTTCTGTTGCTCTTAAGTCGTCACATTGAGACGAGCCGTGTATTACTGTTGCGTGGTCACGATTAAAAATCTTTCCTATCTCTCCCAAAGTGTAGATGTCCCTAATGAATCTATCTCGATGCAACACCGCAAAAACAACTTGTCTTGGTGTAACAAAAACTCTTCGTCTACTAGAAGAAACCAAGTCTACTACGTTTACCCCAAACACCTCGCAAGCAAACTCAAGGAGCCTGCGAACAGCATTCGATTCTTCGTACAGCCTACTTCTTGTTCCAACTTTCTTTGTGTCCCATCTTGCAAGAATCTTCTTAACCTGTTTCTGTGTGGGTGGCAAACTCAATTTCGACCCCTTCGTTCGGCAAGGGAATGTTTGTATTAAAGAACTCTCGGCAGAGCGCACGACATTTTTCGTGGTAAAGCTCTTGTTCAATAGTGGAGTTTTCGGTAGTGCTCTTGGTTGTTCTAACGACCTGCCCCGTTGATTCGTTGATTCGCTCATTATAGTTGCAGTTTACTTTTAAAAACTCGTGGGCTTGTTGCGAAGACCACAACTCTCCCCACTCTTCTTTTATGCAGTTGGCAAATACTGGAATAATAACACCCCAATAGTAAGCGTTCTGCTGATTACTTCGTTTCCTTGTCGGCTTGGAAAAGGTAACGTCCACCTCTTGTCCGTCAAACGCCCCTAGAATCTCTTGGATTCTAGGAAGGTTTGATGCGAATTTCTTATTGAGAATCTTTACTCTTTTTACCTTTATTCTTCTTGGGGTTTTCATCCTTTGCTTTAGGTTTATCTCTTGCACCAAGAAGGTACTCAAGCCTTTTGCTTATGCTAAGCAATGGTAGCCCCTCGCTTGTTTCTGTTGGGGCGCCGACTTTGTCGAGCAAGAACTGAACTAGGTCTACTTCTTGCAGACACTCAGCTATCTTTGCGTCAGACATAAAGATTGTTTTGCGGACTGTCCCCTTATAGAAGGAGATAATGTTCTTTCCGTTCCAATCTTGCAACTCTTGCAGTTGCCACTCAGACAGATTCTTGTTGTCGATTGTTTTCTTTGACATAATTAGATTGAATTTTTTAGGCCGGCCGCATATAATGCTTGAGCCCTCATTGCTTCTTTTGCTTCGGCCGCATATTGTATTGCGGCAATTATTTCTTCAGGACTTTCTATTACAGCTATAACCCCTGAGTTTGATATAGGCACAATTTGCGTATAGTTTTCGTCGCCCATTAGCGTCTCTTTTTCAAGAGTCATTGACTGAATGTTATCGGGGTTTACATAAATAACCCCTCCTTCTACATATTTTAGTCTCAGCTTAATCATATTACTTGATGTAAAGATTTTGATTGTCAACCAACTCGCAACCATTTATGGTTCGCCCTTCTTTCAGGGCCTTAGTAATCTTGTTCTTGTCAATTGACTTGGTTGTTTTTTCTGTAACAAACTCGCTCGGGATTCCGGTCAAGCTTTTAGCTACGGCCTCGTCAATAACAAGTCTCTTTGATTTGCGGGTTGTGAAGGTTGTTGTTCCAACCATAAACTCTCCCATAATCTTGATGGCCGACAACAAGTTTGCTTTCAAGAAGTTGTTCTTGTCGGTCAGTCGTTTCTTCATTGCGTTGAGCCTATCGGTTTCCTTCTTGATTCGAGCAAGCATAGCGTCGTTGCTCTCAATCGTTTCGAGGTAGGCCATAGCCTTTTGGTCTCGGTTAGCTTGTGTTATTGCAAGAGCGCTTTCTATTTCAGGAGTAATCTCTCCGTCAGCTAGGTCGATAGCCTCCATAACCCTGAGCGTTTCGTCTGTAATATCTCTAAGAGTTTTTTTCATATCGGTAGCTCAAATTGTTTAGTTTACAAAATTGGTTGAACCATTTTTCTGTACAAGACATAATCACTTGCTGGTTCCTCCAAGCGGTGTCGTATTTGTGATGTTCTTCAACATCAAAGTTGCTTGCTTCTTTGTCTCCCCAACTACAATAGATTCCCGTAACGTCGCAGCCTTGAATCTCGTAGTAGTCCACTCTGAGAGTGTCTTCTTTTGTTACCCGAGAGTTAATCTCGTCGAGCAGTTGCTCTGTTCTTGCGAGCCCTAGCAATTCTTCGGGAGATACGCCAATCTGTTTAAGACCGGCGTATATCTCTTCTTGCCTATCGCTCCACTCATCCTTCGTTCTTAGCATCTTCTTGTTGCATTTTAAGATAGACTTTCTTGGCTCTGTCCATTGCATCTTTAGTTGGGGCAATCACATACACTCCGTATGTAATGTCTCTTCCAAACTTGTTCACTCTGCTGACAGACTTGCAAATGATAGCTACCCCTGAGTGGCGTAGCTTCATTATGTTTTGCGGAGCATTCATAACCCAAGCAATATCCATAAAGTCTTTACGAGAAAGACCCTTCGCTCCTGCATCAATCAAGAGGTATAACACCTCTTGCAGTTGGGTTGTTGGTTGTGGTAATTTGTTTCGTTTAAAAAACATCTTAGCGGTAATTAATGATTTTGTTTCTAATTCTCTCAGGTAGGTGTTTAAACCGACGTCTTCCGTTCTCAAAGAAAAGCTTGTAGGCTTTCATCGATAGGTAAATGGTCTTAAGGCAGTTCTCTTTATTAAACCAAGCTATGTGTGTGTGAGGAATCGCAGTTCCTAGTTGAGAAGAGAGCCACCGATAGGCAATGTTTCTGCTAGAAAATAAAGTTCGGCTCTCGTCTTTGCTTCTCCAAAGCTTGTCGAATGCGGTGTGCGCCATCTTCCGAAGCAAACGCGTCTCTCTGTTTGCAAGAGAGCCTAGTGGCTCTCCGCCTTCGTGAGAGCCTACATAGCTATCGCATCCTTTCGGCCTGTTCTTGCACACATACACCACTCGGCCGTCCATTCCGTCGTAATGAATGTGTGTGTAAAACTTCTGTGCCGGAATAGATTTTACTTCGCCACCGCAGTATGGACAAGTTCTTGCCCCATAAATCATCCTTTGTTGCTCGGACAAGAAGCCAAACTTTATCAGCGAATCCATTACTTCGGTCTGCTTTCTTCTAACTTCTCCAACACATCTTGGTTGATGGTGTAGTTTCGTTGCAATGCCGCAATAGCTTTCTCAAACTTAAACCTGCCTGACTTGATGTTCTCGCAAGCTTTCTCGATAAGCGTGTCGTCGATAAGAGTTGGCAGTTGTTTTCCGTGCTTCTCGATGGTGTTGTCAAACATCCCTACGGCACTATCGTAACGAACTTGCTTTCCTTTCGAAGCAATAACTCGCAACGAGCCATCGACTTGCCGATGGATTTGCCACTTCCAATCGGAGAATTTCTCATAAGTCTGCCCGACAACCTTGCCGTTGCCCACGTTTTTGGTTGTAAACTCTTCCTTTGCAAGTTGTAGTTTGATTATTGGGTAGTCGTAAAGTTCACGACCAATCCCCCAATTAAACCCTGCCCTCTTAAATGAATCGGAAGACTGACCCTTCTCTTTTTCGGTGTTGCTTTCCGTTCCTACGTCTTGTCGCCACACCCATTGGCCCGTTTCTTTATCATAGATTCCGATAGAGCAAAACAAGTTGTCGTTAATTACTTCGTGTTTTCTTTGCCAATACGGGCCCGCCTCTTGGTCAAGCCTTTTCATATCTACCCTTGCGTCTTTGTATGCAAGAATAGTTACCCATCCTTTTTCCGAAATGGATTGCGCTCGGAAGTCAATGTCTGATATTGTTAGGGGCTCAGACAAGCCCTTCAAAATCTCTTGGAAGTCTTTCATTTGTTTGGAAAATTTGGTTTAATGTGATTCGCTCTCAACAAATATAGGAAACCTTGTTGATAAAAACAAACAACATATTAACAATCTGTTTATCTTTTTCTGTAAGGTTTCTGATTTTCAAAGTGTTGCCTCACAAACTTTTCAATTATCATTTTCATTTCGGTCTTGAAGATGTCCTGCTTAGCCTCAGAAACTCCTTCGTCTACAACAAAATCGTAGAATTCTCCTGACGCAAAGTCGTACTTCATTGAGCACTTAGGCTTTATCAGTCGGCTACACACACAACGAACCTTGTTGTCTGAAATCCTAACTCGGTAGGTGTTGAAGCTCTTCCGTGTTATAGGATTAAGTTTCAGTCCTGCGAATTTGAATAGCGCATCAACATCTCTTGCGAATGTGGTTACGTTGTTGCTCAGTAGCAACTCAATCAGCAGAGGGTCTATGTCTGTGTTTGCAATAACATCTTCTATGGTTAGCGAGTGCTCTTCAAGTCTTCTTCGAAGTTCTTGAATGCCACCCTCTAAGCCCTCTCCTTTGCTTCGGCTACTCTCTTCCATTTATCTTGCTCTTGTTTTAGGTACTCGTATTCTCCTCCGCCCGGCCGCCGGAAGAAGTGTCCGTATAATTCTGCTTGCACATCGAAGCCAAGTTGCTTCAAGACAATCGTAAGAAAGTCAGATGGATAGCAGACTTGGTTTTTGTAAAGAACGCAGAATGCGCTTGCTCTAGGTTGTTGCAACAAGTGGTCGACAACATCCTGAATTTTCGGGGACTCAAACACCCCTCTCATTGCTAGTACTTTATAGGCCATTGTTCTTTGATTTACCAATGGATTATCTCTTCCTCGCTTCGCCCACCAAAGTAGGCTCTCGCTTCGCTTTTCTTGATTGTTTTTTCTCGGACAACACCGCTTCCATTGAATCGATTTGCAAACCACTCTGCAACAGAGCGATTAAGCGTCCAAGATATTTCGTGAGGGTCGCCCGTATCTCCCTGATAGATTGTGAACTCTTCGGGTAGCTTGTTGTAAAACTCCAAATCTTCTTCGTTCATCAACTCTTCGGGACTGAATGGCTCAAATATTCCTCTCCATTCAAGGCCTTGCGGAAACTCTGCGTCCATATAAACTCTACGCACAAGCTCGCCGGTGTACTCGCACTCAAGCATTGCAAGAAGCCTGTATGGTCGTTCGTGAAAGAACACCCACGCCTCGTTGTCTTCCTCCTTGTTGGGAAGAAACTCTAGTTTCTTTTTGATTCTGTCTTCCATAGACATAAAGCCACCGCCCATTTCGGGCGGCATAGGAAATTTCTCAAAGTAAAATCCACAATACATTGGATGCCGAACAAAGCTACCTAGCCTTTCGTCTTCTATTACGTTTTTTTCTTTTGTGAATGTGTAGTCCATCTTCGATGTTATTGATGCTTGCAATTTGCGAGCGAATGATTTGCTTAACGGAGGATTCAGTAAATGATTTCTTTAGTTTGCTCACTATAATAAGTTTCTGAATTTGGCTCTTAATATCTTGTGGTCTTGGTCGTAAAGACGGCTCCAAAAGTTTTTTCTTTTGGCGTCTTCCCAATGAATACAATTCATTATGATGTCCTCTGTTGTGTAAATTCCTTCGTCATTAGCGTCCTTCAAAGGGAGGTCTAAGAGGTGGGGGTCACGACCGCCCCTTGTGTCGTCCTCGATTTCCTCAATCAGCTTTGTTGCAAGGGGCTTCGGAAGGATTTTGTTTAGCGCCTCTCTGATAGTTATGTTTTTCATTTTTATTTTCTCTTCTCTCTTACCCTTTTGATTACATCCGAAGCGAGTTGCTTAGACATTTTGCTTTTGTGTATTTTTCTCCAAAACAAATCCCCCTCTTTTGTTTCGCCCCAAGTGAATATTGTTGCAAGGTAGGTGCCTACTGTTTGGTCGGCATCCTTCTTTGTTGTGATGCGAGACCACTCTTTCAAACAGTCTAGTCTCGTGCAGTTTTGAAGGATTTTTATAGAAATGCTGTAAGGGTAAGATTCTGCAAACACATCTCCAATAGTTACCGCTATATTATCATTCTTCATCTTGCTACAATAAAAAGGTTTTCTTTACTCCGAACATACCTGAGTATCGAATCGGACTTCCTTTTAGTTCTGTTCGGATAGTCCATTGCGCAGAGTAAACGGCTTCA